>Ga0256404_1008007_pt1 | contig 16226 bp, 20 predicted proteins | sample RumenRJG_01DNA_FD_185990 | JGI IMG/M metagenome (GOLD analysis project Ga0256404, IMG submission 185990) | Bovine rumen microbial communities from Lethbridge, Alberta, Canada - RJG_01 | ecosystem: Host-associated > Mammals > Digestive system > Stomach > Rumen | place: Canada: Alberta | collected...
AACATCCGCCTTCGTTATTGATGTTGCCTGATTAGCCATGAGAAATCCTCCTCCAATACGCCGCGGCTCATCTCCTGCTGGATTGTACACCTATGCTTAAACTGCACCCCTCCGCCAGGATTGTTAAATCCCGGCGCCACAATGCCTTTTGTAACAATGCACAGCAGGACATTGCAGGTATCTTTAACTACGTACTCATGATACGGTAGCGACTCCTTCAGGTATGGCAATGACAATTCCTCATATTCAGTTCCTGCTGGAGCTGTATAATACCCGGCAGGGTGTCCATATCTAACAAGTCTGGTCCCGACCGGAAGGATGATTTCGCAGACATCTTCGCGTACATCAAACCCATCCGAATCAGAATGTTGAAGTTTCTCCCATAATGGTTTGCCGGTTTCATCGAAGAAATCCGGATCCCTCTGTTGATACGGCTCCGAAATTTTCTCACCTTGATAATTATACCACAAATCTTTTTTTGTTTCCATTGTTTCCTCTTTCTCCTTTCTCCATTTTTCGATTTCCGTAAATAATATGCCATTTTTCCTGCCCCATGAAAAATGGCCAGAAGAAAAACCGCCGGATCTCTCCGACGGTTCCTTTTATGTTTTTATTCAGTTTTTACGTTCCGCCAGGCAGATTTCCTCGGGGTACGCCTCGATTTCCGTTCCGTCCTCAACGCGGACAAGCCATTTCGGCAAAACGGTGATGTCAACAGCATCCTCGGCATACGACATGCGACGAATGACCTCAAACTTCATGCCGTTGTAGCGGCTATTGTCCTCGTACGGGCTCTCAAAAGTCTCTGCAAGCCCGATGCCTTCGTAGGTATCGAAAGCGTCCTCTACATAGCAGAGCTCGTCGTCGAAACCCAGTTCAGACCGACCTTCGGGATACTCGGCGTTTAACGCTTCAAAGCTTTCGTACTTCATTTTGTTTTCCCCAGTTCCTCTCCGAGCCTGAGCCGGATAGCGAGGTAGCGATTGTCCGTCACGCCCCAGCCGTTGATGTACCCGCCATCTTTGTCCAAGCCCTGCCAGTTCACATCGCCGATGATGTCCTCTTCCGTGGGGAGAGCTGTTTTATAAGCGGTGTCTTTTCCGGCATCCAGAATTTCTTTCCGTTTGGCTTGGCACTCGGCGATGAACGCCTGCACCTTGGCTTTGCCCTGTTCCGTTAGGTTATACATCACTCGACCTCCTCTATGAGCTCATCTAAGACTGTCTTGCACTGATCAAGTATCACGGGTATATTTTTAAGAAGATCATTGATGTCGATTTGAGCTTTCAGGGCTTCGTCAAGAAGGCTTGCGAAATGTTTTACATTGTTACGAAGGTTGATAAGATCGTTCCTGCCTTCATACAGATCTACATTGATACGACTCGCCATGACTCAACTTCCGCATGCCACAAGACTTTCGTCCCAGGCAGTAACAGAGGCAAACGCATTAACCAGCTCAGCCACGGTCATGGCCACGGTCGGTTCTGCGTTTGTGAGCTCAAAGCCCTCATCCGGATCCAGTTCGCAATACGGATGATCGTCTTCGCATCGCTCGTACTGATTCAGTCTGTTCGCCGGAAGCCCTACCTGCTCAGGGATAAAGAGTTCCCCTCCACCCAGGACATTCTGAATCACTTTCTTATCCTCTTCCGTGATTTCTCCTTCCAGGACCACGGACGTGTAGTCTTTGTAGTTGGAGCCGTCACGGTACATGTAATTCATCACAGTATTCATTTTCGTTTCCTCTTTTATCCGTTTTTCTCGACCCATTTCCGAATCACTTCCTGCATATCCTGCGTAAGAAACTCTTCGCACGTATGCATAGCAATTTCTGCTAACGACACTTCAGGCAGCAGGGCAGCCAGGAAATATACAAGTTGACCTTTGCTGACTGTTTTGTGCTGAAGGCCGTAGTCGATGATGTTTGCGACCGTATTTCTCAGGAAGCTACCGCCTATCCCGCCAAAGGCGGAAGGGAAATGATCTTCCATGTAAGACATGAATCCCTGTATGTCGAAGATTTCACTGCACATTTGATTCCTCTCCATTTGTCTAAACAAGGGTCTGAGACGCATCCTGCCACAGGCAGATTGAGGCAGTCCAGCCGAAAATCTCTTCAAACACACCGTCACTGCCGAACTCGTCGTCTGTTTCAATGTCTTTCCAGATTTCACCTTCCTCAGAGATTTGCAGAATTGCATGTCGGCGGTGTTCTAAGTGATTAAGCAGTTCTTTCCATTTGTCGGGATTCGGTGTTTCCCAGTCCCATAAGAAGACCTTATACTTTTCGTCCGGGGTATTCACCATCCGGAACATGCCCTTTCGCTCACGTTCCCGGAAAAATTCAAGGAATCCGTTGTCAAGCAGCTCCTTTAATGTCCGGCTGTCAAGGGCCAGTGCGATTTTGTACTCAGTCATTTTGTTCCCTCCTCAGTTGCCTGTACCTTCTCTTTTGGCCACTCCTCTAAAAACTGCTTGACATCTGAGAATTCGTAGTCATTGGCGTTTTCTTCTATCTGCATTTTTGTCTCCTCCTTTTTTCAATTTCTTTTTGTATATGCCCAAAAATGGATAATGAGAAAAACAAGTTGAAAAATCGTTGCAATTCGATGATATTTATGATATATTCCAAATGTCATTAATTGAGGAATTGGAGCAAGTAGTGACTTGTTTGGCGCTCACTCGCCAAGCATGAAGTCCCACATAAAGTGGAGGGGTACTCTCTAGTCGACAGGGGAGTAAACGCTTTTTACTCCAGAAAGCGTTTAAGGACCGGTATCAAAAAAGAAGTCTGTCTTAATGGCAGGCTTCTCTTGTTTATGTATCGACTGACTGATCAGTTCGCGGGTTTTTCGCCCTTTTTTCGGGCCAGCTTTCTTTCCGCCCTTTTCTTTTTGTTTTCTTCATCGGCCTGAGACTCAACCTCAAGAGACATTTTTAAAAGACCGGAAGGCCCCATCTCCCACATTTTTTTACGTGCCAGTTTCGGCGGATAGCCGAGACTCCTCAGATGGAGATACGGATAAACAAATATGAGGGCGACCCTTGTTAATACCACTAACAGAAGACCGATTATCAGAACGTACATAAAGATTTTCCCCCAGATGCCGAAACGGGCGGAAAACTTCCAAATCATATCATTGAAGAATGTTGTAAGGTCGGTTTTTGGATCCATTATCACTATCTCCTCTCCCTATTAATATGCCATTTTTTGTAAATTACGTCAATTCTCGTATAACTAAAAAGGGCAATCGCAAAAATCGTTTTGCTTGGGATACTTTTATTGGCATATATAAATAGTCATTGAATATAGGAGTAACACACAATGACGAAGCCGGCTATTGCCGGAATCATTTTTTACCCCACGCGTGGGAGAAAGGAGTTCCTTATGTCGACATTTGGAACGAAAATGAAAGCTGCCGTGAATTATACCGGTTTATTCACGGCGAAGGGTGAGCGCCTTATAGGGTTTTTATCGGTTGTATTTGCGGCCGCCGTAAAGTTCCTGTTTGGCGAGGGCTGGGCGATAGCAGCCTTGTTTGCTGGAATAGGTGTTCTGATGATGATTCGTCACAAAGCGATTAATCTCATCAAAGCGACATTGTTCAGCGCAGTCCTGGTCGCTATGCTTCTTACTGAAAGCATAAGTGGCATAGCCCTGCAAGTTGTGTGCGGAATCGTTGGTCTGATTGACTTAAACGCCGCGCTTACGTGGTTTAGTACCTAAACCATTTAAGAACAACCTTTCTAAAAGAGAAGTCTGTCTGATTCGACAGGCTTCTTTTCTTTGCTGAAATAAAAAACGGCTACTCATCCCTATAGATGAATAGCCGCTCTTTTTTAACTATAAAACCTCAGTTGTATATCCTCGACATGTCTGCCCAGTTCCTTGGCGTATGGTTCCAGCATTTCCTTGAGAGACTCACGGGATAGGGTCTTTTCCTTTTTGGAATACTGCTGCCGCCATGGATACCTGGCCTCAAAGAACACGGCTTCCTTCCCGTTTTCGTCCATTCCTGCGAATGAGATGCGAATTCCAAGCTCGGTGCTCATAACCTCACTGACCGCCTCGGCGTATGTTCCTGAATTGGTGCAATCCATCACACCATCCAGGATGTCATCCTCGTTGTACTCCGGCGATGCTGCCAACTCCGATGACAGGTTCGTAAGCCTCCTTGTCAGAGGGCGGTTGTTAATCTTGGGTAACGTATCCTTATGCGTTCTGAACAAAAATATTGACAACGCCTCTCCTGAGATGTCATCGGTATAGAAACCAATTCCGTTCACATAATACTCTCGCATACGCATCTTTGTTTCCTCCAATATCTCTCGATTGTTTCCTTTACCTGCTCGGCCGCTTTTTCGTCTGTACGACGAAACTCGCGTAGGTATTCCTTCAAGAAAATGTAACCGATGGTCTCCATAATCGTTGCCCAGGTACTGTTCATATCAATGCCAATCACCTGCCCGTTTAGGGTAAGGTGATACTTGTCGGCTTTAGCCTCTATATGAAGCTCTCTTAGCAACGGGGCGAGAATATTAAGCGCGCGCTCGGTGTCCTCGGTCATTTGTACGACTTTGTCGTTCATCTTTTCCTCCTTTTCTTCATGCGAACCAGCCGACCAGCGCTTCCCAGTCCACGCTATCAGCCATAAGGCTGGAGTAGACGCAGATGCCGTCAACGATAATGTACATGACCTCTTCAGCGAGATTCTCATCAATTCCCGTCATCAGCAGGCAGTACTGGTATGCCTCGTCTCTGGAGTCGTATTCACGCTCAAGCCATTTTCCGTTCCTGTCACGTACAACAAATTTAATTCTGCTCATTTTTTTTTACCTCTTTAGATTATTTGTATCCCGTACCCGCTCAGGGCCTTCTTAATGATTTTTTGACGGGACTCTGCGTTAAGAGCAAGGCGGTACTGCTCATCCATCTTGGCTCTTCGCACAATCTCCTGCGCCCAGGGTGACTCCTCCCACCCATCTGCGATGTAGGTCAAGACCTCTGCCAGCTGCGACACCTTCATCCGTTGTGGCACCTGTAGTGTTTCGCTGTTTCTATCCAGATAGCGCCTTGTTATGCCATCTTCTTTATAATTAAACATTCGTTACCTCCGTATGATTACATATTCCCTTTTTCCTTGAACGAATAATACTCGTCGCCAATAATGATGTGATCCAGTAAAGTGATATCAAGAAGCTTTCCCGCTTCCAGCATTTTCTCAGTGATGATCTTATCCTCGGATGACGGTGAATTGTTCCCGGACGGGTGATTGTGAACTGCTACCCAGGAAACCGCGCCAAGCATCAGGAGTTTTTGATATACTTCGCGGGGGCTGACAACAGTCGCTCTTGCTGATCCATGAGAGACTTCGAATAGCCCAATCAGCTGATTGGAGGCGTTAAATGCCACTGCCCAAAAGTATTCTTCTGCTTCGTGTTTGAGCCCAACGCTTTCGCTCATAAATTCTGCTATCTTTTGTGGGCAATTCATTATTCGTTTCCTTCCATCGACAGTATATTTCGCAGCTTCTGCTATATATGGATAGCGCTGTTCATCCAAGATGGTTTTATACTTGAACACATTCATTTTTATCTCCTCTTTTCAATTGTTGTATTTGTATATGCCAAAAAATGGATAACGAGAAAAATGAAAAAAACGGCTGCACCAAAGGATGCAGCCGCCTATATTTTGTGGAATAAAACGATTAAAGCTCTCCGGTCGTTGTTTTCCCCTCATGGACAGTAGCTTCCTCTTTTTTTTTCTTCTTAATAAGGAGAAATATACCCCCGGCAAGAACGAGCCCGGTTCCGCTAAGAGTTCCGACGAATAGGGGAGTATTGCGATAGAAACGAATCCATCCGTTTGTTGTCAACAGGAATTGTATTTCTTCAGTTTGTGTAATATTTCCCGCAGCATCTTTTGCAACGGCGTAGATTCGCTGAATATCGTCGCTGGCAGATAAAGTCACATCCACCTGTCCGTTGGAATATCTAACCTCTTCCTGTGAGAAAGATTTAAACAGTGTTCCATTTACAAACACATCAATGCTCCCAGTTGCGATCTCGTCTTGAGTCGCGACAGTAATTATCTTTGCTGTGTCGTTATATCTGCCGCCATCGTCAATGCCGGAGATAAAACATATCGGTGCAGTCCTGTCGATTGCGAACGAAATAGGGACGCCTTTAAGACTGTTTGTTTGACTGTTCCCGGCTTCGTCTGTTGAGGATATTACAATCTCGTAGATTCCTTCCTGGCCAAAGACCGATTTACTGATCTCATATCGGTAAGTATATCCGTTTTGTGTCTCCTCTTCGGTAACGAAATAGTCCTTTCCCTTTTCAACATCGATTAGATTTCCGTTTCTGCCGATGGAAATAATCAGGTCCGACAATCGGTTAACGTTGTTTTCGTAAACGCTAATATTATCTGTATCGAAGATATAGAAGCGGTTAAGTGAGTCTGCACTCTCTCGAAGCTCATATGATGAACCGTAGCGGTTAATAGTAAAGGTTATTTCCTTTGTTGTAGTGTTGCCTGCAAGATCTGTAAAAGAAGCTGACAGGATGTAACGGTCATCTTGTTCCTTCTCTTCTGCGAAATCTGCCAGTAACAGTTGGCCCCCGTTGTCTGTTATGACAAGAGTTCCATCCGGGGTAGTTTCACTATGGCGAAGCCCCTTGATAAATACCAGCACCTTGTTTTCGCCGGGGTTGGTATCCATGAACGAGATAACAGGCTCAACCGAGCCGTTATAAGAGGAATTCTGCTCCAACCCTGTAATATCCAGCTCTGGAGGCGTCATATCGATGATAAATGTATCAACTACTACAGTTTGAGCCGGATTGCCAGCCTGGTCGCTGCAATCAATTATAAGAGAGTATTTTCCTTCCTCTGTAAAATCGACGTGGATCTCGTGTTTATCTAAAGAATCCGTAAATATAGGCTCGAGTTCTCTTTCGTCACTATCAGATCTTATCTTGATAGAGACGTTTTTACGAAGGAAATTCTTTTCCGTTATTGTGATCGTAGCAGTTCTTTTGGCATTATAATACATCTCGTTTTTGACATCTGTATTATCGAAGCTCACCGTAATAACGGGCATGGTTTTGTCAATAACAAAATGATTCTCGTTAATCGTGTTTGCTGCGTTGTTTGCAGGATCAGTGTAAGACAGATTAACGGTGTATACGCCATCATCAATAAACGTTACGGTCAGCGTACTAACACTTCTGTCCGGGTTTACGGAATCTGACTGAGAACTCCATGTGCCTATGCTCGGCGTTCCGGTTCCCGTAATGCTTAAACTAAATGTTTCCGGGTTAAAGTTTCTCTCGTAGACTCTAATAGTCAAAACACGTGAGGCATCATAGTATATTTCATTTTGAACCTTATTGTTTGAATAGGATGCTTCGATTATCGGAGCAGCTGTATCGATTTTAATCGTCTTTTCAGCCGTGGTGATATTTCCCGCATAATCTTCTACGGTCGCTCTGATTAATACGTTATTACTATTATTCTTTGTGCCGTCAACGATATCACTAAAGGATGCAGATAAAGTTCTTGACGAACGGGAAAACTTCTCAGAGCCGATCACTACACTCTGAGTTACCTCTCCGTTATTTACTACTTCATATGTGACAGACTTAATCCCGGAGTATGTACCGCCGGATACTGCGTCGGAAACGCTTATCGTGAACGGAACATTTGTGTTATAGAAAGCCTTTTCGTTTTCCAGTGTTATTTCAACTGTTGTAGGGCTTGTCCTGTCGATAATAAATGCGTCGTTAGTCGCCAGGTATGTTATATTCCCGGACATATCTCTTAAACGCATATAAACAACACACTGCCGTTCATCCTCAAGCTTTATTGAGCTGCCATCTGTCCATGTGAGCGCTGCCAGCTGGGTCAGGTTTAAAGCGGCCACATTTCCGGATTCTTCTGCGGGTTTGTGAACATAATATGCAATGTCCCTGATTCCGGAGACTTTATCACTGCCTGCCGCGGATACGGTTACTGAACCCTGTGTAAATAGATTGTATGGCATATTGCCATCCATTCCGACATAGTTGCGGCTTTCTCCGTCAAGAACAAGCGTCAAAACGCCTTCCGGACCCGTCTTATCCACGGTAATGTACATTGCCGGAGCGGATACGCGATTTCCTGCAAGATCCGTATACCATCCGGAGATTTCGTAGTTAGCGTCTTCGGAAAGGGAAAATGAATACTCGCCGTTTGCGTTTGTGTTTACAGATTCCTGCCAGTTCCTGGCTACGTTTCCTTCGGCATCCATCCCGGTCCCGTTGATTACTAACGAGTTTTGAGCCATATTTCGGTCAGATACCTTCATTTTTACCGTAATAGTATTGTCATAATATCTTCTGTCGGCCAGGCTATTCCCCGCAGCGACCAGGTTACTCCCCAAATAGAATTCAACGGAAAGCGCTGGAGCCACTTTGTCTATTGTAAAGCTGTACAAATCGCTTTTCGTGCTGTTTCCAGCTTTATCTTCTACAGAGACTGTCATTTCGTAATCATGGTCGGTATCACTGGAAGTTCCAAAGTTTATGGAAAATGTCCGTGTGGTTTCATCCCCCTCTCCGCTTATTTTCATATCTGATACACTAATACCGTCTATGTTGCTTAGTTCATTGAAGGTGTAGATGCCTTTTACTCCGTCGACAGCAAGGGAAAAGACGATTTGCTGCAGATTTCTCTCTTTAACTGAGATGAGAAGTTCCTGCGTCGTGTTGTGACAACCGTTGTTTCCCGCATAATCCACGTCTATCTCCGGAACAGTTACATCGATTATAACGTTGATTTTCGTGGATGAGGTATTTCCTGCCATATCTTCGGATGACAGTTCAATAACTACATCATTGCTGTTGTTTTGTGCGGCGTCAATCGTGATTGTCTTTTCCCATGATTTAACGAACGACTGACTTAAGTCAAACGTTTCCTCCTGGGTTACAAAAGATCCATCCTTGATGATTTTGTAGCTTATGCTCCTTAAACCCGCGGAATTTACATCGGGCAAATCTATTGCTGACATAGTGACAGATACATTGGTATTATAGATTTTGTCCTTTTCAATGCCGCTTATTGTCAACTCTGGGGCATCCCCTTCAACGGAGATTACCTCACTGCAGTTGACAAACGTCACGTTTCCAACATTGTCTTCTATGCGTGCGTATACAACATATTGCGATCCGGAGTCGATGCTTATTTCTTTATTGTATGAGATCCAGGCAAAGTTTTCCATTTCATCTCCGGTCGGGATATCGATGGTACGGCTCGTCTGGCCGGAGACGTTATACAAATAGTATTGTATAGACCGTATCCCTGAAATAGTATCTTCTGCTGAGATAGAAACTATAACGGATTGCTTTTCATTAACAGAAAAGGCTGCTTCGTTACTTAATACTGAATAACTCTTGCCAAGGAATGATATTTCTGCCTTTGGAGCCTCATCATCGAGACGCAAAGCGTTGTCTGGAATACTATTATCCTGAGCACCGACCTTGCTCTCATCGCCATCTGACCTGGTCTCAGGATGGTCTTTCAAGTACAAATAGAAGCTGGAAACGTTCGATATGTCGCTTCCGCGTAATCTGTCTGAATAACGGTTGTTATTTTTAATAGCAATGCTGTCGTACAACTGCGTATTGACAACTTTAAAGACGGCCAGACCGTCTTCCGCCACATAAATGGTCCCCTCCTTAACAAATACGCGCTTGCTCAGGGATTCGTCAATTGCTACATATGACCAGAGAACATCGTCCTGATGGGGGACTTCTATAATAATATCGGCTGGCTCAATATCGAGAATAGAGAAGTTCTGGGTAAGATGCGCGTTGTTTTTAAAGACAATGGCACCTGAATGAATGCCTACATAGTATTTTTTTTCCTCAATTGTGTATTGGACAAACTTGGTCAGGAACGCTGATACTTCAGCAATAAGAATATCAGAGCTTAAGCCAAAATCTAACACATCCTTTACCGCGAACCGATACGTATTGTTTTGAAGCTCCATCCACTCGGAGGAACCATAGGCGAACGTTAACGGCGCTGCCGTACCAGAAAGCATGAGCATGGTGATGTTTACTGAAGGCCCAGCATCTTGCGAGTCAAAGGTAAAGACGTAATTGTCCCCTGATTCAATCTGAATATCCTGGATGGTCGACAGATGATCACCGACGTCTTTAGATGAAGAAACAGCGTTAGCAGTTATCTTTAACTCCTCGCCCGGGAGTAATGCATCGCCGGAGTATAATGCTTTTAATACAAAATTTGCAGTTCCGTCGTAGGATTTTGTTGTTTCGCTCCAGGTAAAATCACTTGCGCAAAGAGAGCCTAAATCAAATGGTTTTACGGAAATGGTTATTACGATGGACTGTGGCAAATAATTATCTGTTCTTTCAGCTGTGATTTTTATTGTGGCTGTTCCGACCTTTAAAGGGGTGACAATTTTCCCGTTAAGATCTATAACTTCATCGCCTGATTCGATGCTATAGAGAATGGTTCCATCGTATTTCGGGTCAAACGAAATATAATCGCTTAAATCAACACTTGGATCGCGGTAGGTAAACTCGAAATCACAACACATTAAAAGCGGAGACTCTAACGGTGTCAGGTTGATTAGTATTGTTTGCGTGTCTTTCGTTAAAACAAAACTGCTCTTATAATCAAAATAGTCCTCTTTTTTTATCGTAAAGAAGACCTCATCTCCCACCATTGAGTTGGGAAATGAATAGGAATCAGCGGTCTGTGTGAATGAAACGTCCCTGCCATCTTCGTCCATGAATGAAATAGTTCCGCTAATAGTTTCTCCGTTAGCGTCTACAAATGAAACGGGGCCGCATTCTGCTACAACAACGGTAAAGCGCGTGTTTTCTCCTGCGGAGAAGGAAGATCTTGTTAATTGATATCGCTCATCGGAAAACTTACAGTAAATAGTGTCACCCCTGTTGATATCACGGGGCAGGTCGATAGTACTTCTCCCGGATGCGGCTACAAAGTCATTGATTATGACATCAGACATTTCGGCGTCGCGATACAGAGAAAAGATGGCATTTTCCATCAATTGGTTTTTCAGGTAAAAGGAAAGAAGCTGTGAAACGATTATTTTAGTAATCGTAACAGATACTGCAGGATCGTTTTTCTTAAACGGGAAGCTGCTGTTTAATTCCTCGTATCCCGGGATGTTCAGTGTGTAGTAATAGGTGACCTCTTCCAGCTCGTTATCAGGTACAAAGAGAATAGTGTTCCCAGAAACAGTGCATGTTCCGTCAATCTCTGTGCGGTGGTTACTGTCTTTGTATATGCTGAATGTAAAATCACTTATATCGACAGCAAATCCCAAATCATCAACTACAGTAAAAGAGGCGGAAACTATAGTCGAAATAGCAGTCAGAGTAACTGGTACCGGAGACATATCATTGGAAAACGTGAAAGAGCCGTTTGTGTCTTCATACCCCTCCATCTGTATCGTATAATAGTATTCCTTATCGGAAAGTGCGTTTTCGGCCGTGAAAACCACCACATTTTTGTTTTGTACGAAGGAACCTTCTACGACCTGTGATAGGTCCTGATCTGAATAAACAGAAAAGGTGTTAATTGTGTCGGACAGCTCGGAACCTTCTTCATCGGTCAATATAAATGAAACAGTGCTCTTATCCGTCGCATAAACGTTCTGAATAGTCACAGATGAGAGAATCAGTGCCCCGGATAATAATAATGCAAGAAATTTTCTCATGCTTATCTCCTCCCGCTAATTGCTTAAAGTGCTCTTCTTCCAAGCAGCAAAATAAAGTCATCTACAATTCTTTTTTTGTTCTCGGAAAGTTTGTCGTATTGTTCTATCAACCAGTCCTCGCGCAGCATATTATCGCTGTCAGCAAATAATTCCTCCCGTGATATTTTAAAGGCATCGCACAGCTTCTGGATGTTTTCCTTAGTCGGGAGACTTCGCCCCGTCTCCCAACAACAGACAGCGTATGGCGTCACGCCTATTTTGCTGGCAAGCTCGCGCTGGGTCTGTCCTGATTTGTTTCTGATTTCCTTAAGATTGTCACTCAACATTTTTATATAATCCCCCGTTCTGATAGTATGATTCTTTTTATTACCTGGAAGTCTCCATCTGGCGCCTTTTTAAGAAATGTTGTAGGAGGGTCAGCCGTTAGATTGCTTACAGTGTGTTTTTTAGCATTTAGATCTGCCGTTGAGGTTTCACCTTGTCTGCTTTGTCTTAATACAGACCTTTTTTTTATCCAGTTCCGGATGCGCTCCGGAATCTTTTGCGTATCAATAAACAGAATTATTGTCGCAAACAATAAAATAGCTGAAAAGACAAGAAGTATAACTGACCATGTTTCCAGCCCGCTGATCCTGTCGTACTCTGGCATTACTCCTCCCTCCCGTTAAAAGTGATGGAAATTGTTGTGACGCCCAGCTTTATGTTATCCGCTATCCTGTCTATAAGAAGCATGTTGTCGGCCATTTCCTGTGTGGAAAAATCCGTTTGCATGTGCGAATCAATTTCGTTTAGTTTAAAAAGCATAGCTTCCCTTGTTACACCGGCTTTTTTAAAGTCATTAGCGTGCGTCCTGATTTGGTATGTGATCTCCTGGTAAATAACCAGGGCGGTTTTCGTATTATCTAAGGCTGATATGTTTCCTTTGCTTAATGCGTCTAAATCATCCCAGTAATCAAGATAGGAAACAGTTGAGTCTCCCGCCTTATTAAATATACCAAGACCAGTATAATAAGACGCTATCCTGGACAGTCTGATTGCCCTTTCACGCTTTGCCGGGGCTATCTGTTCCGACGCCGCAGCGATTTTAAGCCAGGGCTCAGACATTGGTTTATTTCCTTCTTCGTTGTAGTAATAGTAATAAGCAATCCCCAATTCATAGGCCCATATCGCATACTCGGCGAGATCTTCTTTCAGAACTGCCTCGTTGGTCGACCGGCTGCCGGGTTTTGCAAGCATAATTCTGGAAATCTCCTCAGCCTCATCAGCGGTAAAGGTGTTGTCGCTTAAGAAAACACGGTTGAGGAGTTCACTGTAGGCGGTTCGTTTGCTCGGGTTTAACGAGATTGCCTGTTTGTACAGATCGACCTGCTGCTTTGTTGTTGTTGCTGACTGCGCCCTCCTTATTATGTCTTCATATCCGTCCCTCTTTTGCGTGGCAGCACTGCTCCTTAGTACAAGTCCGGTAATCAGTAAAAGGACAGACATAAGACCCGTAAGCCACATGATTGCGGTCTTTCTTTTGTTCGATTTAAGGTTTTTGTCTTCGAGCTGTGTATAATGTTGCAGGGCATACATTAACTCTTCCGACGTCTGATAACGCTCGTTTGGATCCTTTCTTGTACACTTTAGTATGACTCGCTCGAGTCCGGATGATAATGCCGGGTTCCAACGCCGTATAGGCCACATATCATACGGAGGATTGGACGGGTTGTGATTGGTAAGCAGGTGATACATCGTAGCACCGAGGTTGTAAATGTCAGTGCGTTCGTCTGATTGGCCAATCTTTGTGCCAGCGTACTGCTCCGGTGCGGCGTAACCTGGCGTACCAAGATTTGTCGTATCTTCGCTTTGTGTAAGCTTATATTCCCGTGCTGTTCCAAAATCTATTAAAGCGATATCCCCGTCTGGTTTAAGGATGATGTTGGATGGTTTTGTGTCACGGTATATTATTTTTGGCTCCCGGCTGTGTAGGTATGTAAAAACGTCGCAAAGCTGGATTGCCCATTTCACAACATCGGCCTGTGACTGCTCTCCTTCCAGTTCCAAGATCTTTTTTAGGGTTCTTCCCTCGATAAAGTCCATGAGGACATAATAATTCTCTTCCGTCTCAATAATGTCGACGATGCTGGGGATGTACGGATGCTTTAATCCTTTTAAGATCTCAGCGTCGGCAATTAATTTTACCTGGTGCTCGCCTTTTTCATCTCGTGAGTGTTTTGACACCTCTTTGGCTGCCCATTGCTTACGGGAACGTTCATTCATGACAAGATAAACATGACTGGTTCCGCCATGCCCGATGTCCATAAGGACGGTGTATATGCCGCCTATTTTTGATCCGTTCTCTAACATTTCATTCTCCGACGACCTTTATTACTATGGCCGTTATGTTATCTTTTTCTTTCCTGTTTTTAACCTTTTCTATTGTGTGTTTTATGTTAGCCTCTAAAGCTTCTTCTGTGTTTTCATTTGTAAGGCTAAGAGCCGCAATCTCTTCCTGGGACAAAACGTGCCTGAATCCGTCGCTGCAAACGAGAAAGGAGTCATCGTTAAGATAGTCCCCGAAAATAAACTGAGGAGATACCACTTCGCCGGCGCCAACACACTGCAGCAGCGTGTTCCTTTGCGGATGCGTCGCTACTTCTTCGGGCTTGATTAACCCTTTATCCAGAAGATCCTGGATTACTGTCTGGTCAGTTGTCAGCTGCCTTGCTGTTTCATCAATTATGTAAACGCGTGAGTCTCCGACATTGGCTATGTAATATCTGTTTTGATAGAGTAGTATTAAGGCCATTGTCGTGCCACTCTCGCCCCGGATTTGCCTTTTGATTTTATCGTCAGCAATCCGGATTATCGATAAAAACTCGCTTTGAAAAACATCCTCCAAAAGCTCCTGATTGTATGTAAACAGAATAGACGGGAGCGTTTCTTCGAACCATTTCAGGATTGTGCCGCATAAAATAGCACTGGCCTCCTCACCTGCATTTAATCCGCCCATACCGTCACACACTGCTGCGAGCAGAATATTACCGCCATGACCTTTTGCCTCAACTAAAAGAGCGCAGTCCTGGTTAACTGGCTTTGTAATTCCTATGTCAGTTATGGCGGCCGAACAAAACATGTTTACTCCCTCCTGAAAGTAAGTTTTATGTCTGCCAGTTTTAAGGCATCACCGTCCTTAAGCTTTAATGGACTTCCTGGATTAACAGTTGTCTCATTTAATGTTGTTCCGTTTGAAGACCGAAGATCCTCTATAAAATATTCACCGTCTTCATACCGAATGGCACAGTGCGTTCTGCTGATTGACGAGAAGTTTAACTGATAATCCACTTTTCTCTTTTCTCTTCCTATTGTGTATAACGACTTGTCGAGTAAGATTTTATCTCCGTTTGCTTCCACAATAAGATATCCCTGCTTCTTCTTAAGAAGCGCAGTTCCGGCTTCGTCATCCTTGTTTAGTTTTGTTGTGCCGTCGTTGTCTTCTTCTGTTTCGTCTTTGAGCCTCTGCTTCTGAGCGGATCGGGCATATTCGCCTCCGTATCCCTGCATCTGTTCGTTTTTCGCCTTGCTTCTTCTTGCGAACAGTGCAGATATCCTGGAAGAATTTTCCCCCCTCTTCGCTCCCTCTTCGCCATTTTCTTCTTTTTTCTTTTTGAGCACATCTCGGAGGAGGAAAAACCACAGGGCCGAACCAATCAGCGTAAGCGTTAAAACCAAGAATAATACAAGTTTTATGATAGAAATTCTTCCCTCTTCCGTGCTTGCCGCTGGAACGAGCATCTTCTCGGCATCTTCAAGCTCCTTGATGGCAGACCTTACATCCGTAATTTTTGATTTATGATTTGAAAGCAATAACTCTGCACCGGAGATGGCCCCTGAGAGTTTTTTAGCGCTTTCTTCCGTATAAGCAGTTATATCTAGTTTTTTACAGTCTTCCAGTTTGTTTTCCAGCTCGCTTAATGCTTCTGCAAGGTCTTCTGAAGAGGATGTGTTTCCAGAAAGCAGCAGGCGAATCCGCGTCCCGCCGGTTGCGTATTTTATACCGCCTACCGTTTCTGTGATTATTCCGTAAATCTCGTTCCCATCGCTCAAGACGGCGCCGAGAGAAAACGTATCCTGAAGCCCCGTAACTTCAAGCTGCGAATCACGGACAATGCTGGAAACCTCTTCTTCGAAAACGGATTGCTCATCAAAAAGCTTTGGTCCTGCACTTAATGCATCGGCAATCTCGCCTAATTGTGTCGATGTATAGTAAGAAGCGGTCACTGTAGTTGGTGAACGATATTCCGATACAGAAGCGGCGGATAAATTAAGGCCGGCAGTTTTAATGCTGATAAGTACAATTCCGGCCTCATGGTCGGAGCTGTGCAGCGTCCCGGGCAGTATTCTGCCGTCCGGCAATACAATGTAAATCCGCATCGATTGTGAGACGGTATTAAAATCGTTTAGGTTGATGTTTTGGGTAGCGTAGAT
>Ga0256404_1008008_pt1 | contig 16224 bp, 8 predicted proteins | sample RumenRJG_01DNA_FD_185990 | JGI IMG/M metagenome (GOLD analysis project Ga0256404, IMG submission 185990) | Bovine rumen microbial communities from Lethbridge, Alberta, Canada - RJG_01 | ecosystem: Host-associated > Mammals > Digestive system > Stomach > Rumen | place: Canada: Alberta | collected...
TGGTTAAGAACCTGCCGAACAAAGTGAAGAAATACTTCGCTGACCATAAGATTAAAGTTTATTACATCAACGCTACGAAGATCGCACAGGAGATCGGTCTGGGCAACCGTACCAACACCATCCTCCAGTCTGCATTCTTCCGTATCACCGCTGTCATCCCTGTTGAGAAGGCAGTAGAGGAGATGAAGCACTTCATCGTGAAGTCTTACGGCAAGAAGGGTGAGGATGTCGTTAATAAGAACTACGCAGCTGTGGACCGCGGCGGCGAGTATCAGGAACTGGCTATCGATCCCGCATGGTCTAAATTACCAATCACCAATGACCAATCACAAATGGGCGTTGACGAACCAGATTTTATCAAAAATGTGGTTCGGCCTATAAACGCCCAAGCTGGTGACCTCCTCCCTGTTTCCGCCTTTAAGGGCATCGAGGACGGCGCATGGCCTGCAGGTACCGCCAAGTTCGAGAAACGTGGTGTGTCTGCGTTTGTTCCGGTTTGGACCGCTGACAACTGTATCGAGTGTAACAAGTGTGCGTATGTATGTCCTCACGCTTGTATCCGTCCGTTCGTTCTGGACGAGAAAGAGCTCAAGGGCCTCAACGGTGCGGCTACACGCGAGATGAAAGCTCCGGCTGCTATGAAGGGTATGCACTTCCGTATGCAGGTCGGCGTTATGGACTGCCTCGGTTGCGGTAACTGTGTCGATGTATGTCCGGGCAATCCGAAGACAGGCAAGGCGCTCCAGATGGTACCGCTCGAGAGCCAACTCGGTGAGGCTGCTAACTGGGATTACTGCGTAGAGCACGTAGCTACTAAGCAACACCTCGTTGAACTCAACAACGTCAAGAACAGCCAGTTCGCAACTCCGCTCTTCGAGTTCTCCGGCGCTTGCTCCGGTTGCGGTGAGACACCGTATCTGAAACTTATCAGCCAACTCGTCGGCGACCGCGAGATCATCGCTAACGCTACCGGTTGTACCTCTATCTACTCCGGTTCTGTACCTTCTACTCCGTACACCAAGAACGAGAAGGGTCACGGTCCGGCTTGGTCCAACTCCCTCTTCGAGGACTTCTGCGAGTACGGTCTGGGTATGCAGATCGCACACCGCAAACTGCGTGAGCGTCTTGCTGCTCTCATGCAGAAAGGTCTCGAGTGCGAGAAGTGCAGCGACGAGCTGAAGGCCATGTTCAAAGAGTGGCTGGAGAACCAGAACTCTGCAGAGGTTACCAACCGTCTCTACGAGCCGATGGTGGCTGCTATGGAGAAATGCGGTTGCGACACCTGCAAGGCTATCCTCGCTGAGAAAGATCATATCGTTAAACGCAGCCAGTGGATTGTCGGCGGTGACGGCGCTTCTTATGATATCGGTTACGGCGGACTCGACCACGTCATCGCTTCCGGCGAAGATGTCAACATCCTCGTGCTCGATACTGAGGTGTACTCCAACACCGGTGGTCAGGCTTCCAAGGCTACGCCGCTCGGCGCTATCGCTAAGTTCGCTGCGATGGGTAAGCGTGTACGCAAGAAAGACCTCGGTATGATTGCTACCACCTACGGATATGTCTATGTAGCACAGATCGCTATGGGTGCTGACCAGGCTCAGACCCTCAAGGCTATCCGTGAGGCGGAGGCTTATCCCGGACCGTCGCTCATCATCGCTTACGCTCCGTGTATCAACCACGGTCTGAAAGCAGGTATGGGCAAGTCGCAGGCTGAGGAGGCGAAAGCCGTAGAGTGCGGTTATTGGCACCTCTGGCGCTATAATCCGGAACTTGAGGCTGAGGGCAAGAACCCGTTCCAGCTCGACTCCAAAGAGCCGCAGTGGGATAAGTTCCAAGACTACCTCAAGGGTGAGGTTCGCTTCGCTTCTGTAGCAAAACAGTTCCCGAAAGAGGCAGACGAGCTCTTCGCCGCCGCTCAGGAGAACGCTCAGTGGCGATACAAGTCTTACCTGAGAATGCTGGGTACAGCATGGTAATATAATAATGTTCGTGCGTACGCACGCATATGCAAGAGAGAGCCGCCTTTTCGGGCGGCTCTTCTTGTATGTACCTTCTATCCTCTATCAATATATTCCTCCGATTATTTCCTATTCAAACAATCCTGATATTCTTTCTTCTTTCACTTTGTGCCTTAGCTCCGCTTTGGCCTTTAAGGTCGCTAACGCTCCAAATTAGGGGGAGAAAAAAGAAATTATGATTAGATTAGCTCTAAAAAAGCATTTTTCTCTTGCATATATCGCAAAAAATCAGTACCTTTGCAGCCATAAATCCGCTATTAAACATGAAATATATACGATAGATATACGTTAGATACACGATAGATATACATTATATTATGCTGATTTCGTGCTAAGAACGTAATAATATAACCTCAATTTGTTATACATATGGCAAAAGTAGAACCCGCACTGCCGTTTGATCATTTCAGCGGCAAACTCTCTCGTAAAGAACGCATCATCATGCGCACCCGTAATGGTCGCACGCACGCGTACGCTATCCAGAACCCATACACCGGACCTCTTGCCGAGAGCCGCAAACGTGCAATCAGCACTTTCTCACAGGCTGTCCGCCTATGCAAAACGGAGATGTCCGATCCCGACCGACTTGCCTATTGGCAGGACCGTTATATCCAGTACCGCAAAGTTGCAAACAAGCACGTCGGACGCGCCAACTCCCATTTCCTCGGCACTACCTCCGACAAGTTCTATTCTACGCTCCGTGGCTTCATCATCGCCTCCCTCTCCGCCCAATTAAAGGCTAAAGAATGATATTCTTGTCGCAAAATCAACTTTCTAGAACGATTTTTCATAGAATCCTTGCATATGTCAAAAAAAATGTGTAACTTTGCATGCTTTTTGCAAATGCATGCATCAAGTCTGTAAATAGGAACTAACTGTTTTGTATAATATGATAACCAAGTTTAAGGTAAAAGATTTTACGGCCTTTTCCGAATTGCAGTTGCAATTTAGTCCAGGTATAAACATCTTAATAGGTGAGAATGGAACTGGAAAAACCCACGTTATGAAAGCTGTTTATTCCGCTTGTTGTATGGTTGATAAACGGAATGATCGTACATTTGATCAAAAGATTAAAAGTGTTTTTCAACCTTTATCAATAGGACGTTTGGTACATCGGCATATAGGAAGAGGTAGTGGCAAGGTTTCCATATTTCGTCTCAACGAGAATGGAAAAGAAAGTTATATCTCTTGCACAATAACAACCATTGGTAAAGCAGAAGTTACTAATAGTGGTTGGAAAGATGATGCTAAATTGGAAGCTGTATTTATACCAGTGAAGGACATGCTAGCAAATGCACCAGGATTTAGAGCTCTATATGCACAAAAAGAACTATCATACGAAGAAGTCTACGCTGATATAATAGATAAAGCCTTTCTTCCCATTCCGCGCGGAAAACAAGATCCGAAAGTTACTCATTTGCTAAATATTCTTAAGGGCGCTATATCGGGAAGAGTAATTGAGAAAAAAGAAAATTTTTACCTTAAAAATAAAGCGGGAGAGTTGGAGTTTCCGTTGTTGGCGGAAGGTTATCGTAAATTAGGATTGCTTTACACTCTTATACATAATGGTACATTGACAAAAGGAAGTATTTTACTATGGGATGAACCGGAAGCAAATTTGAATCCTAAATTGGCAAAAATTGTAGTTCAAATATTGCTTGAATTGCAACGTTGGGGAGTACAAATCTTTGTAAGCACACATGATTATGTACTGCTTAAAGAATTTCAAATGGCGGCAGGAGAAAGTGATTTACTCCAATATATTAGTCTGTATAGAGATAAATCAGGAGAAATACAGCATTCTTCTACTTCCCATTTTGACGAAATAGAGCATAATGCCATAGACGATGCTTATACTGATATTTTAGATCGTGAAATCAATAATCAGTTCAAAGGACTATGAAAATAATCGTAGATGAGTATGCATTTGATTTCCCTTCTGCAAAGGAATTGTATAAATTTGATGAAACAGATAAGTTATCTCCATATTATCATGGTGCACCCATGATGAAAGCAGTTGATGTGATGGCTGAATTTCCCAAATTCTATATCTGGATAGAAATTAAGCATTATACAGATGAGGATATCGTGCGAATGAAACAAGAAGGCGACCAGAGAAAAAATGGAGATGAATATCATATAAAAACTCACTTAAGAAATAATTTAGTTAAGAAATATCGTGATACCTTCCTATATCGATATGCAGAGCAAAAGTTAGATAAACCAGTAATATATGTATGTTTATTGAATTTTGATAGTGCTCTAAAATCTCATTTTAGACGTGAATTAGAAAAAGAAATTCCCAAAAGAATCCCGACAAAGAGATGGAAACGTAGCCTAATAAATGGCTTAGTTGTAGTGAGTGAAGAGGATTGGGAACGCAACGATGTGTTGTCAGCAATTGGCACTTGCAAACATATTTAATGTCCATACTATTCAATCAATAAATAAGCAAGTTGTTAATTTGATATGCCTAATCAAAGCAAAATAATAGAGAACCGATTGTTGGCCGCTCTGATGTTTCCTTCAATCAATAAGTTGATGCATAAACTATATGGAGATGCTACAATCTCTATTACAGATGAGGAGATTAAAACTGCTCTAATAGGAATTAAATGTGAGTGCAAAGCCAGAATAGAAGATACTCCAGATGCCGATGAGGAATACAAACATACTCAAGAGCAGAATTTAGAAGGTCTAATGTATTGGTTAGAAGAAATTCTCAAACAAGCAAACAAGCACGAGCAAGAAATAAAAGCAAATCATATATCAACCATCTAACTTGCAGATGTAAAATAGCAAGGACAAGCGCAAAGCGTTGCGTTACATAGATAAATAAGCGTTTACACGCTTGTAATCTGATTTCTCGAAATGTAGGAAGTTAAGAGAATGGATTCGGAAAACAAGTAAGTAGATGCTCACGAGTGTACAACTCGCCCACACTATTGGAGTGTTCTAATAGTGTGTTGGCGGATATATACACGGCGCGAGTTTCTGTTTGCATATCTGATCCATTGGGCATTTCCTACAGCCTCGAGAAACGGATAACAATCAGTTATTCGCGTTTTTTTATGTCATAGTATTTCTAATAACCTCAAAATAAATAAAAAGTATGTTGAACAGACAAATGCTAAAAAGGAATCTCTCATTTTGTATGATATTCCTTACTGCGTACCCAGTTCTTTTCTTCACGGCATGTGAAAAAAGAGAAGAACCTCAACCAGAAGTGCACTATGTTTGGACTTATAAACAAGTTCAAATAGGTGATATGTCCTATAACTTGGATACATTACATAAAGCAGCAGAAGTAACGAAGTATGATTCTGAAAGAACAATGGTAGAAATTCCCTCTACTGTAGAGTTTAGAGCCAAGCAGTATGTTGTTAAGTGCGTTGGTGACAGGGCTTTCTATAATTGCACCAATTTAGCAAGTGTATCCATCCCCAATGGCGTTACAAGTATTGGCGAGGAAGCCTTTGCTGGATGCACAAATTTAGATCATATTTCTATTCCGAAAAGCGTCAATCATATTGGAAGGGTAGCTTTTTTTAATTGTTCCTCCCTTACAAGTATTACACTTCCCCCCGGTATTACCATTATTGAGCATGGCGTATTTAATTCGTCAGGCATAAAAGATATTGCTATTCCTAATAAGGTCGTAAAGATTGATGATGAAGCTTTCATTTTTTGCAGTAATCTAGTAAGTATTGCAATTCCTAATAGTGTCACTTCTATTGGCTATAGTGCTTTTGAAAGATGTACAAGTCTAAAAAACATATCAATTCCTAATAGCGTTACTGCAATTGGAGGAATGGCCTTCTGTGGTTGTTCAAGTTTAACTAACATTTCGCTTCCTAATAGTGTTACGGACATTGGATTGTGGGCTTTTGATGGTTGCAATAGTCTTTCAAATCCAATATTCAATGCACATGTATTTGCATATTTACCCCGTTCATATTCCGGCACATACACTATTCCTCAAAATATTGCGGTTATTGCAGGAGGAGCTTTTATGAATTGTAATAGCTTAACAAATATTACAATTCCAAATAGTGTTACTTGTATTGGAGAATTTTCCTTCGCTCAATGCTCTCGTTTATCAAATATTAACATACCGAGCAGCATAACGGATATCCGAGGAAGCACTTTTGAAGGCTGTTCAAGTTTACACCATATATCTATCCCAAATAGCGTTATAAGTATAGGAAGTTGTGCTTTTCGTGGTTGCATAAATTTGCAAACTATAACTATTCCTAATAGTGTAATATGTATTTACTCTGCTGCATTTGAAGGTTGTTCTAGTATGACAAATATTTCTATTTTAGCCATACCAGAGAGCGATATCCGCATTAGAGAATTAGCCTTTGCGAACTGTATAGGTCTAAAGAGCATATCCTGTGAAGCAATTACTCCACCGATATGTGACAATCTTGTTTTTTCCAATGTGGAAAAATCTATTCCATTGTATGTTCCAGCAGGATGTGAGTATAAGTATCGAGCGGCGAAAGAATGGCAAAATTTTACGGATATACAAACACTTCATTAGCCATGTCATTATTCTCTCTCATAGTTAAGATTCAACTTTTATCTCCCCCTAATAAGGTGCTCGTTTCACTCGCGGCTTGTTTTAGTTTCGCTCCGCTCAGAAGAATGTCAGGATTGTTTGAATAGGAAATAATCGGAGGAATGCACCTTGATTTAGGATAGAAGGTACATACTGAGAGAAGGGACGTTAATGTCTCTTCTCTCTTCTTGCATATGCGTGCGTTACACACAGCAAACATTATTATATCACCAAACTGCTCCAACCATCCCATAGCCTTTGTATCTCCACTTAGTCGCTCTCTTTGAGCGGCGGCTCCGAGCCCCTCTGCCTCTTTTTCGGGAACTGCGTTTGCTACTTAATCGAAGCGCTCCCCTTGAGGTATTCTTGAAACAGGGTGGGAACCTCGCAAACAAGTTGCGAGGACATGCCCGCCCACCCAAGTTCCAGACTACCCAAGGGTAATAAGGAGTTCTATGTCCTTGCAGCGGTGAGGGCTGCCGCGGACTCGCGCGGCGTACTTACTCCTCATACCGTCCCCCGGACGCTATTTCGGTACGCCTGTTCCGCTTCATGTTTCGCTTCTGTAGCAAAACAGTTCCCGAAAGAGGCAGACGAGCTCTTCGCCGCCGCTCAGGAGAACGCTCAGTGGCGTTACAAATCCTACCTCCGCATGCTCGGCACGCAATGGTAATAAGGAACGCGTGTACGCGTGTGTATAAGAAAAGCGGATTCCGTTGGAGTCCGCTTTCTTTTCGTTTATGCCTATAGTGTCTTTTCAAGCATGATCGGCTTTATTTATCTTTCCGCTGCGCGTTTCTTTTTTTTACTTGCTCCGTTTCTCTCCGCAAAAATTTTGGGGAAAGAAAAAAATACGTTTCCTTTACATCTACCGCCAACACCGCTCAATTTACCCGTTTGTTTCGCTCTAAACGTATAGGGTTGCTATACCCTTGCTATGCCCCTGCGCTTACTTTGTTTATTGTCGCGGCATCGAATGCCGCATTAGTTTCGTTTCTTGTCCCGCATACTATGCGGCTCTTCTTTGTATTCCGCCGATTGGCAATCGGCATAGACGTTTGTTGTTTACACGGGATACAATCCCGCATGTGGTGTCTATCTTACTATTAGCATTCTGTGCGCGCGATTTCAATGAGCGCGATTCTTCGTCCATTTCGTCGGTATTTGATACCGACATTTCTTCCTATTACTACCTATACTATCCTATTTCTACCTATTTTGCAGCAAAATGAACTTTCTTGAACGAATATCGCCCATTTTCTTGCATATTTCAGAAAAAAGTTGTAACTTTGCGCGAATTTCGCGCAGCAAGAAAAAGTAATTATGACGCATGCTATTAGAAGAGTAATCGTACTTTGCTGCGCAATTAATCGGTGTCAGCAATAAAGAATAACTTTAAATATCAAATATAATATGATTATGGAGGAAATATTGCAATCAATATATATCCAAGTAGATGCTTCGTATGGCACATTAACAAACAATGCAATTGCTCAATTGCTAATCAAATTGTTATTTCGGGCTGCTACACCTGTTTCGGCAAAAGAATTATTGTATATATATACTAATGATTTGCCTAAAAAGAGTATTGATAAGGATGTGTTCTCTAAAATTTTAGAGCAGTTGGTTGACAAACATGAAATACAATATAATAATAAAAAATACTATTTATCTACTGCTAAGAAGAAAAAAATTCAACAATCAATAGAAGATGCACATAATAGAGTAGAACAGATACTTCAGAAATATTTTAGAGGAAAATACCACTCAAGTGACGAAGCTGTCAATCGTTGGTTTGAAGATGTAACTTTCCGTTTCTTTGAGATTTATGCGGATGCTTGGATTTCATCCTTGTTGGAAGGAGGAAATGCCCTCCTCAATCAAGCAGAAAGCATTAAATCAACTATAGAAAACAGGACTAAATCATTTCCTAGTATTGATAAGAGGGATATCAATACACTGCCCGCTTTGTTCTTTAGTTTTATTACAACGCGTGACCCTATTGTAGACGCATACCTATGGGAACACGGCACCTCAAGATTTGCAGCGCAACTCATTTCAAATCGCCATGGAATTAACAAATTGACAATAGATGCCTTTAAGGATAGCACCTGTATTTTAGATACCAATATTCTTATCTTTATTGCTCTCGCGACGGATTCTGTTAAAGACTCTTTCAAGTTGCTTGAACAAACTTTCCGGCATCTTAACATAAACTCACAAATTTTATATATTACATCCGAAGAGTATCATCATCGCGTATCGATTCAACGAGAAGCAACGTTAAACAACATCTCAAATTTTGGAACAAGAAACTCCGCTAACATTGCTAATGATGACTTTACTAAATGCGCTCGCTCACTACATTGTAGAACAGAAGAAGAATTCGAACGCTTCTTTGATAACATACAGGATTTCCCAACATATATTCATGAAGATTTGGAGATTGAATTATTTGATGGAGATAAACAATTGAACGAGATTATTACGCTCGCCCAGAATGACGAAGAGAAAAAGCAGCACCTGAATAGTCTGTATGCTGCCATTAAAAATAGAGATAAACGTCCAAATGCGTTGACTCATGATGTAGGACTTATTGAAGGTGTTAAACATCTGCGTGCAAATGGACATAAAGTCTTCATTTTGTCAGAGGAAGCATCTATTAACGCATATTCTAAGAATCAACCTTTGGATAATGGGTTACCATTAGCAATCGGCATTGATACATTGTTGAATGTATTAGCCACTAATGGTGGTTCGATTACTGATTCTTCTGAATATACTGCATTATATGCCACTTTGATTAGACATAACTTATTCCCTCACGAGCAAACATTCACACAATGTCAATTATATGAATTATACAAACTCAACAACAGAATAGCAAAATTAACAGAAGAGGAGACAGAGCGTATCGCTTGGCAGGCTCATGAGAAAATGGTAAAAGGGTTGCCGGAGGAAGAATTGAGATTATTTATAAATGATACTATCACGGCATCAGAGTTGTCTTTGCGGTCAGAGATATCGAAAAAAGATGAAGAACTGGATAGTGTAAAATTAGGTCTGAAGAAAGAGACTCGTGGAAAACAAAATTTCAAAGATGCATTTGAAGAAAGCATATACATCGAAGAATATCGAAAGATGCTAACAAAAATGATATTCCGGTGTATTGTATGGCCTATAGTAATTATTGCTATTGTAATAGGTGTGTTATGCTATTTATTTCATTCCACTGATGTTTCTCTGGAAATAGAAGGGCAAATAATAATCGGCTTTCTATCATCAATTCTTGCCACTCTTATATACGAAAAATTTGCTCATGCTGTAACTGTCTTTAAAGAGTGGCTAAACCGCACAACAATTCTTAAAGACAGAGTACAAAAACGCATTGACGAAATTGAAAATAAGTAGTTGTCCTTTGTTTCTCTCTCCGTCTTTCACCTTGTTCTTGAGCGAGAAAGGACGAGAGAAGAGCAATACACACATATTTGATTGATATAAACACCATCATTATATGAGCAGCAAGTTTTTTAATAATGTTGACTCCCCTCTATTCAATAAATTCAAAGGCATTGTAGAGGGAATGCCCAACTTCGATACTTTCCTCGCAGTAGTGGGATATTTCCGCTCCTCTGGCTATTTCAAGTTGCGTAAGGAATTGGAAAGTGTGCAAGAGATACGCATTCTTGTCGGCATCAACATCGACAACGTTTGGCACAAGCATCAGCAAGGAATGATGTTTTTTGGAGCAGATAGCGACGAAGCCAAACGCCAATACGCTGATACTTTCATAAAAGACGTGAAAGAGGCTAATTATAGCGAAGAAGTAGAGAATGGCATCATTCAACTTTGCGAGGATATAATTTCCGGCAAAGTGCAAATGCGCATACACAATTCCAAAAACTTGCATGCTAAATTTTACATCTGTCTTCCCGCTAATTTCAGCGAGCACACGGATGGGCGTGTAATTATGGGATCTTCCAATATATCGGAAGCAGGATTGGGTATTACTGAACCGCCGCGATATGAACTCAATGTCGAAATAAAGGACTATGACGATGTGGCATATTGCAAGGATGAATTTGAGAAACTTTGGGCAGAGAGTATTGAAATAACTCCGGAAGATATTCAGCGAGTTCGCAAGCAGACCCACCTCGAAGAACTGCCAACGCCATACGAAATATTTATCAAAGTGCTGATTGACGCTTTTGGTAACCAAGTAGAAGATGATTTCACAATCGAATTACCGCAAGGCTATATGGACTTGAAATATCAGAAAGACGCGGTTATTCAAGGTTTTCAAATGCTCAAAGAGTATAATGGATTCTTCCTTGCAGATGTGGTCGGAACTGGAAAAACTATCGTTGCTGCGATGGTGGCAAAACGCTTTGTCGAGGAAAACGGCAAGAATACCCGTATACTGGTAATATATCCGCCAGCCGTCAAGGAGAACTGGGAAGAGACCTTCAAGAACTTCAAATTGAAAAAATACACCAAGTTCATCACTAATGGTAGCTTGAAGAAAGTCCTTGAAGGTGATGGTGATTTTAATGGGGCAGAAGAGTTTGATCTTGTTATCGTGGATGAGGCTCACAATTTCCGCACAGATACTTCCGGCAGATACGATGAGTTACAACGTATTTGCAAAACTCCGCGTGTCAATGAAGGACTTATTGAAGGCATACAAAAGAAAGTAATGCTGCTTTCCGCAACTCCTCTCAATAACCGTCCAGAAGATTTCCGTAATCTTATTCTTCTGTTCCAAAATGCGCGTCGACCGACGTTGGACGGTGTGAGCAATATCACACTATTATTCCAACCGTGGATTCAACGTTACAACGAATTGATGCGTAAGCGTGGAAAGACAGAGAACGCAGAAATAACAGCAGAAGCCGATAGTATCTATGAAGAAATGCGTACACGCGTGTTGGATAAGATACTCGTGCGCAGAACTCGTAAGAACTTGTGGCAAAACGATGAGTATCGCGCCGATCTCCAATCGCAAGGCGTACACTTCCCTCAAGTAGAACAACCTAACGAATGCGAATACCAGTTAGAAGATAATTTGAGTGATTTGTTTTATGAAACTATCCGCTTGCTAACTGATACACCCAATATAGAAAACAATCCACAAGGAACAGGTTTGCATTATGCCCGTTATCGTGCTATTGAGTTTGTCATTGGAGAAAAAGCTGCCAAATATCGTAATGCTATTCAGTTCGCCCAAGTGTTTTCCGGTATTTTCCGTGTTCACATGGTCAAACGACTTGAGAGTAGTTTCTATGCCTTCAAACGTTCGCTTGCAACATTCCAACGCATCACTAACGACATGATTCGGATGTGGGAGGATAATCAAATCCTTATTGCACCGGAGATTGATGTCAAAGGCATGATGGCGAATGATATTGAGTTTGATCAAATACTTGAGAAAGCACTTGCGTATGGATACGACAAAGACGAAATCTTATTTACTCAAGAAGACTTCAATCCTGAATACATCCGCCTTCTCAAAGAAGACCAGCAAAAACTGCAAGAACTGGCTGAACAATGGAATGCTGTAGAGAAAGACCCAAAATATGATTTGTTCAAACTCTACCTTGAAAACGAGCTCTTTGACAAAGAGAAAATGGACACCAAAGGAAAGATGGTTGAGCTTAACAAAGAGGGCAAATTGGTTATCTTCTCTGAGAGTGTGGACACGATTACCTATCTGGGCGATAAACTCAAAAACGACCTCCACCGCACAGATGTGCTGGTCGTTAGTGCGTCCAACCGCAAGAATGTATTAAACGATATCCGCGAGAACTTTGATGCCAATTATACAGGAGAGAAGAAAAACGAATACAACATCATAATCTCCTCAGATGTATTAGCAGAGGGTGTGAACCTCCACCGCTCCAATGTTATTGTCAATTATGATTCTCCTTGGAATGCAACACGTTTGATGCAACGTATTGGACGTGTCAATCGTATCGGTTCCACATCCGACCATATCTATAATTACATGTTCTATCCGTCTAAGAAAGGTGACGAGCAGATACAACTTTATCGTAACGCACTTATCAAGTTGCAGAGTTTCCATTCTGCACTGGGAGAGGACGCGCAAGTCTATTCGCGCGAAGAAATGCTCCGAGAGTTCCAACTCTTTGATGACAAAGTGCGTGACAATGTTGATAAACAGTTAGAATTACTCCGCGAGGTTCGCGAATTGTACCAAACGAATCCTGACTTATATAAGCGTATCAAAGCCTTGCCTTGCAAGAGCCGCACAATACGCCGTGCAGAAGATCGCCCAGCAAAAGCAGAGTCACAATCCACTATCGTATATATCACCACCGGTAAGCGCTCACAATTCTATTTGGTTAAAGGCGCAGAGCAACCCCAACAAATAGAGTTCCTTGATGCAGTTGATTGTCTCCGAGCTAAAAAGGATGAGCAACCAGGCATTTTTGAGGCGATAAAAGAATTGCATTATGAACATGTACACAAGGCATACGAAGCGTATCAGAACGCCGAAGAAATTGCAGGCGAAACGGCGGAATCATCTATCATCGAGCGACAAAAAGACCATAATGCTCAAACCGCACTTGCTCTGTTGCGCATGATGAAACGTATGTTTGAAAGTGATGAGATTTATGATAAGATTGTTACGCTTGAACAATATGTCAATGAAGGCATGTTCTCCATGCTTACGCTTAATCTCACGCGCCTTAATCGTGAACTGAACCGTCTTAATAGAGCCGGAACAAAGACAAGTGAACTCAAACCAATGTTCGCTATGAAACTTGAAAATCTCTACGACCATTATTATATCAGTCGTGAGAAATTTGAACGCGATGAGCAGTTTAAGCAATCAGAAATCATAACTTCCGAGACATTTGAATAAATAGTATTGCCATGTATAACGCCAACCAACTCCGTCAGTTATTCCAAAACAAGTTCAATCTTCAAGATTGGAACAAGTTCGTATTGGATGTAATTAAGCCTCAAACGTATCGTCAGAAACCGGAACAATTAGACATTGATCCCGCTGAGGGACAGGGCTATTTCCTTGGGCAAAAACAAACAATCGACAATTTTGATATTGCCTTATTCTATCTCCGTCTCAATCGCTCGGTTACACGCCGCCGAGTAGGACTTCGGCAACTGCTTGCTAAGTATCTCCGATTTACTGCGGATGCTGCACTTGTTGTTTTTGATGATGGTGATAATTGGCGTTTGTCCTTTATATGCGACCTCAAGGATGAGCGTACACAACCTAAGCGTTATACATTCGTCTTTGGCGAGCAAACCAATTACTATAACACTGCGGTTAAACGTTTTGTGGACTTACAAGGACAGGGCATTACTTTTGAAACACTCAAAGACGCCTTCTCTGTAGAAGCACTCACCAAAGAGTTCTACAATGAATTGTTCGGTTGGTATCAATGGGCAGTTAGTCCTGATGGAGGTATATATTTCCCGAATAATACAGAAACGACTTCTGATGATTTTGAAGATATAGACAAGAAAATCATCCGTTTACTCACACGTTTAATGTTTGTTTGGTTCATCAAGCAAAAAGACCTTGTGCCAGGAAAGTTGTTTGATGAGAAACAATTACAAAGCATTTTAAAAGACTTCGACCCGCAAGCTACGGATAATGGCAATTATTATAATGCTATTCTCCAGAACTTATTCTTTGCCACGCTTAACCGTGCAATTGAGGATGAGGAAGGCAAGCGCGGTTTTGCGAAATTGCAAGGGCAAAGGGATGTCAAAACACTTTATCGGTATGCTGAAATGTTCCGTATCAGTGAAGATGAGGTATTACAGCTCTTTGCAGAAGTTCCGTTCCTTAATGGTGGCTTATTTGAGTGCCTTGATAAAACCAAAAAGATCGATGGCGTAGATAAAGCTTTCAACTATGATGGATTCTCTCGCAATCCCAATCGTTGGCCAAACGGAAGATACCGTCAGCGTGCATTTATTCCTAACATATTCTTTTTTGACGAGGAAAAAGGCTTGCTCAATATCCTCAAACGCTATAATTTTACTATAGAGGAGAACACACCAAACGAACAAACGGTGGCACTTGATCCGGAATTGCTTGGTAAAGTATTTGAAAACCTACTTGGTGCGTACAACCCCGAAACACGCGAAACAGCACGCAACCAATCCGGCTCGTTCTATACTCCTCGTGAGATAGTAAATTACATGGTGGATGAGACTATTAAAGCCTATTTGAAGGACTATCCGACAGAGATTATTGACGAAATAATGTCTGATACTTTCGAATACAAACATGAACTCCAAGCACAATATTGTTCGATAGCAAATAAACTTAAACAGATTAAGATTCTCGATCCGGCATGCGGTTCTGGTGCGTTCCCTATGGGTTTGCTCAATCGACTGATTGATATTCTTAAAAAGATAGAACCCGAACAAGATACATACACTCTGAAACTACAAATCATAGAGAATTGCATTTACGGCTCCGACATACAGAATATTGCCGCTCAAATCAGTAAATTGCGTTTCTTTATTTCTCTTATCTGTGATTGTGAGAAAGACTCATCTAAACCAAACTTTGGTATACCAACCTTGCCGAACCTAGAAACAAAATTTGTTACGGCTAATTCACTAATAGCATTACATAAACGGAAGAAAGAAGTTACTCTTGACATCTTTGCTGATTTCGAAGAAAGTCCGGTCAATTTAAAGAAGAAAGAGTTGCTTGATGTTCGTCATCAGCATTTCCGCGCTAAAAAAGCCTCCGAGAAAATGCGGTTGCGCAAACAAGACGAAATACTGCGTGCAGAGCTTCTGCAATTATTGGAACAGGAAGATACTTTTGCTCCGAAGGATGCTATCCAAATGGCGAAATGGAATCCTTACGACCAAAATGCTGTAGCAGATTTCTTTGATCCCGAATGGATGTTTGGCGTGACGGATGGGTTTGACATAATTATTGGCAACCCTCCATACATTCAATTACAAAAAAGTACAGGCCAAAAAGGAGTTGACAAGAAAGGTAAGGAATACGATATAAAATTTGCCGATTTGTATATTGATTGTGACTATAAAACTTTTGACAGAAGCGGCGACATGTATTGTCTTTTCTATGAAAGAGGGCATCAATTACTTAAAGAAGGTGGGCATCTTTGTTACATTACGTCTAATAAATGGATGAGAGCGGGCTATGGTGAAAATACAAGATTATTCTTTGCGGAAAACACAGACCCACAACTATTAATTGACTTTGCGGGTGTTAAGATTTTTGAATCTGCAACAGTGGATACAAATATCCTTTTGTTTGCCAATAGCAAGAACCAACACAAGACACTATGCGCTGTAACGAATAAATCCAATATAAACGACTTAAAACAATTGAGCGATTTTGTTCGGTTGAATGGTAGTATGTGTACTTTTAATGGTTCTGACTCATGGGTTATTCTTTCGCCTATAGAACAAAGCATAAAGAATAAGATTGAATCAGTAGGAACGCCATTGCGCGATTGGAACATTAACATATATCGAGGTGTACTCACTGGCTATAATGAAGCATTTATCATTGATACAGCAAAGCGTGAAGAGATACTTGCCAATTGTAAAACGGAAGATGAACGCAAGCGCACGGCTGAACTTATACGACCGATT
>Ga0256404_1008009_pt1 | contig 16224 bp, 13 predicted proteins | sample RumenRJG_01DNA_FD_185990 | JGI IMG/M metagenome (GOLD analysis project Ga0256404, IMG submission 185990) | Bovine rumen microbial communities from Lethbridge, Alberta, Canada - RJG_01 | ecosystem: Host-associated > Mammals > Digestive system > Stomach > Rumen | place: Canada: Alberta | collected...
AGTCGGGACGGGATAAACGCTGAAGGCATCTAAGCGTGAAGCCCCCCTCAAGATGAGATATCCCATACGCAAGTAATAAGACCCCTTGAAGACGACAAGGTTGATAGGTTAGAGGTGGAAGTGCAGTGATGCATGTAGCTGACTAATACTAATAGGTCGAAAGCTTAACCAAAACGGTTTAGGAAAGAGGACGGAAGTCAGAGAATTGAGAGATAAGTTAATGTGTAGTTTTGAAGGTACAACCTTCAAATTTTCCTCGATAGCTCAATGGTAGAGCACACGGCTGTTAACCGTGGGGTTGTTGGTTCGAGCCCAACTCGGGGAGTATGGCTCCATGGTCAAGCGGTTAAGACACCGCCCTTTCACGGCGGTAACAGGGGTTCAAATCCCCTTGGAGTCACTGAATGCCACTTTTTGTGGCTTTAATTTTTACTAAGTTTTATGCCGATGTGGCTCAATTGGCAGAGCAGCTGATTTGTAATCAGCAGGTTATCGGTTCGAGTCCGATCATCGGCTTTTGTTTTATAAATGGACCTTTAGCTCAGTTGGTTAGAGCAACCGGCTCATAACCGGTCGGTCCTGGGTTCGAGTCCCCGAAGGTCCACTAAAAACTTAGTTTAAATTAAATTATGGCCCGATGGCTCAGCTGGTTAGAGCGCCGCCCTGTCACGGCGGAGGTCGTGGGTTCGAACCCCATTCGGGTCGTTAAGATATTAATTAACATTAACAATTAAATATCCCATGGGATCTTAGCTCAGCTGGGAGAGCATCTGCCTTACAAGCAGAGGGTCACAGGTTCGAGCCCTGTAGGTCCCATTAAACCGAAAGGTTTATGCCGGCGTGGCGGAACTGGCAGACGCACAGGACTTAAAATCCTGCGGGACTAACCTCCCGTACCGGTTCGATTCCGGTCGCCGGCATTTTAAAAGAGTACAAATGTACTCTTTTAAAATGTTTATATAATGTAAACATACAATGTGCGCTTAGCTCAGCTGGATAGAGCGTCTGGCTACGGACCAGAAGGTCGGGGGTTCGAATCCTCTAGCGCACGTTCATAGTTATTACTATGGACTATAATTCAATCCATAGGGGATTGGTCTAATGGTATGATAGGGGTCTCCAAAACCTTTGGCGGGAGTTCGATTCTCTCATCCCCTGTAATTAAAAATGTTGAAATTTTTATCAGATAAAGATTTCAGCATTTTTTTTATGCATTTTTATAAATCACAATTACAAAGCTGTAGAGTGTATTTGATATATTTGCTACATGAAAGTTATAAATGATTTTGAAAATAGGAGATTGCAAATTATAAAAATGATTTGAAGGAGGCAATAGAAAATAGAATATGAAGATTTAATAGATTAGTTTGCAAAATCTTAGTAATCAGAACTGGTTTACGTATAGGAGGAAAAAAGGTATGGAAGAATTTTGTAGCAAATGTGGAACTAAGTTTGAAGGAAAGTTTTGCCCAATATGTGGCACACCATCAAAGAACAATATTATAGAAAATGCAAGAAGACCTGGATTAACTGATAAATCCTGGTTCATTATATTGATGCTTTTTCTTATATTTCCTGTAGGATTAGTACTAATGTGGAGAAAAGAAAAATTTTCTAAAGCAGGAAGAATTATTTTAACTATTATTGGAACCTGTTGGCTTTTATTTATAGTAATATGTGGAAGTGCATACTATTATTATGAAAACAGTGATGATAGATATATTGATACAGTTAAGGAGTCATCGCCTAATATATCAGAATATAATGATATTACATTTGGAGAAGCACTTGATAATTATTTTCTATATCCAAAATGGCGTTATTTCGAAAGTACTTATGATACAGATATAGTGGAATTTACAGGATATGGCTCATATGATGGGTTATCAGGCACAATATTAATACAATTTGAAGTAACTAACTCTAAGTGTAAAGTTGCATATATGGAATTTAATTATGAAGATATTGATGAATGCGAGGTATTTGACGAGTATGAAATAGATGATATTTTAAGTACAATTTTTGATGAAGTATTATATGGAGGATTTTAGTATGTTTTGTACGAAGTGTGGATATAAAAATAATAATGACGTAAAGTTTTGCATAAATTGTGGTGAGATGCTTCAAGCATCAAGCCAGACGCAAGGACAACCACAAGGTCAAGCGACAAGCCAAATGCAGGGGCAACCACAAAGTCAATTAACAAGTCAAACGCAAGGGCAATCACAAAGTCAGCTAACAAGTCAAACGCAAAATCAAATGCAAAGTCAATCATTAAATATAAGTCCGATGCAAGGAATATATATGCAGCGTAAAGAACCGATTGCAAATGAGTTGCCAAAGAGTTGTGTTATGTCTATATTAATAGGTGGAATTTTAGGGCTGTTCTTCGGAATTTTGGCTAGTGACCAGGGAATTGGAACGATTATATTGATGGTTGTGTTTGGAATAGTTGTCGGATTTAGCATATGGTTTGAAAGGGGTGTTGTAAAATTAAAAAATCTTGATATAAAGAGATTTTGCTTGCCAAGAGAATCAGATAACAATGAGATATTTGAATTGATGCTAAGACTATGTAGTCATGACTCAATGAAAGTAGAGCAAATGAAAAATGGAATTGTAAGAGTAAGCAGAGATGAAATTAGGTATGACATTTATCTCGATAATAAGAGAAAATATTTTAGAATTGATCCATTTTGGGTTAATAAAAAATATTTTCTTACACCATACAGATTATTATATTTACAGTATAAGAAGTATTATATACAGGAAATTGAAGTTATGGGATATATAGCATATTATATACAGCATGGATTAATGGGAGAATTATAAAATGAAGTGTACAAAATGTGGAGCAGAGTTAGATGACCATGCAAAGTTTTGTGGTTATTGTGGTAATGGAACTTGATGATTTAAGTGGAATTTATGAATAAAAATATATGCTTACATATATTAAGAAAGATATCAATCTCTTTAAATTGCAATATTAATTTTGAAAGTGAATAATGCAATTTAAAGGATTGGTATTTTTTTATAGGAAAGGCAGCCTAAGAAAATAGATGCCACTAAAAAATAGACGTAATTAAGAAATAGATGAAAATCGTTTATTTACATATTCCCAATTAATCACATTGAACCAGTTAGTAATATAGTTTGCACGTTCATTTTTGTATTGTAAATAATAGGCATGCTCCCAGATATCAATATTTAATATTGGTGTAGCAGGATATGACAAAGGTGTATTCTGGTTAGCGCCACAGGCAATATCTAATTTATAATCCTTGTATACAAGCCATACATATCCTGAACCAATTAGAGAATTGGCTTTTTTAGTGAAACAATCTACGAAGTTCGTATATGAGCCAAAATTATATTTTATGGCATATAATATTTCATCTTCAGGATAAGAACATTTGTCAGGAGACATACATTTGAAATATAACTGATGATTATATACGCCACCGGCAGAATTTAGAAGTTCGCATTTGAAAGAGATATTAGATTTGGATACATAGACCATTAATTCTTCCAGGGTAAGATTATGCAGCGAGGGGAATTTCGCTAATTTTTCATTGAGTGAATGAACATAAGATTTATAGTGTTTATTATAATGATAGTACAAAATTTCAGAGGAAATATATGGCTCAAGGGCATTTAATGAATATGGTAAATCTATAGGAATAAATGGATAGTGCATAATTAACTCCCATTAAAAATAATTATTATATTATATGAAAAAAATATAATATTAATGATATAATAAATTATATTTAATAATTAGAATAATAAATTTATGGGAAAGGAGAATAATCATTTGCCTTGATATTAAGACAAAACGATTATAAGTGATACTATGCCGGGATATATAACACATAACATTTTTGGAAAAGAAGAATTTAAGAAAATGGAGCAGGAGAATGTAAGGTTAGCAATTAGAAATAACAGAAATGCCTTTAATATTGGGCTGCAGGGACCGGATATATTTTTCTATTTTCCTGCAAGTTTTATGATTAATAAGAAGAATTTAGGCTCAATTATGCATACCAGAAGAACGGGTGAATATATTAATAAAATGCTTGAGTATGTCAATGGATTAGATGAAGAGAAAGATAAGGAAATAGCATTGGCTTATTTCGTTGGATTTTTGGGACATTATTCATTAGATAGAACGTGTCATCCTTATATTTATTGGAAAACAGACAGAATGCATAAGACAAAGGATTACCATGCAAAGCACGTAACTTTAGAAACTGATATTGATTATATTATGTGTAAGCAGTTCTATAAAAGAGAAGTCAGTAAATTTCCATATGGCGAGTTAGTCAAGCTTAACAGAAATCAGTTAGATGTTATTGCAGGATTGCTAAGTTATGCGTTAAATAATACTTTTAGTTATATCAGGTTTAATTATGAATTGGCATATGCTGCTTTATTTAATTTTGGTGTGGTCATTAACCAGATTAAGGATAAAAGCGGAAATAAGACCAAGTTCCTAGGAAAGACTGAGAGAAAAATAATGGGTTTTGAGTATTTTACTCCATTATTTATTCGTGATGATTACAGAATTAAAAATGATGATCCGTTGAATAATAATAAGTGTGAATGGTTTAATCCATGGAAAGAAGAAATTGTAAGTGATGATAGTTTTATAGAACTTATGGAAAAGGCTTCAAATAGATATCAGAGCTTAATTAATTCATTGGGCAATCCGACAGAATTTGCTAAAGAATTGGGAAACAAATCATTCCTTAATGGGTTGGAGCTAGACAGTGATTATAATAAAAACTTGTAAAAATAATATATCTATATAACGTAAAACAGCTAATGGGGGAGCCATTAGCTGTTTTGAGGGGAGTATAAATAATTAATAAGGGGTTATAAGGGAAAGGAACATTTGAAGGGTTATTCCTTTCCACACACATATAATAATATAAATTGTCGAAAAAAGCAAGCACTTTTTTAAAAAATATATTTTAAAAATTTATTGGCTGAAGTGAAAAGTTTATTTCCACTTTAGTTGATATATTTAGCTCTTTATAAAGCGACGCATATTGTCATAGATTATATCCATATATTGTATTTCTGCAATAAATTATTTTAAACATAATCTAACGGAAAATGTAGATACTAATAGAGTAGGTTTTTCCTAATAAATTATATGGAGGTAATTAGAGATGGCAAATAATTATGCTGGCAATTCAAAAAATGATGTAAAGGAAAAGATGAAAAACGGCTACAGTAATTCATATAGCAACAGCTATAGTAACGGTTACAGTAATTCAGGTAAAAACTCAGGTGATAATTCTTACAGTAATTGCCATAATAACAGCTATAGTAATGCAGGAAAGAATTCAAGTGACAACTCATACAGTAATAGCTATAGCAATGCAAGCAAGAATTCAAGTGATAACTCATACAGTAATAGCTATAGTAACAGTTATAGCAATGCAAGCAAAAACTCAAGTGATAACTCATACAGTAATAGCTATAGTAACAGTTATAGCAATGCAAACAAGAACTCAGGCAAAAACTCATATAGCAACAGTTACAGCAATGCAAGCAAGAATGCAGGCAAAAATTCATATAGTAACAGCTATAGTAATTCTTACGATAACAAGGATAAATAGAAATGTTACTATAGATTCAGTCAAGAAGAAATATATAAATAATGCTGAAATAGCCCATATGGTTTGGAAACCATATGGGTTTTCTTCGTATAATATAGTAAAGATGTAAGAAATGAGGATTAGTATGAGAGTTAACAATGGTGTTGAATGGGTAAGTGTAAATGAGTTAAAGCAAATTGTAAATAATAGTAAAATAAATGACTATGAAGTAATAGATTTAAGGGAAAGAGAAGATTATAAGAGGAGACATATCAGGGGAGCAAAAAATATACCATTTGATGAATTTATGAAAATTAATGATTATTCTAAGGTTTTATCAGGAAGAAAAACAGTTATAGTATATTGTGTGAGAGGTGGCAGCAGCATATATGCCGCATATCGTCTGCGAGATAAGGGATACCATGTAAAGAGTCTTATAGGTGGAATGACGGAATATGAGAAATATAGCTGATAAACTATAGGAATGACAAATGTAAAATTAAAGAATTATTAATAGTTAATCCATTGACATAATACTCTTAAATATATAAGATAGAGGTATGTTTTTATTGGAAATATTCAAATAGAATTCAGGCAAATTTATGAATTTTATAAAAAACAATTGAAAGTTGACAAATGAAGCAATAATAAAATATTGTGTAATAAAAAATTATAATGAAATAATAGAATAATCAAGCAATAAAAAATTATAATGAAATAATAGAATAACCACGCAATAAAAAGATATAAAGAAATAATAAAATACCAGGATACCCGGAAATGAGGATTATATGACCAGATATGAATTAATAGCGCCATGTCATTTTGGCTTAGAGGCTGTATTGAAGAAAGAGGTAATAGATTTAGGTTACGAGATTCTACAGGTTGAGGATGGAAGAGTAACATTTGAAGGTGATGAAGAAGCTATATGTCGTGCAAATGTTTTCTTAAGGACAACTGAAAGAATAATGATAAAGGTTGGTAAATTCAAGGCTTATACATTTGATGAATTATTTGAAAAGACTAAGGCTTTAGAATGGGAAAGATTTATACCGGAGGATGGTAAATTCTGGGTAACCAAGGCGAGTTCAATAAAGAGTAAATTATTCAGTACATCTGATATACAGAGACTTGTAAAGAAAGCGATAGTTGACAGATTAAAAGCTAAATATAGTGTTGAATGGTTCAGTGAAAGCGGAAACGAATATCCTATCAGGGTTTTTCTTAATAAAGATGAAGTAACGATTGCATTGGATACTTCAGGGGAATCTTTGCATAAACGTGGATATAGAAAGCTTACATCTAAAGCTCCTATTACAGAGACATTAGCAGCAGCACTTATTATGCTGACACCATGGAATAAGGACAGAATTCTGTTAGATCCATTTTGTGGAAGTGGAACATTTCCAATTGAGGCGGCTATGATGGCAGCTAATATTGCACCGGGAATGAACAGGGAATTTATGGCTGAGAGCTGGACAAACATTATACCTAAGAAGAATTGGTATGAGGCAATTAATGAGGCTAATGATTTGGTAAATGACGATATTAAAGTGGACATTCAGGGCAGTGATATTGATGGAGATATCGTAAAAGCTGCAAGAAAGAATGCAATGGAAGCGGGTGTTGACCACTTAATACATTTCCAGAGGCGACCACTTAGTGAGATAAGCCATGCGAAGAAATATGGCTTTATTATTACTAATCCGCCATATGGAGAAAGAATTGAAGAGAAGAAGAATCTGCCGGAATTATATAGACAGTTAGGCGAGAAATACAGGAATCTTGACAGCTGGTCAGCATATATAATTACTTCATATGAAAATGCAGAAGCAGATATGGGAATTAAAGCAGATAAAAATAGAAAGATTTACAATGGAATGATGAAAACTTATTTTTACCAGTTTATGGGACCAAAGCCACCAAGGAGAAATAGGTCTGTTTAAGATTAAGAATGGAGTAAAAATTGAAAAAGAATGTTCTTATATATACATCTTTAATATTGTTAATAATTGGTTTTATTGTTACATACCACGCTATAGTACCAAAAGAGCATATACGGAAGAATAAAAAGGCACAGGTATATACAAGTGAGTGGAATGGAGCAATTTCGTCAGTTATAAATCAGGCTACGATTGTAGCTAATATTGATTCTAAGCAGTTGAAATCAACTACTAATGGTATCTTTATGTCTGATACACTGACATTAATGATTCCAATCAGACAGATAAGAGATACATTTGACTGCTCAGTAAGAGAGTATGATGATGATTTTATTCTGATAGAAAAGGGAAGTAATAAAATAAAATTATATACGCAGGCGAGAAAGTGTGAAATCAATGGCGAAATAAGGGAAGCGATAACGAACGTAGAAGAATTAAATGGAACAACTTATGTGCCGGTTGATGTTATATGTCAGACATTTGGATATCAATATAATTTTGACATGAAATTAAATCAGGCAAGTATTATCAGCGATAATCTTGAAGCCAGAAGTATTCCATATAAATATAATTACGAGGACGAAGGACGTGTACCACCTGTCAGTAATCAGGGAAGTCTTGGTACATGTTGGGCATTTGCTTCGCTTACGGCGTTAGAATCATCGTTAATGCCTGAGGAAACATATAGTTTTTCGGTTGATCATATGTCATTATCTAATTCATTTAATTTAGGACAGGAGTCAGGTGGAGATTATGCTATGTCCATGGCTTATCTGCTTGCATGGCAGGGACCGGTATTAGAAAAAGATGACCCATATGGAGATGGGGTGACAACTGAGGGATTAGAAGCTGTTAAACATGTTCAGGAGATACAGATAATCGAGTCTAAGGATTTTGAAACAATTAAGAAAATGATATTCAAATATGGCGGGGTACAGAGTTCTTTCTATGCCTCATCATTAAACAACCATACAGGTAATACTAAATATTATAATGCAGAGACAAATTCATATTGTTACATCGGTAATCAGAAGCCGAACCATGATATTGTAATAATAGGCTGGGATGATAATTATCCTAAGGAGAATTTCAATGCGGATATAGAGGGCGATGGTGCATTTATCTGTAGAAACAGCTGGGGTTCAGATTTTGGTAATAATGGAGACTTTTATATTTCATATTATGATACTAATATAGGAGTTCATAATGTTGTGTATACAAGAGTTGATGATAACGATAATTACGATAGAATTTATCAGACAGATTTATGCGGATATGTCGGACAATTAGGATATGGCGAAGAATCAGCATATTTTGCAAATGCATATACGGCTAAGGAAGATGAGAAGATTATGGCAGTTGGTTTCTATGCGACTGGCATAGATACAGAATATAGTGTATATATCTGCGAGAATTTTCAGGATATTTCCTCGCTTAGTAAACGTTCTGAACCGGTAATGACAGGTAAAGTTAAGAATAGTGGTTTCTATACTATTGATTTAGATAATAGTGTTACGCTGAAGGCAGGTCAGAAATATGCTGTAATTATAAGGATAACAACACCTAATTCAGGAAGACCTGTGGCAGTTGAATATGCTTATAATGAACAGACATCTTCTGTTATCTTAGATGATGGCGAAGGCTATGTAAGTCTTAAAGGTATCACCTGGGAAAATACCGAGCAGAAGAATGGGTGTAATGTATGCCTTAAAGTGTATACAGATAAGCTTACAGCTAATCAATAGCATAAAAGAGGTTAAAGGTTAAAATGAGAATAGCCCTATAAGTTTAGAAAGTGTATACAGTAAAAGCGTTAGAAATATATGCTTAAAAGCAAGTTGAAACATAGTATTTTACGGAGGAAGAATTGGACAAGTACAATGAAAGTATATTGTTAAAAATCGGAATTTTAATAAATACAATATTTATAGTTGTAATTATGTGCATCTACACTGGTGTAAAGTTTAATTTTGACAATATATTTGACAGTAAAAAAAGTAAGAATCAGGATAATATTAATATAATACAAGACGGAAATAATGTGTTTACTAATGATATTAAGACAGTAAATGCAGAGATTGAGGGCAATGTCGAATGTAATCTGCCAGATGGTGTACAAAAGGAAAATTGTAGTATCCAAAAGGATATATTCCATAAGAAGATAGTCATCGCATTTCCAAAGGGTATGTCAGGATATGGACAGGAGAATATAGCAAATAACTATGCAGCAGTTAAAAATGTAGATATAAATATTTCTGATGTTATGGTTAAGGTGGAAATAAGTCTTAATTCAATCAGAGATTGTAATGTAGATTTTAGTAATGGCAAGGTAAGACTTGATTTCTTTAATCCTATGAATGTGGATATGCCTGTTATAGTGGTAGATGCAGGTCATGGCGGAGATGATGTCGGAGCAATTGAAAGTGGTGCCTATGAGAAAAATATTAATCTTACAGTATGTGAGAGATTGAAAGAGATACTTGATAAAGATGATAAGATTCTGGTGTATTATACAAGAGAAGATGATACTTATCCGTCAGTGGAGGAAAGAGTAGATTTTGTAAATGAACTGATGCCTGATTTATTCATAAGTATACATTCGAATTGGTATGAACATAGTGATATATCAGGAACAAGTGTGTTATATAACGTGAAAGATGCAAATGAATTTGGCTCAGAATGGCTTAGTAAAATTATGTGTCAGGAGGTCATAAAGAGCTGTAACACGAATGACAGAGGTGTTGTCGATGGTCATGATATCCATATTGTGAGAAATTCAAAAGTACCGGTTGCTCTTATAGAAATGGGCTTTATGTCGAATGAGGAAGATTTCAGATTATTGACGGGCAAAGAGGGACAGATTAAGCTTGCAAATGGCATTTACAATGGGATAATTCGGTCATTGACAGAACTTGGAAAATATTAGATACTAATAATGTTAAGGTAATAATAAATACTAGAAAATAGTTAGAGAAATAAGCAAAAGTAAAATTAACAAGCCAAAGCAAAATTAACAAGAAAAATTAAGAAATTAAGAAAAGAAAATAATAGAAGAAAGAGGACAGACTTATGATAGACAAGATTATATTTGCAACAACAAATCAGGGGAAAATGGACGAAATAAGAATGATTATGTCGGATTGCAGTATTCCGATTGTGTCATTAAAGGAAGCAGGAATCAAGGCAGATATCGTGGAGGACGGCAAGACATTTGAAGAGAATGCGATTATAAAGGCTAAAACGATTATGGAGATGACAGGTTGTCTTACACTTGCTGATGATTCGGGCTTAGAGATTGATTATATTAATAAAGAACCTGGTGTGTATTCTGCAAGATATATGGGAGAAGATACACCATATGAGATAAAGAATAAGTCATTGATAGACAGACTTGCAGATGCAAAAGGAAGCGAGAGAAGTGCCAGATTCGTATGTGCGATAGCAGCATGTTTTCCGGACGGAAGAACATTTACCACAATAGGAACTATTGAAGGTGAGATAGGATATGAAGAAAAAGGAAAGAATGGTTTTGGATATGATCCTATTCTGTATGTACCTGAATATGGTATGACAACAGGCGAAATGGAACCTGAATTCAAGAACAGTATAAGCCATAGAGGAAAGGCACTTAATAAGATGAGAGAGATATTAAAAGCAGAGCTTAATTAGATTACGGAGGTAAGCATGAAGATATTGATTGTCAGCGATACACACAGACATGACGAGAATCTTGAAATTGTACTTGAGAAAGAAAAGAATATCGATGAATTGATACATTTAGGAGATGTAGAAGGTTCGGAGGATTATATCAGGGCAATAGCAGGATGTCCCTGTTATATGGTAGCAGGAAATAATGATTATTTCAGTATGTTAGACAGAGAAATTATAATGGAGATAGGTAATTATAAGGTAATGTTGACACATGGACATAATTACTATGTATCATTAGGTTATGAAACCATAGAGGCAGAGGCGATAGCACAGGGAATAGATATAGTTATGTTTGGACATACACACAGACCGGTAGTGGAAGTGCTTGATGAGGTAACGATTGTTAATCCGGGAAGTCTTTCTTATCCAAGACAGGAGGGAAAGAGACCTAGCTATATAATAATGATGGTCGATGACAATGGAGAAGTGTCATTTGAAATAAAATATCTGTAGATGTGTGGTAGAAAATGATGGAAAATATTCAATTAAAATAAAATATCTATAGGTGTGTAGTAAAAAATAATGGAGGATATGTGTTATGAAAAAGAATTGGAAGAAGATAACCATAATACTTATGTGTGTTATCATTGCCGGCATAGGATTAGGCTATATAAAGAAGTCTGCGATGAAAGTAACAGGTGAGGAACAGTCGGCTGTAGAAAGCAGGGTACAGCATGCAGCGACAGAGAAGTATAAGGATATGAATTATGGTTTTCTAAAGGAGTATGAGTTTGGAAATGTTGATAATTCAACAGTAAATGCCATATTTGAAAATGTTGAGGCGCTGTTAGAAAGTGATGATCCAAGGTTAAGACAGGGTAATAAGGTAAGAACTCAGGGATATTACGAAGCAGGCGATAAAGGTGGAGCTGTATATTTAATCAGTGACAAGAAAGAGACAGGCGGATTACAGCTTAAAAATGGACTCTATATTAATATCATACCCGATACAATTGATGTTAAAGGCGAGAAATGGTATGTGCTTAGTATAAAACAGTTAGGTGCAAAGGGTGATGGAGAGACACCGGATAATACAATTATCAAAGATGCAGCAGATATTACATCTAAAGTTGTAAGTACCTCGGAAGATGTAGAAAGAGGTATAGTATATATGCCGGAGGGAGAATATAAATGTACCAATAACAGATATTGGTTCGACACACCAGTTAGAAGTAACTGAATTCTATCCATCAACAGCTATAAACAAGAGTGTTGGAAGATGGGAGTCATCAGATGATAGTGTAGTATCAGTAGATAGTAACGGACTTGTTAAGATAAATGGAAGCGGTGTAGCTACCATAAAGGTATATTCAACAGATGAACAATGCTACGCAACTTGTAAATTCTTTGTACAGAGACCGGCACTTACAGAAGTTAAGGCATCTGCTAATAAGAACAGCATAGATATAAGCTGGAATGAAGAACCTAAGGCAGATGGTTATTATGTATATTCATACAACAGAAATACGGACGAATACGACAGGGTAGCTGAATTAAAGACAAATAATCCTAAATATACGGCAAGTGGATTAGAAGCAGGAACAGAATATATCTATAAAGTAGTTTCATTTACTAAGAATTATGGTAATGGAGATATTTATGAATCTGTTGAAACTGTGGTTAAGGAGTCAACATTTGATTATATACCGATTAATTCATATTTTGGCTTACCTAATCCGATAGATTGTCTCGTAGAGGGTGGAGCAGAATCAAATGTATTCTGGTTCTCATATTCTCCATATGAAAATGTGTATGATAAACTTGTAATTAACTGTAAAGCAGAAGATGAGAGCATAGCAAAGGTAGCATCACTTACTAAGGCAGATGATTCACCTAATAAATATAATTACACAATAAAGCCTATATCAGCAGGTATTACTAAGTTAGTTATTTCATCAAATGATAAAAAAGGCGTTACATATGAGATTCCTGTAGGAATATTGCCAAAGGCAGTAGAAAGTTATGATTTTTGCAGCATAAATGGTGTTGCTGAATATCAGAAGCTTACTCTTACATTTGACGGCTTAGAAGATGAATCTAAAATCGACGGATATATGGTTAGAAGAACACAGACAATGATGTTCAGAGATTTAGAATATATTCCTAAACAGGGAAATGGAACAAAATACACATATATTCAGACAAAGGATATTAAAGATGGCGACAGTTACAGATATACTGTTGTTCCTGTATTAACAGATGGTACTAATTATTTCAGAATGTATGATACTAAATGGATAAATGTTACATTCCCAACAGCAATATTAGTAGAAAATATTGATTTGGATAAAGATGTATACAATGTTCCATTAGACAGTACAATGGGAATAAGTGCAAAGATTACACCGGATGATGCATCATATGGTGATTTGATATTTACAATGATGAATTCTAAATTAGCATATGTCGAGCAGAAAGAAACTGTTAATGGCACAAATTATGCTATTATTAATCCTAAAAAAGCCGGCACAACAACAATTGAAGTGGCAGCAGCCGATAACTCAAATGTCAAGAAATATGCAAAAGTAGTTGTTACACCTAAGAAGATTAATTCAATCAATATAGCGCCTATGTCTAACGCAATAAGAATAGTCTGGGAAGGTTTAGATGAGGCTGACGGATATTTTGTTTACAGATATAATGCCACAACAGGTAAATGGGATACCGTCGGAGATGTCGGAACAACTGAATTCATTGATACAGGCTTAGAAAATAATACAAACTACAGATATAAGGCAGCAGGCTATATTGTATCAGATAATGAGAAATATGCAGGAAGCATAAGCGAAGATATTAATGCAACAACTTTCTTAGGCTCATTTGACATACCTGTATCAGGTTATGAGGGCATATATGATGGAAATGAGCATAATGCGGTAATATTTGGAGCTGATGTGGCAGATAATAAGATTATGTATAGCCCAGACGGTAAAAACTGGATTCAGGATATGCCGGTTGTTAAATATGTTAAAGATACAAAGACAATCTATATTAAAGAGATTAAGAGTGATGAAAGTGAGTACATTACCTCAGTAAATGCTAATGTTAAAAAGGCAGCAGTAACACCGAATATGCCATTAGCAACTCTGACAGTAGATAATAAGATTAATAATGTAGATATGATAATTCTTGATGCTGGCTGGGAATGGCAAAAGGGCGAAAATGCATTTACATTAGAAGCGGGTAAGACTACGGTAGCCACAGCAGTGTATATTGGTGATGATAAAGGCAATTATGAAATAGAGACCATAGATATTGCAATTACAAGAGCCGCTTGTAAGTTATCGAACACAACACTTAAAAATGAAATTGCAGCCACATGTACTATGCCGGGATACACAGGCGACTATGTATGTAATGAATGCGGCGAAGTGGTAAAAGCAGGCAGTAAGATAGAGGCTTTCGGACATAAGTGGAACAATGGTGAGATTATTAAGGAAGCCACTAAGACAGAAGAGGGATTAAGATTATATTTATGTACAGTATGTAATGAAGAAAAATATGAGACAATCCCAAGGTTAGAAGATGAGAGTACAACACCTGAGGAAAGCAGTTCGCAAGAAACAACACCAGAAGAGACAACATCGGAAGAAATAACATCGGACGAGACAACACCGGAAGAGACAACATCGGAAGAAATAACATCGGACGAGACAACACCAGAAGAAACAACCTCGGAGGAAACGACATCAGAGGAAACGACATCAGACGAGACAATATCAAATGAAACAACAAAGAATAATAATTCTAATGGTTCTTCAATTGGTGGTAATAATAACAATGGCAATATTAATTCTGATAATACAAATAACTCAGATACAAATAAAGGCAATACCATAAATCATAATAAAGATTCAAAGAATGGTAAGGCTAATAAGAGTGAAAGAGTTAAAACAGGTGATAATGGAATTATAGTAATAGCCGGTGTTATATTATTAAGTTCTATATCAGGAATTATTTATTCGATAAGCAGAAAGAGAAAAATTAATTCCTAAATTATTCAAATATTGGCGTGCCTAAGCGTTAGGCGCGCCAATAATATTTTAATAGATTTATATAGAATATAAAAGTTTGTGTTAGTATTCTATAGATTTAGTATTTTATAATTGATTTTAAATTGTTTGATAAATTATAAAATGCTGTTCAAATGCCTCTTAAATAGGATAAAAAAGGCTTTCAAAAAGTGATAAAAAATTTTTTGAAAAAACTTTTGAAAAAATTTAAAAAAAGTGTTGACAAAATAGCATATGGCTAGTATAATTACTCTTGCGTTGTTGAGAGACAAGAAAAACAAATACAGCAACGGGGTGTGGCTCAGCTTGGCTAGAGCGCTTGATTTGGGATCAAGAGGTCGCAGGTTCGAATCCTGTCACCCCGACTCGTATGCGGGTGTAGTTCAATGGTAGAACACTAGCCTTCCAAGCTAGATACGTGGGTTCGATTCCCATCACCCGCTTTTGCATTGGAAAATTTCAATGTAATATATAAGATATATGTGTCCATAGCTCAGCTGGATAGAGCAACGGCCTTCTAAGCCGTGGGTCGGGGGTTCGAATCCCTTTGGGCACATTTTTTTCTGGGATAAATCCTGGAAGAGCTATGGTGGGTATAGCGCAGTTGGTTAGCGCGCCAGATTGTGGCTCTGGAGGCCCAGGGTTCGAATCCCTGTATCCACCCTTTAGTTAGGAAGTGCTACGAGTAAAAGGTAGTGGTTGCTAACTTTTTTATTTTATAGGAAAATATTGGGCTATCGCCAAGCGGTAAGGCACAGGACTTTGACTCCTGCATTACGTTGGTTCGAATCCAACTAGCCCAGCTTAAGGTAGAAGTACATTCATAAGTGTACTTCTATTTTTTTACTTACTAGGATTAGGGTGTCAAAAGGTTTATAACCTTTGATATGAATTTGTACCTTGAAAACTTAACACGATATGTAAAAACATTGGATTTTTTGGTAAAATATA
>Ga0256404_1008010_pt1 | contig 16224 bp, 15 predicted proteins | sample RumenRJG_01DNA_FD_185990 | JGI IMG/M metagenome (GOLD analysis project Ga0256404, IMG submission 185990) | Bovine rumen microbial communities from Lethbridge, Alberta, Canada - RJG_01 | ecosystem: Host-associated > Mammals > Digestive system > Stomach > Rumen | place: Canada: Alberta | collected...
ACAAGCAATCTAGTTCATCGAACACAAATGAAGAATCAGATAATGAGTCTTCTAGTGCATCAAATAGCGATTCTGAAGATGAGAGCAATTCATCTCCTCCAAGTGAAAATATAAAATATGAAGTGATAAACAATACAATATTAACCAACCGGAAACACACAAATAGATTGGGATTATATAAAAATAAATATTGAAACAATTTATAAAATTTTACCAACTGTAATAGCAGATTTAAACTCGCTTAATATTGAAGATGACGATATTTTGAATTTTAGCAAAGCATTGGACCAAGTAACATTAAGTATAAAAAATGAAGATAAAATAGCAACGCTTAATAATTTAGTGGCTCTTTATGCTTTTCTGCCAAGCTATAGAAGTAAAATTTCAGATGATACTATTAGTATAAATATAGATTTTTGTAAAAACTGTATTTTAAATGGATATGCTTTTATAGAACAAAACAATTGGCAAGAAACAAAAAATCAATTAACAAATGCTGTTAACTACTATTCATCTGTTATGGAGAGTATAAATACAAATGTTGAGAGTCAAAATCGTATTAGTAAAGTTTTTATTTTACTTAATGAATTAAATAATAGCATAGACTTGCAAGACAAAGAAGTTTTTTTTATTAAATATCGTAATCTTATGGAAGAGATAACTAATATATAAAATTAAAACAATTTTTGAGGGACATTTTTTGGGGGACACACACCAAAAACATGAAAAATAGGAAAACATTTATTCAGAATGAACTTGACAATTATGCAATATAGGTTTAAAATAATATTATAGTGTTTAAGTAAATTGAATAGTCGCGCACTTGCAATGTCGAAAGATAGCATGCGAGGAAAGTCCGGGCTCCATAAGAGCAATGATGCAAGATAACGTCTTGTGAGGGTAACCTTAAGGAAAGTGCAACAGAAAATAACCGCCATACTGGATTTATTTCTATTAGGCAAGGGTGAAAAGGCGAGGTAAGAGCTCACCGCTTCTATGGTGACATAGAAGGCAGTGCAAACCCCATCTGGAGCAACACCGTAATTGTAAAAGAAGATATGCTCTTTAATGCTTCTTTATGAAAAATACGAACGGTGGCGATAAAGTTATATAGTGATATATAAATAAGATAAATGACTATTCTAGACAGAACCCGGCTTATAGATTTACTTATATATGAAAAGACTCTTGGTTTAATCAAGAGTCTTTTGTAATGCAAGAGTTTTGTGGTCAAAAAAGGAGTCCCAATTGACCACTAATTGCCCCTAATTGACCAGCAGATTAACAAAAACTTCAAAGTCACGGGGAATAGGAGCTTCATATAACACATAATCACGTGTAATAGGATGAATAAATGCAAGTCTATAGCTATGAAGAGCTTGTCTTTCAATAATTTGAGTATTACCACCATATAAATCATCACCAAGAAGCGGATGATTTATATAAGCCATATGAACACGTATTTGATGAGTTCTTCCTGTTTCTAATTTACATTTAACAATAGAGAAATTTAAATCATCTAGAGTTCCTTCTTTTATAACTTCATAATGAGTAATAGAAGGAGCTCCATTAATATTAACACATCTTTCTATAATACTATTTTCTTTTCTAGCAATTGGAGCATTAATGGTTCCGTTTCTTTAAATTATTTTCGAATTTTCCTTCAACAACTGCTAAATACTCCTTACTAAAATCACCGTTTTTCATTTGTTTAATTAATGCTTCTTGAATGTATTCATTTTTAGCAAAAAGAACAAGTCCAGAAGTATCTTTATCTATTCTATTTACTGGTCTTATTTTCTTTTTAAGATTGATACAATCAAAATAATATTTAATACCAGAAGATAAACTATCTTCATAATGTAAAATAGAAGGGTGAACAGGGATTCCAGAAGATTTATTTACAACTAAGTAGCATTCATCTTCATAAATAATATTTAAATCCATATTTTTTGGAACAATATTAGAATTATCTTCTTCGTATTCAAAAGAAACTACTATTTTATCTCCAGATATAACAGTTTTATAAACAAAAGATGGTTCGTTATTTAAAAAAATACTGTCTTCTTTTTTTAGAGTAATAAGGAGCCTCTTGGATATATGCATTTTAGATATTAAAATATCTTTAATAATTTTTCCATTATCAAATTCTTTTGCAATATATTCTAATTTCATTTTATTTTTTTGTAATCCTCCATAAAAAGGTTTTTAGCTAATACTACATTAACAATAATAAATATTTAGTAAATAGTTTTATTTTGCTCTTTATATTGTTCAAAAAGATCTATACATTCATCTCTATCAATTTGTTTTAGAGAAATTATATCTTGATTATTTCCTTTTAGATATTCATAAATTAAATCATCTCTAAATCCAATATCTGCAGCATCTTCTTTTGTACAAGCATAATAAATATCTTTTATGTTTGCCCATATTATAGCAGACAAACACATAGGGCATGGTTGACATGATGTATATAGTACATAGTTTGATAAATCATAAGTATTTATTTTTTTACAAGCATTTCTAATTGCTGTAACTTCAGCATGTGCAGTTGGGTCATTATTCTTTAAAACCATATTATGACCTGTAGATACAATATTTCCTTCTAAATCCGTAATAATTGCCCCAAAAGTACCTCCGTCATTTTTCATAAATCCATCAAAAGCTTCATCTTTTGCTATTTCCATATACTTATTCATACAAATTATCCTTTCAAAACAGATTTCAATGAAAAGTATATCATAAAAAAATAAATATTTCCATAGCTTAAACTATTTATATAAAATAATAAAAAACTCTTGTACTTTTTTTAATTTAAATATATAATAATAAAAAATAAATAAGGAGGATTTCTAAATGTCTTTTATAGAGGATATAAAGGAAAAAGCCAAAAATAATATTAAAACTATAATTCTTCCTGAAGCGGAAGATATTAGAACTTTAAAAGCAACAGAGCAAATTTTAAAAGAGGGATTTGCTGATATTATATTAATTGGAAATAAAGAAGAAACAAGAAAATTAGCTCAAGATAATAATATAAATATTGAAGGTGTAAAGATAATTGACCCTATTACATCCGAAAAATTTAGTGAATATGCAAATGCCTTTTATGAACTTAGAAAAGCAAAAGGTATGACACTTGATGAAGCAAAAGAAATATTAAAAGATAATGTTTATTTTGGAATGATGATGGTGAAGATGGGAGATGGAGATGGATTAGTATCAGGCGCTTGCCATTCTACATCAGATACATTAAGACCAGCACTTCAAATTTTAAAAACTGCGCCTGGAACAAAACTTGTATCTGCATTTTTCTTGATGATAGTTCCAAATTGTGAGTATGGAGAAAAAGGAACATTTATTTTTGCAGATAGCGGACTTAATGAATATCCAGATTCTGATAGCTTATCTGAAATTGCAATATCATCAAGCAAAAGCTTTAAACAGCTTGTAGGCAAAGAGTCAAGAGTAGCGATGCTTTCATATTCTACATATGGAAGTGCACATTCACCTCTTACAGATAAAGTGGTAGAAGCAACTAAACTTTTAAAGGAAAAAGCACCAGATTTAATTTGTGATGGAGAATTACAACTAGATGCTGCAATAATCCCTGAAATTGCAAAATCGAAGGCTCCAGGAAGTCCTGTTGATGGAAAAGCAAATACATTAATATTCCCTGATTTAGATGCTGGAAATATTGGATATAAATTAGTTCAAAGACTTGCAAAAGCAGAAGCTTATGGCCCACTTTGCCAAGGTATTGCAAAACCAGTAAATGATTTATCAAGAGGATGCTCTGCAGAAGATATTGCAGGAGTTGTTGCAATTACTTGCGTCCAAGCTCAAGAACAATAGATTATATGGATGTTGAAAATAAATAAAAAATGGAGGATAAATTATGGAAACAAAGACAAATGAGAAAAAACAAATCAAATTAAAATTATGGATAGGAATTACATTTTGGGTAATTGCTGCAACTATAGTACTTACAGATATAATATCTATAATATTAAAATATAATCAAATAACACATTAAAATGATTAAAATTTCGCAAAAAGTCTTGTACTTTTGCGATTTTTTTTATATAATATGTCAATGATGATTTTGATTAAAGGAGAGATTTTATTATGAAAATTTTAGTACTAAACAGTGGAAGTTCTTCACTAAAATATCAATTAATAGATATGGAGAATGAAAAGGTTTTAGCAAAAGGAAACTATGAAAAAATAGGAATGGGTGGATCTTTTCTAACACACAAAGTTGGAGAAGAAAAATATAAATACGAACGATATGCCCAAAATCATGAAGAAGCAATTACTTTTGTTTTGGAACAATTTACAGATAGTGAGCATGGAGTTATATCTTCACTTGATGAAATAGCTGCTGTAGGTCATAGAACTGTTCATGGAGGAGAAAAATTTAACAAGTCTGTTCTTATTACAGATGAAGTAATTGAAGCAATAAGAGAGTGCATACCTCTTGCACCATTACATAATCCAGCAGGTTTAACAGGAATAGAAGCTTGCAGAAAAGTTATGCCAGGTAAACCAATGGTAGCAGTATTTGATACAGCATTTCATCAAACAATTCCAGAAGATAGATACATTTATCCAATTCCTTATGAATATTATGAAAAATATGGAGTTAGAAAATATGGTTTCCATGGAACAAGTCATAGATATGTATCAAAAAGAGTTGCAGAATTAGTAGGAAAACCAGTAGATAGTCTAAAAACTATAGTATGTCATTTAGGACAAGGTGCATCTTTATGTGCTGTTCTTAATGGAAAATCAGTAGATACATCTATGGGATTCACACCTCTTGCAGGTATTGCAATGGGAACAAGAAGTGGTGATTTAGATCCTTCAGTTGTAACATTTTTAATGAAAAAGGAAAATTTAACTCCTGATGAAATGGATGCAGTTTTAAATAAAAAATCAGGATTACTTGGTATGTCAAAAGTTTCTGCAGACAACAGAGATTTATGGGAATCTATAGATAATGATGATGAAAATGCAGAAAGAGCAAAAAATGCATTAAAAACATATTGTTATATAATAGCTCAATATATAGCAAAATATGCAGTATCTTTAGACGGAGTTGATGTAATAGCATTTGCAGGAGGAGTAGGAGAGAGAGGACCTCAAGAAAGAAAAATGATATGCGAACATCTAAAATGGATGGGAGTAGAACTTGATTTAGAAGCAAACCAAGTAAGAGCCGAAGAAAAAGAGATTTCTACCAAAGACTCTAAAGTAAAAGTATGGATAGTTCCTACAGAGGAAGAGCTTATGATAGCAAGAGATACTTTGGAATTAATAAAATAATTTATATATCGCGAACTTATTAAGTAGAGACCTTAAGTTAAAAGTTCGCGGTTTTTATAATGGAGGTAAAAAATGAAAATTTTAGTAATTAATTGCGGTAGTTCATCTTTAAAATACCAACTTATTGATATGGAAAATGAAGTAGTCTTAGCCAAAGGAAACTATGAAAGAATTGGACAAGAGAATAGTTTCTTGACACATAAAGTTGAGGATAACAAATATGTATTAGAAAATCCAGTACAAAACCATAAACAGGCTTTAGAATATGTTATAGAACAATTAACTGATGACAATTATGGTGTTATATCTTCTCTTGGAGAAATAAGTGCGGTAGGTCATAGAGTAGTACATGGTGCTGAAATTTTTGATAAGTCTGTACTAATTACAGAAGAAGTAATAAATAAAATTGAGTCATGTTCAGAACTTGCACCAATTCATACTCCACCAATTTTAAAAGGAATTAGAGCATGCCAGAATTTAATGCCTGGAAAGCCTATGGTTGCAGTATTTGATACAGCATTCCATCAAACTATTCCAGAAGAAAGATATATTTATCCAATTCCTTATGAATATTACGAAAAATATAAAATTCGTAAATATGGCTTTCATGGTACATCACATAAATATGTTTCAAAAAGAATAGCTGAGCTAATGGATAAACCAATAGATAGCTTAAAAACTGTAGTATGCCATTTAGGACAAGGAGCATCTTTATGCGCTGTAAAAAATGGAATATCTGTAGACACATCTATGGGATTAACACCAATTTCAGGAATTATGATGTGTGCAAGAGTAGGAGATATTGATCCTTCAGTTATTACATATATTATGAAAAAAGAAAATCTAAAACCAGAAACTATGGAAGAAATTTTAAATAAAAAATCTGGAGCATACGGCATTTCTGGTGTAAGTAGCGATTTTAGAGATATTGAAAAAGAGGCAAATGAAGGTAATCTTAGAGCAAAACTCTCAATAGAGGCATATTGTTATAATGTTGCAGAGTATATTGCAAAATATGGAGTTGCAATGAATGGAATAGATGCTATAGCATTTACAGCTGGAGTTGGAGAAAATCAGATTAATATTAGAAAAAAAATATGTGACTATTTAGAATGGATTGGTGTACAAATAGACGAAAATGCCAACAATGTAAGAGGGGAAGAAAGAGAGATTTCAACTCCTTCGTCTAGAGTTAAAGTTTGGGTTGTTCCAACAAACGAAGAACTAGCTATAGCTCAAGACACCAAAGAGATTATAGCGAACTTGTAAATAACATTATAAAAGAAAGGTCCAAGAGGACCTTTCTCTTTTTACCCATAAAAAGAATAGTATAAAATTTAAATATTTTTAAACATATTTAATCATTTAGTGGATTACTTTCAACTGCATTTCTTACTTGCTCGTTTGCAACATGAGTATATATTTCTGTTGTAGAAATACTTGCATGTCCAAGAAGCTCTTGTAGTGCTCTTATATCAACTTCTCCATATTGATACATTAAAGTTGCTGCTGTATGTCTTAATTTATGAACAGAATATTTTGTAGTATCAAGTCCTGCAACTCTTAATTCTTTATCAACAATATATTGAACAGTTCTTCTTGAAATTCTTTCACGCCTTTCACTTAAAAATAAAGCATCTTTTGATTTATAATCAACTCCCTCTTTTGGTCTTACATTTAAATATTCTTTAATAGCATTAACACAGGCTTTATTTAAATATATTGTTCTTTCTTTATTACCCTTACCAATTACAGTCATTCTATAATCATCAAAATGAATATCTTTTATATTTATTCCTACTAATTCAGCAAGACGCATACCACAATTTAGGAATAGTGTGATAATCGCATAATCTCTTTCTTTATTACGATTATCTTCATTTGAAGTAACTTTAAGTAATTTTCTACTGTCTTCTAAGGTTAGGTATTTTGGCATTCTTTTATCTTGCTTAGGAGTTTCCAAATTTTGTGCAGGGTTTACATCAAGTATTTGTGCTTTAACAGTTAAATATTTAAAAAATATTCGAATGCTTGAAATTTTTCGTGCTCTAGTTGCAGCTTTGCTTCTATTATTAACAGCTAAATATGAAACAAAAGAATGTATATCTTCCAAAGTAATTCTTTTTAAAGTTTCAATATCAAAATCTTTTATTATAATTTCTGAAAAATCTTCTTTGTCTGTAAGATTAAAATGTATTTTCATATATTTTAAAAACATCGCCAAATCGTAATTGTATTCTTTTATAGAATTAGGTGATTTATTTAAAATTGTTATAGAATAATCTAAAAAAGAATTTAGAAATTCTGGGTTATCTTCACGTTTTATCATAAATTTTCACACTCCAATATTTTGATAAAAATATTATATAGCAAATGCTAAAAAAAAGAAAGAATTAAATAAAATTTGTACCAAGAAAAATAGAATAAAAAAGTTGACTTTACTATATAAGAGTTATAAAATATATAAGAAAAATGTCGAATAAGAAGGAATAATGAAATGATATATTTAATAGAAACATTAATTGCAATAGTAACTATAATAACCGCACTTATTATTTTTGAAACAAAACATAAAAAGGGTTTTTTTAAATTTTTAGGATTATTAATTTTTCTGTATATTGTAATATTTGGAGTTTCATTTATTTTTGAAAGACCACAAATGGATATACAAGATATTCAAATAGTAGAAGTTAATTCTAAAGAAGCATTGAACAAGCCAATTACATATTATCATTTTAAAGAGATTACAGATAATGTTAAAATCGAAGGAATAATCGATTATCAAAAAATAGGAATATATGAAGTGCAATATGAAGTAAATACTATATTTAACAAATATTCTAAAAATGGTAAAATACAAATTGTAGATAGTAAAAAACCAGAGATAATATTAACTGGTGAAATAGATTATAAACAATCATATAAGAATGAATTTGTAGATCCTGGCTATAAAGCAGTTGATGAATATGAAGGAGATTTAACTCAGAATGTTAAAATTTATAAAAAAGATATAGATGATTTAAATTTTAATATAATATATGAAGTTCAGGATTCTTCGGGAAACAAAGAACAAAAGATTAGAAAAGTTACAATTATTGATGATATTCCACCTGTAATAAATCTTAATGGAAGTAGTAATATGACTTTACTTATAAATGATAAATATGAGGAAAAAGGTGCAAAATCCATAGATGAAAAAGATGGAGATTTAACAGATAAAATAGAAACAGTTGGGAAAGTTGATACAAGTAAAGAAGGTAAATATGTAATTACATACAAAAGTACGGATAGCCAAGGAAATACAACTACTAAAGAAAGAACTGTTATAGTAAAGAAAGAAATTAAGCAAACTCAAAGTAGTATTGGAAATGGGAATAAAGTTATTTATTTAACATTTGATGATGGACCATCATCTTATACAAATACACTACTAGATATATTAAAGAAATATAATGTTAAAGCAACATTCTTTGTTACAGGCAATGGAAGTGATTCTGTAATTAAAAGAGAATATGATGAAGGACATACAGTTGCACTTCATACAAATTCCCATGATTATTCATATATATATAGAAGTAGAGACAACTTTTTCAAAGATTTATATGCAGTACAATCAAGAGTAGAACGAATTACTGGTAAAAAAAGTTATATCATGAGATTCCCAGGTGGAAGTTCAAATGCAGTTAGTAAAAGTTACGATGGTGGAACAAAAATAATGAGCTATTTAACAAAAGAAGTTTTAAATAGAGGATTTAGGTATTTTGACTGGAATGTATCATCTGGAGACGCTGGAGGTACAACTACAAGTGATGGTGTATATCACAATGTTGTAAGTACATTAAAATCCGGAAGTTCGGTAGTTCTTCAACACGATACAAAAAAGTTTTCAATAGATGCAGTTTCAAGAATAATAGAATATGGTTTAGAAAACGGATATACATTTAGCAGAATTACAGAAAATACATCAATGGTAACGCATAGAGTGAATAATTAAATTATTAATCAGGAGGATATAAAATGTTAGATAACATACAAGTATTATATCATAGCAGTATAAGAATAAATAAGGAAGTAGTAATATACATTGATCCTTTTAAAATTGATAATAATTATAATGATGCAGATTTTGTTTTTATAACTCATGACCATTATGATCATTATTCAGAAGAAGACATTAATAAAGTAATAAAAAGCAATACATTTATTATTGCACCTAAAGATTTACTAGTCAAGCTACTAAGAAAAGGATTCAAACAAGAAAAAATAATTACAGTTGAACCTGAAAAAAGTTACGAAATTGAAGGAATAAAATTTGAGACAATATCAGCTTATAATATAAATAAAATGTTTCATCCAAAAGACAATGGATGGGTAGGCTATATTATAGAAATAAATAATGTTCGTTATTATATTGCAGGAGATACAGACGTCACAAATGAAAGTAAACAAGTTCTATGTGATGTTGCATTTGTCCCTGTTGGTGGTACATATACAATGAATGCGAAAGAAGCGGCAGAGTTAGTAAATTATATAAAACCTAAAATCGCAGTACCTATCCACTATGGAAGTATAGTTGGAACAAAACAGGATGCTTTAGATTTTTTGGAACAATTAAACTCAAATACAAAAGGAAAAATATTATTGAGGTAATTAATATGGATTTGAAATATGAAGAATTTAAAGAGTTTATTAAAAAGTTAGGCTTTGACGTTGATATAGAGTCATATACGCGACTTAAAGAAACTATAAAATATTATGCTCAAAATGATGATATTCATGGATTACAACACTTTTTTCAACAACTCCAAAATTGTGGAGGGTATGCACTACAAATACCAATATGTATCTTCTCAGGAAATAATTATACATTTGAAGAACAGGTTTTCAGAATTATGGAACTATATCCTTTTGTAAGATTATTATCGGATACAGAGCTCAAAGATAATGAATATATAGTAAAATTTAGATCAGGAAAAACAGGACACCATTTTATTCGAGTTGATGAAAAAGGATATGTAACAGATAAACATGAAAGTAATTTTCCTTCAGAATTTCAGGGGTGGGGAACTTTAGAAAATGATCCGGAAGCAGTTTTTGCAGTTATGAAACAAGAATATAGATCATCAGATGTAAAAGATTTACCTCAATGTAATAGAGATATGTTTTTAAATGATGATGCATATTATGAAATTGAAGAAGATGGATATAAAGATATAAGAACAAAGCAAGCTATTAAGCCACTAACGTTTAGCGACAGATTGCAAGAAGCCTACAATAATAGACAATCTTCATTATTTTATCAAGGTAAAACTTTTTATCTAAAAATTAATAAAAACGATCCTGAATTAATATATATATGTAACGATAGAGAAGTACTTGGCGAACTTTGTGCAGATGGAAATGAATTTATACTAGAGTTGAATGAAGAAAAGAAAAATATTATATTTGGTTTTCAACCAAGCAAACCAATAAAAATCAAAGAAAAAAATAATTTAGATTATTAATTCATAATAGAATTTTATATTTGAACGCATCAAAATCGATTTCAAGACATTTTAATATAAAATCCAACAAGTTTATTGTCTATAAAAACAGCTAAAATGAGTTTGTAGCAAGGAATAGCTAATTTTGAAAGGGGAATACTCAAAATGGGTATTCTATATTTTACTCCTATCCCTAATTACGCAAAACTTTGATAAATAGTAACCCCTTTTATTTTAAATATTATTATAGTATAATTATTAGTGAGGTATTTTATGATAGAAACTACTGTATATTTAATTAGGCATTCCGTAAGATTTAATAATAAAAATATATTGCAATACAATACAAATCAAAATAAAACTATAAAAAATGAAAAAATTATATTAAGTGTAGAAGGAGAAAAACGTGCTGAAATTTTAAGCAATGAAAAAGAATTGCAAAATATTGATATTGTTTATGCAAGCAACTGTGTAAGAACTCTCCAAACTGCAAAGTATCTTTTAGAAAAGCAAAATTTAAAAGCAAACATTGATGATAGATTTGATGAAAAAAGATCAGGAAAACCTAATGATGATATAGTTAAAGACTGGTGGTTAAGACAATATATAGATGAAGATTACAAAACAGAAGGCGGAGAAAGCCAAAAAGAAGTAAAAGAAAGATTTACTGAAGCATTTACTGAAGTATTAGAAGCTAACAAAGGAAAAAGAATAGCAATTTTTTCTCATGGTTATGCTATAACTTTCTTTATAATGACATGGTGTAAATTTAAATACAATGGTGAAAAAGATGATATGCAGTTTTATTTTAGAAATAAAAAAATATTTGATAAAAAATTAAATGCACCTGATGTTTTTAAACTTGAATTTGATGAAAATAATAATATTTTAAATATACAAAATATAGAATTTAAAGACTTGCCATATAAAGATGCTCTAGGAAATTAATGAATTCTTAAAAATTAAGGAATAGGAGAGAGGAGCAACTATAGAGAATTATAGATTTCAAAAATAAAATTTCAAAACTTATTCCAGAAGATCATACAAAAAATATTTGAAAAATTTTTTATAAAACAAAATCATAAAAACAAAAATTATAATTTATAATTAAAATTTTGAAATTTTTAATTTATAAAATTCAGATTTTAAATTTGTGCAATGTTAAATTTATAATTTTATAATACGAACATTAAAAATTAAAAACCGAACATTTGTCTAAAATAAATTTTTACATATTATAATAGATAATTTTATAAATTTTCAAAATCAGATTTAATTATTAAACTACTAATATTATTTTATTAATTAAACGCTTCAAAATCGTTTTTAAGACATTTTTATATAAAACCTAACACCAAGTTATGTTTGGATTTCTAATCTTAATAATATGACTTGCAGCAAAATTATATAAATTGGCAGCAATTATTGATAAATTAAGCATTTCTGAAAATTGATGAAAAATGGCTAAAAAAACGACGCACGAGAATCGATTTTAAGGCGTTTTTAGAAAAAAAGTAATATAGTTACATGTCTTAAAAAATAGCTAAAATAAGGATTTGAGCGGATTTCGAGATTTTGATAAAAAATTATAAAGATACAATATAGAATTATAATGAAATAATATTAAATTAGAATAAACTAATATAAGTACAAAATAACGAGGCTTCAAAATCGATTTTAAGAGGTTTTAAATAAAAAGTAATGTAGTTTATTATCTAAATAATAGATGATAAAGCTAAAAAAGGTTGATATAGCAATAGTTTGTAGGACACCTGGGTAGGTCGTCCATATATTTTACTCCTATTCCTTTTTGCGCAAAACTTACATACTGGGCTATTTTTAGTACCATCTTTTAGGATAAAAGGTGGTACATTTTTTCGAAAAACATTTGCGAAATTTATTGACAAATGTAGAAATATACCATATAATAAAAACAATAGTTCGCAAGTTATAAATAATGAATTTTAAATGAACTAATAAAAATATTAAGAACTAAATTTATATAAAAGGATGTGTTCTTATAGACGAAAAAAAGAATGAAATTATTTTATTTGAAAACCAAGGAGTAAAATTAGAAGTAAACTTAAAGGATGAAACTGTGTAGCTTACACAAAAACAAATGGCAGAATTATTTGATAAAGACAGAAGAACAATTACTAGACATATACAAAATATTTATAGAGATGGCGAATTAGAAGAAAATTCAGTATGCTCATTTTTTGAGCATACTGCTGAAGATGGAAAGAATTATAAAGTTCAATATTATAATCTTGATATGATTATTTCAGTTGGATACAGGGTAAATAGTAAACGTGGTATAATGTTTAGAAAATGGGCAACTGCAATATTAAAAGAATATATAAAAATAGAAAGTGAATTTTTAAAAGAAGAAAACAAAGTAATATGAGAAAAAAGAAATATAAAAAGTATATACAAAAAATATATTAAGTGATACAATTTTATAAAATATAAAAAAAGGAGATACATAGAAATTGATTAGATTATTTTTTATAAAGAACAAATTAAAAAATAAAAATTTAATGAGTAATAATGATGAGAAAATACTAGAAAAATATAAGAAAATTGCACAAAAAGAAAAACAAGAAATAATACAAGAGCTTAAAACTAATATTGAAAAAGGATTGACAAATAAAGAAGCAGAACAAAAATTAGAAGAAGATGGAGAAAATGTTGTTGTAAAAGATGATAAACATTCATGGTTTTATTTTTTTATAAATTCATTTAAAGATAAATTTATTTTAATTTTAGTTGTTTTAGCAATAATAAATAAATTTGTTGGTGATGATACATTAGGTACAGTTATTATTTTAGCAATTGGATTTGTAAGTGCTATGATAAAATTTGCCCAAAATTATTCAACATATAAATTCAATAGAAAATTAAAAAGTGAAATGTTTTCAACGGCAACGGTTATAAGAAATGGAAAAGAACAAACAATAAGAACAGAAAAAGTTGTAAAAGGTGATATTATTCATCTAAATGCAGGTTCTATTATTCCAGCTGATGTAATGATTATAGAAAATAAGGACTTGTTTTTAAATCAATCTGTTTTTACAGGTGAAAGTGCGCCTATTGAAAAAACAGATAAATTTAATAACTCAAATGAAATATTTTCAATTTCAAATATATGTTTAATGGGAACAAGTGTAATAAGTGGAGATGCAACAGCTATAGTAATTAATACTGGTTTTTCTACATATCTAGGAAGTATGGGAAAACAAATTGATAATAAAAGAGAAACGACAAATTTTGAAAAAGGTATGAATGGAATTACAAAATTATTAATAAAATACATGGTTGTAGTTTCAATAGCAGTATTTATTATTTATGCATTTATACGAAAAGATATATTAGAAGCAGTGCTATTTGCATTATCAGTAGCTGTTGGAATTACTCCAACAATGTTGCCTATGATAGTAAATGTTAATTTAACTAAAGGAACGAAAACTCTTGCAAAGAAAAAAACATTAGTAAAAAACATTCAGGCAATTCAAAATTTAGGTGCAATAGATGTTTTATGCACTGATAAAACAGGAACATTAACATTAGACAAGATAGTATTACAGAAATATATAAATGTTGAAGGAAAAGAAGATTTATCTATATTAGAATATGCATTTTTAAATAGCTATTATAGTACTGGAATGAAAAATCTGGTAGATAAAGCAGTAATAACATATGGAGTTCAGCATAAAATAAAAGAACAAGTTATTAATTATGAAAAAATTGATGAAATTCCATTTGATTATATTAGAAAAAAAGTAAGTATTGTAGTAAAACATGATGATCATTATAGGATAATTACTAAAGGAGCATTAGAAGAAGTATTAAAAAGTTGTAATCAAGTAAAAATAGATGGCGAACATAAAGAGCTAACTCAAGAAATGATACAAAATATTAATAAAAATGCTGAAAATCTTGCAAAACAAGGAATGCAGGTAATCGCGTTAGCATCAAAAAGAGAGTATAGAGGAAAAGATATATTTAATAGCGATGATGAAAAAGAAATGACATTTATAGGATTTGTAGCATTTTTAGATCCACCAAAAAAAGAAGTAAAAAGTACAATAAAGAAATTAAAAGAATATGGAATAACAACAAAGATTTTAACAGGAGATAACCAATATGCCACTGAAAATATTTGTAACTTGGTAGGAATAGAAGATTCAAAAATATTATTAGGTACAGATATTGATAGGATGCCAGATGGAGAACTTGCTAAAAAGGTTGAGGAAGTAAATGTTTTTGCTAGAATGAATCCTTTACAAAAAGAAAGAATAATAAAGGCTCTTAGAAAAAATGGACATGTAGTAGGCTATATGGGAGATGGTGTAAATGATGCACCATCACTACATAATGCAGATGTTGGAATATGTGTAAATACAGCAACAGACATTGCTAAAGAAGCAAGTGATATTATTTTATTAGAAAAAAGTTTAAAAGTAATATTTAATGGAGTAATAGAAGGAAGAAAAGTATATGGAAATATTATAAAATATATGAAAATGGCTTTAAGTTCAGATTTTGGAGATGTATTTAGTATATTTATTGCAAGTATTTTCTTACCATTTTTACCATTATTGCCAATTCAAATGTTAATTCAAGACTTTTTATATGATTTTTCTCAAATAGGAATACCATATGATAATGTTGATGAGGAATTTTTAATAAAACCAAGAAAATGGGATACAAAAGGATTGGGAACATTTATGAATGTAATGGGACCAGTAAGTTCGATAATAGATGTTTTGGCGTTTTTAGCATTTTGGTTTATATTAGGATATAATGGAGCTGTAAGTGAAAGTTATTTTCAAACAGCATGGTTTGTTGAATGTCTAATAAGTGAAACATTGATAATTCATTTCGTTCGTACTGAAAAAGTACCTTTTGTACAGTCAAAAGCAAACGCAATATTAACTTGTTTAACAATGGTTACAATAATAGGAACAATATTTGCACCAATATTATTGCATAATATTAAATCATTCCATTTTGAAATAATGCCACCATTATATTATTTAATAGTAGCAGGATTGACTATCCTATATGTAATTTTAGTTCAGATTGTAAAGAAAATATACATTAAAAAAGTTGGAAATTGGTTATAGGAAAATTATAACTAAAAAGATAATAAGATACATTATAAAAAATAGTGTTACATTATAAAAAAATGTAATACTATTTTTTATAGCGTCCAAAATTACCTATATTAGAACTATTCAAGAATTATTAGGACATGTTCAAATTGATACAGCAGAGGCTTTTTGTGCATAATTTATTATAAAAAGGAGTTGATATAAAACAATGGCAGATTATGAAAGAAAATTTGATAAAAATAAAATTCATTCTGTAGAATTAAATCTATAAGATGGATAAGTTGAACTTATTT
>Ga0256404_1008012_pt1 | contig 16222 bp, 16 predicted proteins | sample RumenRJG_01DNA_FD_185990 | JGI IMG/M metagenome (GOLD analysis project Ga0256404, IMG submission 185990) | Bovine rumen microbial communities from Lethbridge, Alberta, Canada - RJG_01 | ecosystem: Host-associated > Mammals > Digestive system > Stomach > Rumen | place: Canada: Alberta | collected...
GAGCCTGTTGTTTATCATTGGAAATATCGATTGGACGAGATTTCCGTAGAAGAAACAAAGGCAGTTTAATGTATCCGTTATTTATTATTTGATCTACTAGAATCTGCTGTGGCGGATATTATCGATAACAGCATAGCCGCATATGCTTCAAGGGTTGATCTTTTCTTTTTTCCGATTGAAGGAGAATATGTTGCTTGAGAAGGTTAATGCAATGAGCATTCAAATTGGAGATAATAACACAATATCTAATTCGACTATTTCGGAAAGAATAGAAACGGATAAAGAATCTAAAAAGAAAAGATCGTTTTATGAAAAACATCCGATTATATGCGGATTCTTAATATCATTAGTAGCTGGGTTTGTTTTGTTGTTCTCTTTCTGGGGAAAGATAATCAGCTTTTTGGAGGGGTTACTCTAATGGCGAAAAGTAAGATTATTAAAGACCTTGCGAATAGTACAGTTGATACTATGACTGCATTGAAAAGGGCAAAAGTATTACTCTCTGAGAGTGACAATCAAGAAGTTAACAACTGGATTAACTATGAAATCGGGGGTTATCCGACAGGGGTTACATTGCCTGACTACAGATTAGTCCGGGGCAATCTTTTCGGTTCATACTTCAAAGGGTCTATGGTCTCTCATATGACATGGACCAATGTTTCTATTCCGTTAGGTAAAATGCCAGATGATTTGCAGGAAACACTCCTTCAAGTAGAACTTAGAGAAAGTGTAGATTCATTGAAGAAAGTGGCTGAGAACAGTGCTGCAAAAGATGCACAGCCTGGAAAAGTTATTCCAGCAGACTTTTATCCTATTATTGCAAAATATAACAATGACCCGTATATGATGATAACATCTGCGCGAGTCATCTTTGGGGAACAATGCATTACAAATGTTTTTGCCGCAATAGAAAATCGTCTGTTGGATATTCTGATTCTGCTTGAGAAGAAATTTGGAATTCTTGACGAGCTGGATATAGATGTTACATCAAAGGGCCCTGAAGAATTGCAAGATATAGCCGAAAAAATAATCCTGATTATATATCATGACCAAAGCGTCACTATCGGTGATAACAATAAAATCAAAGATTCTACAATAGCGTCGACTATAGAATAAAGAGGGACTGAAAATGCAGGAAAACTATGAATTAGTACAGCGGGGCTTCAGGATCCTGGTCGCATCCATGTCATCATATATCGGGCAGACTCTGCACCGGATTTATAAAGATAAGTGGTGGGATCATGTATGTCTGATGCTGAATGACCAGCGGGACCTTCCGGATTACGGTGATTACGGTGATTTGGTTGATTCGCTGGATGTCGCTAACTGTCTGAGGATCATCACCAGGATGTGGCGAGATGATTTTTCCGCTCTTCTTCCGCGCAATTGCCTGACCTGGGCAAATGAGCTGATGGGCGTCCGAAACAGCGTCGCGCATTCCGGACAGCAGGATCTTGACCAGCCGATGGCGGAGCGAGCACTGGACACCATGGCTCTGCTCTGTGCAGAAATCGATCCTGACGGCGCGGATGAAATCCGGGAGATTTATAAAGAGGTTCGTGCACGGGCCAGCGATGCCGTCCGTCCGACTATGATCGTCCGTGGTGCCGAACAGCCGGAATCCGATTCCAAACGCGGCGCACTTAAGGAGGGAAGCCTGCTTCAGCTCGTCGGAACGGATACCGTTCAGAAAACCACCCTGACGAGGAAGGTTACATACGGCGGGAAGACGGTTGTATATCCCGTATACAAGGTTCGTCTGGATGCCCTGTATTTCAATGATCAGAATGACCGTATCGCGACGTGGATCACACAGTATGAGTCCGAGAACGGCAAGGATTCCCTGAGCAGCCTGAATACGGATATCTATAACCGGATCATCGAGAATTTTGTCACGGACAGCAATCCGGAGGCGATCCAGAAGACGCAGAAGAATATAGCGTTGGTCGGGCAGCGGGAACCGGGTGTGGCACTTGCCGACGGCCGGATCGTGGATGGCAACAGGCGCTTTACCTGCCTCCGCCGGATCCAGCGCCTGCAGGAGGAGCCGGTTTATTTCGAGACGGTTATCATGGATATGGACATCCGTGAGGACAAGAAACAGATCAAACTTCTGGAACTGGCCATCCAGCATGGTGAGGAGAAGAAAGTTGATTACGATATGATCGACTTTGCCATCGGCACCTACCGGGATGTTGTGCAAACAAAGCTTCTTACCGTTAATGAATATGCCTCAAGCACAAACGAGCCCCTGGCGGATGTTAAAAAACGGATTGCCATTGCCGAGGTGATCTGTGAGTTTCTTGATTATATCGGGCTGCCTGAGCAATATCACGTTGCCAGGGGATACCAGGTGTACAGTCTCTTCCAGGAAATGATGACGCCGCTCCGGAAGCTGGACGATGACGAGAAGGAGGATCTCAAGAAGATCGCTTTTAACAATGTCCTGATGAAGGCGATCCCGGACCAGAGAAAGTTCATCCGCGATATCAACGGCCTTGTCCGGAATGATGCCTATAAAGAGTACTTTGAAGACCAGAAGAACTGGGAGACCGTGATCCGGGAAAAACTGGCGGAAACGGAAGTTCACGGCAAGGAGGATGTTGACCGTTTTGCAGCAGAAAATACAGACGTTGCGGACAAACTGGCAGATTCCATGGAACGCGCTCTTCTGCGTTCCCGCTCACAGAAACTGAAGGAGAAGCCGTCGGAGAATGTGGCAAAAAGCATTTCGCTTTTGATGGATGTCGATACGCGTTTCTTTGACAGGATGAACACAGAGGAAAAGGAAAGCCTGAAAGCGGAGCTCGATGAACTGCTTCGGATCGCAGAAACTTTCAGGGGGCTGCTTTGATCGGCAGGTGTGCATATGGATGTAAGAGCAATCAGTATAAATGATATCGGTCTTTCCGTGCGGGCATCCAATGGTCTGCACCGTGCAGGCGTGAATACTGTCGGGGAAATGCTTGTCCAGACGTGGGAATCCCTGACGGCGGTCCGGAATCTCGGAAAGAAATCCGTTGACGAGATTCTTCAGAAGATCGAGGAATACAAGACATATGCTGCGGAAGGCGGACTTCCGGAGCCGGAGGAGGATGCGGAAGCGGAGCTTCCTGATATTCCGGAGGACTATCAGGCCTGGGCAAAAACCGATGAAGGAAAGGCCTTTATCAGGTTATGGCTTAAGGAAAATGATATTAAAACCGGTTCCCTCGAGCTTCTGTCTGCAAGAGCCTACAATCATCTTCTGCTGAACGGGTTTACCGGGATGCATCAGATTGCCTTTATGACTGCTGAAGACTTAATGCAGATCCCGCGGATGGATCCGCAGTGCGCGGAAGAAATCACGGGCAGATGCCGGCAGTTTCTTGAAGAGAAGAAGGACGATATCCTTGCATCCCTGAAGGAAAAGCACGAGGCAGCCGAAAAGAACAAAGACGAAATGCTTCGGAACATGCTGCACAGCGAAGCAAATCATGACAGGATCCTGCAGTTCGTACAGGCAAATGACGGGGAGCTGGACTCTCTTGATCTTCCCGTCCGCGCAAAAAATGCGCTCAAGAGGCAGGGGCATTTCAAAATCAGCGATTTCATTTTCCTGACGAAAAAGGAACTGTGGGACTTCCCGCAGATGGGGACGAAGACGGCGGAAGAAATACTGGCGTTTATCGATGCTTATATGGCTAAAAACGAGGTCCGGATCAAAGCGGCCTTAAGCGGTGACGACAGTGTGCTCTGGGATGATGCGGTCGTTGCCGGAATCATTAATGAAGCGTTTAACCGGATCGGGTTCGGCGGATACAGTCTGCGGGAACTGCGGGAAAAGGCGGAAATTCCGGAGCAGATCTCCGATGAGCAGCTGAAAAGGCTCCTCGGAGCCATGATTGCGGAAGGAAAACTGGAATACGTGGATTTCCGCTGTTACAGGGTCTATCCGAAATTTGAAGAGTATCTGGTATCCTGTACGGATATTGAGGACAGGACTAAAGATATCATCAGAAAGAAACTCGCCGGAGAGACGCTGGAGGGTATTGCTGCCGGGTATGATCTTACAAGAGAACGCGTCCGCCAGATCATCAGCAGGGATGTCCGGAAAGTCAGAAATATCTATCAGACCAAAACCGGACTGGAATGGTTTGACGAAGACTATTACCGGTATTTTTTCGAGACTTATGCATTTGACAGAAAAGATGCGGAGAAATGGCTCGGCATAAGCAGGGAGATCTTCAACTATCTGGAACTGAGCGGGTCCAAGCGGGGACAGAAAAACCTTGAAGAGGCCCCGGATGATTATCACAACATGGATCTCGGGTTCCGTCTGCGTATCAAGAACTATCTGAACCGGAACAGACTCTTCCTTGATGGCCGGTGGGTTGATAAGAACCGGGCTGATCTGGAGGAGTATGTCGTACGGAAATACTGTACGGATAATGTATCCTATGATGAGTTTATACGTATCTATAATGACTTCCTTCGTGAGGAAGAGGTGCCTTACGATGAAGACATTTATTATACTGACGCCGTGAAGCGGACGAGAGAAAACAAGCTGTCCGGAGACAAATGCCTTCTGTGGAAACAGAACAAGCAGATCCGGTATTACGACATTGACGGACAGGATTATACGGAACTTCTCGATGTTCTGAATCTGGATGCCTATGAAAATATCGAGTATTCAACCCTGAAATTTATGCGGGATTATCCGGAGATCATGGAACAATACGATATCCGGGATCAGTATGAACTTCACAATCTCCTCAGGAAGATTATCCCGGACGGGGCGTATCATGATTTTCATTGCGAAAGGATGCCGATGATCCGTTTCGGGACCTTTGACAGAGACGGGGCTCTTCTGGATCTGCTGATCGACAACGCGCCGGTTTCCCAGGCGGATTTTGCCGAGCTGGTTTCGCAGGAATACGGATACGATCCGGCTACGGTAATCGGAACCTACCTGCAACCGCTTGCGGCTTACTACCACCAGGGGCTGTACATCATTGACCAGAAAGCCATGCTCACCGCAAACCAGAAGATACTGCTTGAGCATCTGGATGATGATTTCTATTACATGGATGAGATCAGGCGGCTGTACGCGTCTCTCGTTCCGGGTGCGGATATGGAGGAGATCAACCCGTACAACCTGAAAACGATGGGGTTCTCCGTACTCTCCCGCTACGTATACCGGAACCACAGTACACTGGACGCCTATTTCCGCGATCTTCTGACACGGGAGGACATCACGGATATCACGCCGTATCGTGCCCGTTTTGTCTATGTGGTGGCTTTTTCCGGCACGCTGGTCAATATGAAAAACAATCTGGAGATCCTCGAATTTGAGCCAAATCAGATCATCACATTCCGCAAGCTGGCGGCGGCCGGTATTACAAAGGATGACCTGATGGCCTTCTGTGATGAGGCGGCGGATTTCGTGGAGGACGGGACCTATTTCAGCATACAGTCCATAAAGAAAGACGGCTTTGAATCGGAACTCTTTGATCTCGGTTTCTCCGACTGGTTTTACGCAAGCCTGCTGACATCTGATGAAAGGTTTTCGTATGCGAAAGCTTTTGGCAATATCATTCTCTATAAAGGCGAGGAACGCATCACGATCCAGTCGTTTGAGGAGCAGCTGATCAAAGAACACGGCACCATTGATGTTTATGATCTCATGACCGAGATGGAGGAAACCTACGGCTGCCGGATCCCGGACCGTCTGGATGTCATCTACAAGGTCAAGGGAACCGATGTCTATTATGACAGTTTTCTGGACCGGCTGTATGCCAACACCGGCATTTTTAACCGGGAACTGGATGCTACGGAAGGAATAAATATAAGATGAGTTTGTTTGAAGAACGCAAAGAGCTGCTGCTGACGGAAATGGCCAAACTGCATGCGCGGCACGAACTGTCAAAGGATATGGGGCCGGACTTTTTTGAGCCGGGCATGATGGAGTATCCGGAGCAGTCTGACGGCTCCTGGGATGAGGCCACGGGAGAACTGATCCTGCGGTTCGAGTCAAAAGGCACCCGGTATGACGGCCGCACGGAGCAGATCGAAAAGGTAAAAGCGGGCGACGTGATCCGTATCACCCGAGATCCGGAAAATGCCTTCAATCCGAACAATTTCCTGCTTTTTACGGAAAAGGGAAAGGATGTCGGCAACATGCCTGCGGAACTCTGCAATGCTGTTGCCCCTCTCTATGATGCCGGAAACCTTGTAATTGAAAGTGCATCTGCAAGCTTCGTGGATCCGATCTCAAAGAGAAGCCGCCATGCCAAGCAGGCGATCCTGTTTGTGGAGATGCATGCGAAGCTGACTGCGCCGGATGTCGATGAGACAGGTCCGGAGACGGAAGCTCCGGAAACGAAACCGGCTGATGAGACACCGGCGGTTTCAGTGACAGAACCGGCAGTTGCGGAAGTTAAGGATGCAGAAGCGCCGGCCGATCCCTATGCCCTGCAGCTTGATCTTAAGGAAAACAGCTTTTACATCGGCGGGCATGAGATCCGCAGGGATATGCTCCTTTCGGATATCAGGGGACTGAAGTTTTGCGAGAACGCAAAGGAGGTGCAGGACCTTCGGGATCCGGACTGCCTGCATGTTTACCTGCGCCATACGGCGGAGTATGCCGGCGAGGAATGGGTGGTCTGCCTGCTGTTTCAGAACGGGTATTTCCGTGATCTGTGGCTGGAGCACGCAAAGCTCTTCCAGCAGAGGAGCCTTCTGAAAAACGCCGCTTCCAATCCGCGTCTTCGGAAAGGCCGTGCAGCTCTTTATTCAAAACTGAAAAACAGGCTGGACGACCTGACCGGCAGTAAGGGCAAGCAGGAAACGGACAGGGGCAACCTGCAGTACATTTATTATTTTGAAGGACACGGGATCATGCTCGTGCAGGACAACAACCTGCCGGCGGTTGTGATCTATATCCAGTACTACAAAACAGATGGGAAGACGGACGAATAACCGCCGGATGGACATATATTGTCTATGCAGATGAGTATACTGGAAGAGGCAGCCGCTGTTGCCCGGTATCATGCATATTACGGGAAGCGGAGACGGATCCGTTACAATTATCGGTTGAGAACATATTTGAGGAGGATGCCGCATGAACGATCTGCAGGTGATAAACCTGGACAATACGGATATATCGGCCTGGGATTTTCCTGCTTTAAAAGCGGAGCTGCAGGCGTATCTGTCAGAGTATGCAGGCCTTGTCTATACGGATGAGACGATCAAGGACGCGAAGAAAGACCGCACGACTTTGAACAAGGCGAAGAAAGTGGTCGAGGATGCCAGGAAGGCATATAAGGCACGGTGTCTGGAACCGTACGAAGCGATCGAGCCGCAGATCAAGGAACTTATCGGACTGATCGAGGAAAGAAGACAGCAGATCGATGAGACCGTAAAGGAATACGAAGGCAGACAGAAAGAAGCCAAGGAAAAGGAAGTCCGGGAGTATTTCGATCGTGTGTCCGGAAGCCTCGGACAGGATGCGGACCGGATCTGGCAGAAGGTCTTTGATCCGAAGTGGACGAATGCCTCGACAAATGCGGCGAAGTATCGCGATGAGATCCAGATTGCGGTCGCATCAGCAGTCCGTGACATGGAAAGCATCAAGGCCATTGATTCACCTTTCGGGGATACATTGAAGGATGTATATCTGGAAACGCTGTCGATGGATGCGGTGCTTAAGAAAAATGAGGAGCTGAAGGAGGCTGCCGGAAAGGCCGGCCTCACAAATGCGGCTGCCGGAAATGCCGGCATGGCTTCCACCCCCGCAGCAGCAACCGCCGAAACACCTGTGGCTGATGAAACAGAAGGAACGCTGGTCAGGATCCATGCCTCCCAGGCCCGCCTGAACCAGATCTGTGATTTTATGAAAGCGATCGGGGTAACCTATGAAATCGTGTAGGTAGTGCTTATGTTTGATTTTACCCGCGTGAACGACGATCAGAAGAAGGCAGTTACAGCAGCCGACGGGCCGGTCCTCATCATTGCCGGACCCGGGACGGGCAAGACCTTCACGCTCGTAAAAAGAATAGCTTATCTCGTACTCGAGAAACACGTCGCACCCGGGGAGATCATGGCAGTGACTTTCACCGAAAAGGCGGCGCGGGAACTGCTGACCAGAATTTCGGATGAGTTCCTCGCCTCCGGTGCGCAGATCAACATCAACGAGATGTATATCGGCACATTTCACGCCGTCTGTCTGCGGCTTCTGAAGGAAAACTCCGAGTATGCCGATAATGACAGGCCGCTCCGAATGATGGATGCGTTCGAGCAACTCTATCTCGTCTGCCGGAATATCGACCTTTTCAACAGTCTTCCCGATTTTTCAAGACTGATCCCCGGAAAGAGCCGCTGGAAACAGGCGCAGGAGATCTGCCGGTATGTGAACCAGATTATGGAGGAGCTCGCAGATGTGGATGCCCTGCTCTCCGATACCGACAGGGACATGCAGTTCCTCGGGAAGATCACTGTCCGTTACCGTGAACTTCTTGAGCGGAACGGCGTGATGGACTTCTCCTCTATCCAGACCCGGACCTATGACATGCTGAAAGACAACCCTGCCGTTCTTGAAAAGGTTCAGCAGAGCATCCGGTATATCATGGTCGATGAATACCAGGACACGAACTACATTCAGGAACAGCTCGTGTTCCTGCTTGCGGGGGACCGCAAGAATATCTGCGTCGTCGGCGATGACGACCAGGGCATGTACCGCTTCCGCGGAGCCACCATCCGCAACATACTGGAATTTCCTTCCAAATTTTCACCTGACGAATGCACGATCATTCATCTGAATAAGAATTACCGCTCAAAGCCGGACATCATCCGGTTCTACAACCGCTGGATGGCAAATGCCGACGGCGTAAACCTGTTCAACTGGGACAAATACCGCTATGACAAGCAAATTACTGCGGCAGATCCGGATGCTCCGAATAATCCGGCCGTGTTTATGTGCGGCGGCACGGAGGATGATGAAAGGGAGGATCTGCTTCGGACGATCCGCATGCTGTTTGAAAACGGTTGCATCACCGATCTTAACCAGGTCGCCTGCCTGTTCCGATCCGTAAAAAGCGAAGAGTCGGCGGATCTCGGCCGGTATCTTGAGGCGAACGGTATTCCGGTCTATTCGCCCCGCTCGGATATGTTCTTCGAGCGGCAGGAGGTCAGACAGATCCTCGGCTGTCTCATGCTCTGCTTCCAGTCATACCTCGGGGATCTGAAGCGGAACTCGTTCACGCATCTCATTTCCGATACGCTTAGGGATTACTACATTTCCTGCGTTAAAGAAGCAAGTGTGATCTATAAGGGCAATCCGGATCTGTATGCCTTTGTTCAGAAGCAGGCCGGCGAGATCCTGAACGTAACGGAGGAAAATGAGGACGGGCTTCTGGATATCTTCTATAAGCTCGTCTCCTTTGCACCATTTGATGAGTACCTTTCCGCTGATCTGCAGGACAATGTTCTGAAAAGCAGGGCAGCCCGGAACCTTTCCGAGATATCACGTCTGCTCTCCCGATTCAGCCATCTGCACGGCATGCACAGCATTACGCCCGTAAACCGGATCTCGATGCCGGAGGAACTCTTCAACGATTTCTTCCGCTGTCTCTATGTCGACGGGATCGGCGAATATGAGGATGACTCCGAGTACGCGCCGAAGGGCTGTGTCTCCTTCATGACGATCCACCAGTCGAAGGGACTGGAGTTTCCTGTTGTTATCGTGGGATCTCTCGGGAGCACGCCGAGGAACAATTTCGATTTTCTGATGACATCCCTTGAGAACCGGTTCTTCCACCGTCCGCCGTTTGAACCGCTTTCTGATATCCGGTTCTTTGATTTCTGGCGGCTTTACTATACGGCATTTTCAAGGGCGCAGGATCTGCTGGTTCTGGCGATGAGAAAACGGCAGGGGAAAGCCTTTGTTCCCTATGTCCGTACGCTTCCGCATATCTGTGAATTCCGCGGGGCAGAGGCATTTGCCCGGATCAAAAAGGTGAACTACAAGCGGATGTATTCGTTTACCTCGCACATCGCAGTCTACGACGGGTGTCCGATGCAGTATAAGTTTTACAAGGAATACGGGTTTGTGCAGAACCGGATGTTCCATACATCGGTCGGATCCCTGGTCCATGCGACGCTGGAGGATATGAACAAATGCATTATCTCCGGGCATCTGGAGAGGGTGAACGAAGACTCGATCCGGGAGTGGTTCGTCCTCAACTACCAGAGGATGCAGGAACAGACCGGATATTTCCTTACGGATGAGCAGCAGGACCAGGCGCTGCAGCAGGTGATCCGCTACTATCATCACCGGAAGGATGAGCTCGGCAGGGTCTGGAAAGCCGAGGAGGAGATCAACCTGGTGCTGCCGGAATACATCCTGCAGGGAGTGATTGATCTGGTGGAGGGCCTTGATGATACGGTTGAGATCGTGGACTACAAGACCGGACCGAAGCCGGATGTCGCCCGTTACCCGTCAAGGGTCGAGCATTACCGGAAGCAGCTGGAGATCTATGCCTACCTGATCGAGAAGCGGTACAGGAAAAAGGTCAGCCGGATGCACCTGTATTATACGAGTACCATGGAGGGTAATCCGCTGGTCACGTTCGAGTGGAACCGGGCGGATGTTGACCGCACGATCCGCGGTATCACAGAGACCGTGCAGAAGATCGAGACAAAAGACTTTCATGAACGTGTGCAGAATGCGTACGCCTGCAAGTTCTGCGATATGCGTTATTTCTGCAAAAGCGAAAACTGTTAAGGAGGGATCCTTATGGCTGTATGCCTGAACTGCGGAAAAGAGACTGATTACTGCCTTTGTGAAGACTGCCGCGGGGCAATCGATATTGAAGCGCTGTGTCAGAAGATCATAGAATACAGACCCGGCAGCGGTGAGAATCCGCTGTGGGACCAGATCGCCTCGGAAATGGCCTATATGAGCGATTTCCGGAATGCGGTATTTGCCCTGGCGGATGAACTGCCCACGCCCCGGAAGGAATACCGGCAGATCCTGTCCTTCTCTGGGGAAAATGCGAATGTCCAGAAGTATAACCGCCCGTGGCTGTATGAAACATACGACAGGATCAAAGACCTTGACGGATTGAGCCGACAGGAACTGAACCGGATCAAGGGCATGGTGCTCGGGGCGTTGTTTATGGATTACCGGTATGAGGATGCCGACCTTCTGGCAGGGGAACTGCTGGAGGAGGATGCGCTTCCGACGCAGGCCTATTACAATCTGGCTGACTTCTATTCCAAGACCAGGCGATATGATGAGGCGGATGATGCCATGGATGCCGCCGCAAGGATATACGGCACAGAGCAGACAGAAATTCTTTTCGGAAAGCTTGCGGAAAGCAACCGGAAATACCGCGAAAAGGAAGCCCAGGGCAAACAGCAGTATATGCCGAATCCGAAGGAAAACAAGGATGAGGCCAGAAAAGCCTATATCGACTATCTCGCATCCATCGGGATCGAGGTGGAAATATCCGTCGCTTCCACCCCGAAAAGCAGTATTCCGAAGGCGATCCCGAGGGATCAGTATCCGGCTCCGAAAGAGATCCGGGATGCGGATTTTGACACCTTTGTTGCCTATGATCTCGAGACGACCGGACTCAGTCCGAAGACTGATGCCATTATTGAGATCGGCGCGGTAAAGGTCTGCGGCGGGAAAGTGGTCGAATCCCGGGAAGTTGTCTTTCAGGAATTTGTCCGTCCCTATAAAAAGGGTGTGCGCGAGGAGATCACACAGCTTACAGGTATCACAAAGGATGATGTCAAAGAAGCCCGGCAGATGTGGGAGGTCTTCCCGGATTTCATGGAGTTTGCCGGTGACTGCGTGCTTGTCGGTTACAATAATGTGAAGTTCGACAGCCGATTTCTGGTCCGTGCCGGAAGATACAGCAATATCATCATGCAGAATCCGCAGTTTGACGTCATGAAATACGCAGACGGATTCCGGAACAAGCTCGGGATCACAGACGAGAAGTTGTCACTCGAGATTTTAAGCAAAAAACTCGGGATTGAGAACCCGGAAGCACACCGGGCACTGGCGGATGCGATCACGACAGCAAGAGTCTATCTCCGGCTGAAAGAGATGGACAAATCCGAGAAGACTGTTGCGGTTGATGATCTCCTCTCCGACCTTGATAACTGGTGATTTTTCAGGGTGAAAAAGTAAAAATAATGCATCGTTTTATAGCGAGATAGACACTTTCTGTCGTATCGGATGTGGTACGATATATGTACAGAAAGAAAAACGGTCGCCGCTGACATCAGCTTATGAAAGTGAGGCCGCATAAATGGACAAAAAAGTAGAACGAATCATCAATATCTACAACCGGATCACAAATGGCGAGGTGATCAGCAAGTCTGCGGAAGCCGAACGGTTTGGTGTGAATGTCCGGTCCATTCAGAGAGACCTTGAGGACATAAGGGCATACTTTGCCGACAATCCGGAATCCGGAAGAAAGCTGGTCTACGACCGTGCCAAGAAGGGCTATGTCCTGGTGCGGACGGATAAAAGCGCACTGACGAACAGCGAGATCCTTACGGTCTGTAAGATCCTTCTTGAAAGCCGTTCCCTCGTCAAAGAGGAAATGTATCCGATCATCGATAAGCTGGTCCAGTGCTGCGTGCCGTACGGAAACCTGAAAAAGGTCCGCGAACTGATTTCCAACGAAAAATACCATTACCTTGAGCCGCATCACGGCAAGGCCTTTGTAGATGTCATGTGGGACATCAGCAGTGCTGTGTATGAACACCGGCTTATGCGAATCCATTACCGAAAGCTGAAGGAATCCGATCCCGTCACAAGGCTGATCCAGCCGGTCGGCATCATGTTTTCCGAGTATTACTTTTATCTTTGCGCCTACATTTCCGAAAGCGAAGAAAATCCGGACCTGCAGAAGCATCCTTTCCCTACTATTTACCGAATTGACCGTATAGATGAATATGAGATTCTGGATGAGCATTTCCATGTGCCATACTCTGAACGCTTCGAAGAAGGCGAGTTCCGCAAGCGGATCCAGTTCATGTTCGGTGGCGAGCTCCGAAGAATTAAGTTCAGATACAAGGGGCTAAGCATAGAGTCCGTTCTGGACCGGTTCCCGACAGCGGAGATACTCTCCCATGACGATAACGGCTGGGTGATCCGGGCGGAGGTATACGGTGACGGCGTTGATATCTGGCTTCGCGGACAGGGGGATATTATAGATGTCCTTGAGTAGAAAACCATACCGCCCGCTGAAAGAAAAGGTCAGTATAACACTGGATACGGAGGTCGTCGACGTGATCCGCAGGCTTTCCGAAGGGGATCAGCGGAGTTTCAGCCAGTATATTAATCGTGTGCTGCGGCAGTACATCGAACGACAAGGAAAAGAATGAGTGGGCTGGCAGCCCACCAACGGCAGAAACGTTATTTGTAAAATGAAATGTTAAGCATATCCGGTTCGGAATGCGCGGAAGGAGGAACGATTATGGCAAGATGTCCAAGGTGCGGAGAACCTATGAACGGCGGAATCTGTGACAACTGCGGGTTTCCGCTGCGGAAATTCAGGAAGATCGTTCCGCCGATAAAAAAGGAACGCGAAAGGAGGATCCGATGGAATATGAAATTGATGTAAACCGGCTGCGCAGGGACATGAAGGACTATTACGGAACGGCCATGTTCAACGGATTTCCAATGGCGGTTATGGATCTCTCCAAAGTTGAGCGCATGTCGGATCGTGAGTTGGTTGAGTTGGCGAAGAAGAACGGCGTGGATTTGAGGAAGTATATTCTTTGACATGACGAAATGGGCTTTTAAAAACAATTATTCTTTTGAAGATAAGAACTTTGCCAGGATCTTCAAGTTTTACGTAATAGAGACGCCTGTTTCCGGGGTCAGCGCGAGGGGCACATCTTTTAAAGAACGAGGTGTCAATATGATATCGCTTTGTGCGGCAATGAAAAGAGAGACCCCGTTTTTAAAGGAATACTGGTTTGAAAAAGCCGTAAAAGATGTCCCAAAGTGCTGTGAAGAAAGCGGTATTCATAAAAATGCTTCCATGAACCGGGAAATAGCAATACATACCTTAAACAATCAGCATTGTTCCGGTAAAACTGATTCCCTGTTTTACGCAATAAGGTGTGCATTTGCACATGGTTCTTTTGCGATTCATCATTATAGAAGTGAGAAGTATTATATCCTTGAAAACCGAGACAGGGAAAAACTAAAAGCAAGGATGATTCTTCGGGAAGGATCCTTATTGAAATGGATAGATGTTGTAGAGGCATGTCCTCAGCCAGGAAAGAAGAAGGCCAAAAACAGAATTTCTAAAAAATGAAAATAAAACAACGAAAGTGAGGGTTTTGTGATGGCAGAAGTAAGGGTTGATTTTACAGTCATTGCGGAGAAAAGGATACTGACCATAATTGACAAGATTATGGAGTCAATTGAAGATGTCGGAATGTACGGACTGGAAAATGATTTGGATGAGGAATCCGGAAAGCTTGAAGTATCTGCAGATGCTGTCGATCTGGCAGGTGTCTGTGGCTGGATGGCAATTATCCAAAAAGTTTTCAACGAAAATGATATAGGAGCTTTTTCCATTAAGGCAAAAGGCGTTACTGACAATGATTACTATTCATACACGGCATTCGAGATTCTTTGTGATAATAAGGAAATAAAAATCCGGGAAGCAGATTTTGATGGTGAGCCTTCGGAAGAAGCTGAAGATGACGACTGGGACGACCGGATGTGCGAGTATGAAGGCAAAGAAGAGGAGGCTTTTGAAGAGTTAGCCAAGGAAGAGTACAGGAAGGTCGATGAAGACGATCTATATTATGAAGATGATGAGTATGATGCAGCAGTCGAAGCAATTAACGACAGCGCCGATTCTGACGACTCAGAAGAGGATATAGATGAAGATTTCGATGAAGAAGATTGAAATAGTTGAAACCGAGAATAATAAGGAGAATTAAAAATGCAGGCTGAGTATTATACAAGTATTAATGTTTCTGGGACACAAAAAGAGTTGAAGCAGATTATCGATGTTCTGAAAAAGCTTGAAGCAAAGGAATATCCTGCCTATTTGGTTCGGATTAAACTTAAAAAAGAAAAACAGAAAATAAGCTTAGAAGAATTAAAAGGCGACTCAGAAGTTGATGCATTCATAGCAGAGTCGGGTGGAACAATTGATATTGATGCAGATGGCCCCTGGGGCCGCTATCAGAGACTTGAGGATGCGAAGATTTTTGAAAAAATAGCTGAAGCAGCTCCCAGTGCTTCATTTTACGGTAAAACGGAAGGCGGAACTTCATATACAACTGAAAATATTGAAGGAGAGCTGAAAAATGGAATTCTTCATCTGAAAAGCTTTTTTGAAGCTAATGAAGAATCCGATGAGGAGTATTATAGTTTCCTTTCAAAGAAAATGCCGCTTGAACGCTTTATAGAAGTTTTCAAGATTGACGAAGAGGAATTTGATGAGGACAGTTATGAAGAATATCTGACAGATTCTACTTGCTATGACAGCTTTATGCGAGAAGATTATGACGAGTTCATAGAGTGTTGCGAGGCTGCCGGAATCAACAAGACAGAGTACAAAACGCTGAAAAAACAGTTTTCAAAGGAAGGGCTTGACTGGGAGGACTTTGTTGACAATTTTGAAGGCGGATCAACCGAGGAATATGATTATGATCCGGTCAAAAAAGAATATCTTGATGCAGTAAGAAATGATCCGCTGAATCAGCCGGGAATTGTTTCTATAACGCCGGATAATCTTGGGGTTAGCCAGGAAGAATATGATAATATGACGATGGATGATGTATATGCAGCTATCGAAAAGAAACTTGGACTGGAACGAAAGAAATAAAAAGTTTTGTGGCAAATAACTGAAAGGAGTGCTTTTGACATGAGTGAGGTATGGAGTAATATTCAGCTGACTGCATCAACAGATATTGACTATAAAATACTTAAAATGTATGCGGTCAAATGGTTCGATGATGAGAATCAATGGCCGGTTGAAGAGTATGATGACGCAAAAAGAAGCATAACCTTGGAATCTGCCTTAGCTGATGAGAATGAAGTGCTCGATTTTTCCAAGGTCCTTAATAGTCAAGTCCATATTTGTGTGTAAATTGCCTTCAGGTATAACTGTTGATAACTATGCTGCCAGAAGAGCGGCTTGTTCTTCAGCAATCAGATGCAGTTGATTTCGAACATCCGATTTCAGTAAGC
>Ga0256404_1008014_pt1 | contig 16220 bp, 9 predicted proteins | sample RumenRJG_01DNA_FD_185990 | JGI IMG/M metagenome (GOLD analysis project Ga0256404, IMG submission 185990) | Bovine rumen microbial communities from Lethbridge, Alberta, Canada - RJG_01 | ecosystem: Host-associated > Mammals > Digestive system > Stomach > Rumen | place: Canada: Alberta | collected...
ACTTGAACTAACTTTATTTACATAAGGATAAAAATACCCATTAGGGTGGGCGGGTGGGATATACAAAAACCTATTTACAGATAAAAACGGAATAGAACGCACGCCTATTCCGCCTTAATCATTGTATCATTAACTCAAAACCAACGGTTTTGAACTTCACTGCCGTTAGGCAACTTCACTATCGCTATTCGATAACTTCACTCCGCCTATGGCGGAACTTCACTTTGCCGAGCGGTAAATTCGCTCGGCGTAAGCCGAAATTCGTTTAACGCCCATTAGGGCAGTTAACGCCTCGCAGCGGCAATTTGCAACCGCAAGGCAACTTCTCTATTGACTATTTTTTATTGATATGTTATTATATACCTATATAATTATTTATATATAATAAATAGGAGAAAATTGCTAAAATGACTGAAAAAATCAATAAGGCATACGACCAGGACGCCATACAGGTGTTGGAAGGATTGGAGCCGGTAAGAGTTCGTCCCGGTATGTATATCGGCAGCACGGACGTTCACGGTCTTCATCACCTTGTCACCGAAGTCGTCGACAACTCTATCGACGAAGCTTTGGCGGGGTATTGTACGCACATAGAAGTATTTATTCAGCCGGACGGGAGCGTTGCCGTTCAGGATAACGGGCGCGGTATTCCTACCGGTATAATAGAAAAGGAAGGAAAGTCGGCTGTCGAAGTTGTTTTGACCAAACTTCACGCCGGCGGTAAATTCGGCGGCGGCGGATACAAGATAAGCGGCGGTTTGCACGGCGTAGGCGTTTCCGTCGTTAACGCTCTCAGTAATTCCCTCGTCGTTACCGTAAAACAAAACGGCAATATATACTGCCAGCACTTTTCGCGCGGTAAGCCGCTCGATACCCTTACCGTAGTCGGAAAGACTGAAGAAACGGGTACCAGAGTGGAATTTATGCCCGACGACACCATTTTCGAAACGGTTAAGTTCGAGTACGAAATTATGAGAGCCCGTCTCCGCGAGCTTGCTTACCTCAATAAAGGTCTTCGCATAACCATTACCGACCAGAGAGCGGGGCAGGAGCAGTCCGAAACCCTTCACTACGAAGGCGGTATAGTGGATTTCGTCCGCCAAATGAACGCTGCGAAAGAAACGGTTTTACCTAACATAGTTTACATCGACGAAAAGGCGAGCGATTGCGAAATAGAAATAGCCATTCAGTACAACACTACTTACAGCGACGTTATTTACGCTTACGCCAACAACATTAACACCGAAGAAGGCGGAACCCATCTCGACGGATTCAAATCGAGTCTTGCCAAGGTAATCAACGAATACGGACAGAGATTAAAGGTTCTTAAAGAAAATGAAAAATTAAAAATAGACGACGTTCTCGAAGGTATTACCGCGATAGTAAGCGTCAAGCTCCCCGACCCGCAGTTCGAAGGGCAGACGAAGACAAAATTAGGCAACAGCTACATAAGAGGAATCGTTTCCAAAGTCGTCAACGAGAAATTCGGCGAATTTTTGGAAGAAAACCCGAAGATAGCCAAAGACCTTATCTCGAAGTCCATTAACGCTCAAAGAGCGCGTGAAGCCGCGAGAATAGCGAGAGAGAACTTCCGCAGGAAAGGAGCATTCGATTCGATGAGCTTACCCGGAAAACTTGCGGACTGTTCCGACACCGACCCCGCAAACTGCGAAATATATTTGGTAGAGGGCGATTCGGCAGGCGGCACGGCGAAAGACGGCAGAGACCGTCACTTCCAGGCTATACTTCCTTTGAGAGGTAAAATTCTTAACGTAGAAAAGGCAAGACTGCACAGAATTCTCGACAACGAAGAAATAAAATCCATGATAAAGGCTTTCGGATGCGGATACAAGGAAGAATTCGACATATCGAAACTACGCTACGACAGAATAATAATTATGACCGATGCCGACGTGGACGGAAGCCATATAAGAATACTTCTTCTTACCTTCTTCTTCCGCTTTATGCGTCCGCTTGTCGAACAGGGACACGTTTACGTTGCGTTACCTCCGCTCTATCGCCTTACCAAAGGAAAGACTATGAGATATTGCTACGACGACGAAGAACTCGCCAAAGCGCAGGAAGAAATGGGCAGATGCGAATTGCAGAGATACAAAGGTCTCGGCGAAATGAGCGCGCACCAGCTTTACGAAACCACTATGGACCCCGCGACGAGAACCCTTTTGAGAGTGACGTTGGACGACGCGGTTAAAGCCGACGAAATGTTCGCCGTCCTTATGGGCGAAAATCCCGAACTCAGAAGACAGTTTATCGAAGATAACGCTACTCTCGTCAACGGCTTGGACCTTGACGTGTAGGAGGTAGAAAATGATTAACAGAAACAAAAAGAACAGCGGTTCTCCCGAAATAAACAACATTAAGGAGATACTCTCCAATTCCAAAATAGTCCCCGTCAACGTTACCGACCAGATGAGTCGTTGCTTCATAAGTTACGCAATGGCGGTTAACGTAAGCCGTGCTATCCCCGACGTAAGAGACGGACTAAAACCCGTTCACAGAAGAATTTTGTACGCCATGCAGGACTTAGGCAACACGTACGACAAGCCTACGAAGAAATGCGCGCGTATCGTCGGTGAAGTCATGGGTAAATATCACCCCCACGGCGACAGCTCGGTATACGACGCTTTGGTAAGGCTTGCGCAATGGTTCTCCATTAACGTGCCTCTCGTCGACGGACAAGGTAACTTCGGTACCGTAGACGGCGACCCCGCCGCGGCGCAGAGATACACCGAAGCGAGATTAAGCAAAATTGCCGGCGAAATGCTCCGCGACATAGATAAAGATACCGTGGACTTTTACCCCAACTTCGACGACACGTTGATGCAGCCGGTGGTTCTCCCCGCCCGGTTCCCGAACCTTCTCGTAAACGGCAGCGAAGGTATAGCGGTAGGTATGGCTACGAGTATTCCTCCGCACAACTTAGGCGAAGTAATCGGCGGAACGATAGCCTTGCTCGAAAACCCCGAAATTACGGTTGACGAACTCATGAACTATATCCCCGCACCCGACTATCCCACGGGCGCTCTCGTAATGGGCAGAGCGGCTATACAGCAAGCGTACAGAACGGGACACGGCGGCGTCGTTATGCGTGCGAAAGCCGAAATAGAAGAAGTAAACGGCAGAGAAAGAATAATAGTAACCGAACTTCCCTATCAGGTAAACAAAGCGAACCTTATAAAATCCATAGCCGATCAGGCGAAGGACAAAAAAATCGAAGGCATATCCGACATTCGCGACGAAAGCGACCGTTTCGGTATGCGTATGGTAATAGAAATAAAGAGAGAAGCGAGCGCGAGCGTCGTTCTTAACACTCTTTATAAACAAACGAACTTGCAAGTGTCCACGGGTATTAACTTCCTCGCTTTGGTCAGAGGACGTCCCGTCGTACTCACGCTTAAACAGATGCTCGAAGAGTATCTCGCTCACCAGATTACCGTAATCGAAAGAAGAACGAGATTCCTTCTTAATAAAGCTATCGACAGAGAGCATATCGTAAAAGGACTTATTATTGCCATCGCAAATATCGACGAAGTCGTCGAAATAATAAAGAAAAGCTCCGACAAGACTGACGCAGGTCAAAGACTTATGGAAAAGTTCCTGCTCAGCGAAAAGCAGGTCAACGCTATTCTCGATATGCGTCTTTCCAGCTTGACTAATTTGCAGGTAGAGAAACTCAAAGCCGAAGAAAACGAATTGCAACTTACGATAGCCGACCTCACCGACGTATTGCAGAAACCCGAAAGAGTAAGAGAAATAATAAAGAACGAACTTACCGAAATTAAGGATACCTACGCCGAAGAAAGAAAGAGCGAAATAAGCTACGACGACAGCGACATAGATATAGAAGACCTTATTCCGAGAGAAGACGTCGTAATATCCATGACCTATCAAGGCTACATCAAGAGAATGGCTCTCTCCGAATACAAGTCGCAAAATCGCGGCGGAATAGGCGTGACCGCCCACAAGACCAAAGACGAAGACTTCGTAAGAAAGATGTTCGTCTGCAACAGTCACAACGACGTACTGTTCTTCAGCAACACGGGTAAAGCGTACAAATTACGCGCGTATAGGATACCGGAAGCGGCGTCTAAGACATCCAAAGGCAGAGCTATGATAAACGTGCTGCCTCTTAGCGAAGGCGAAAGAATAACCGCTTTCTTGCCTATCCCCTCTTACGACGAAGACGGATTTATCATAATGAGCACCCGTCAAGGACTTATAAGAAAGAGCGACGTAAGCGAATTCGAATCGGTAAGAACGAGCGGAAAAGTAGCTATTACCTTACTTGACGGCGACGAACTCATAGAAGTCGAAAAGACCGACGGAAACGACGACGTAATTATGGCAAGCCACAACGGCAAGTGTATTCGCTTCAGCGAAAAAGACGTCCGTCGCACGGGCCGAGGAAGTATGGGCGTACGCAGTATGAAGCTCGACGACGACGATTATATAGTCGATATGGCTATAATAAGAGAAGGCGAAGACAAGAAGGTAATAACAATCTCCGAGCAAGGCTTCGGCAAACGTACCGAAGAAAGCGAATTCCGCATACAGAGCCGTGCAGGAAAAGGTATCAAAGCCGGTAACTTCAACGACAAGACCGGAAAACTCGTCAACCTTAAATTAGTCAGTCCCGACGAAGACATAATAATAATCGCCGACAACGGCACTATGATAAGAGTAAGAGCCGATCAGATAAGCGAAATCGGACGTAATACCAAGGGCGTAACCATAATGAAGTTAAGACAAGGCACGAAAGTAGTCGCAATGGCGCTTTCTCCCCACGACGACGAAGCAGAATTCGACGACGTGGAAGTCTCAGCCGAAGAATTAGCAGACGCACAGCAGGAAAGCGCGACGGTAGACGCGGAAGAGTAAAGCGTATCGGCTACGCCGTGGTAATTGCCACTGCGTGGCGTTAATTTCCACTCCTTACGGAGCGGAGTTAATTGCCCTAACGGGAATTAAACGAATTTCGGCTTACGCCGAGCGAATTTACCGCTTCGCGGTAGCGAATTTCGGCAAAGCCGAACGAATTTCAAAACCGTCGGTTTTGAGTTACGGATATAAAGATTAAGACGGAATAGGCGTGCGTTCTATTCCGTTTTTATCTGTATATAGGGTTTTGTATATCCCGCCCACCCACCCTAATGGGTATTTTTATCCATATGTCAATAAACTACATTCAAGTAATTAGGTTTGTTGAGAAAAATTTAGTTTATTAAATTCGGAGTTAGTCTATCCATATTTTAACAAAGCGTATTCAAGTAATTTATTTGTTGAGAAAGACTTACTTTGTTAAATTCGGATAGGGGGGAACATTATGAGGAAAGGGGTTTATTAAGGGGGCTTGGAGCGATGCCCCCTTAATTATATATTCATTTTATCCTTGTGAAAAGAAAAGCGTGTTCGGTCGAGCCGGACTTCGCAACTTGCGGCTCGTGTGTTTCTTTGTTACTTTCTTTTCACACCGAAAAGAAAGTAAGTAACTACTTCTTGTAAAGAAAAAGGATAGAACCTAATATCCTATCCTCTCTTTATCTTTTATCGACTGTTCCGAGCTTGCCTCGGAAATTCGCTCACGGCGACGCCGTGAAATTCGCTACCGCAAAGCGGTAAACTCGTTCGGCGTAAGCCGAAAGTCGTTTAACGCCCGTAAGGGCAATTCCCTCCGCCTACGGCGGAAATTCGTCGAGAGAAAAATTATTTTAGTTTTTCTCTCAATACTCTATCGAGTTCTTCCGCAATTTCGGGATGGTCTTCGGATATGTATTTGAGAGCTTTTTCTCTGCCTTGACCTATCTTATCGCCGTTGTAGCTGAACCAACTTCCCGTCTTTTCGATGAGTTCGTTTTCTACGGCAAGGTCGAGTATACAGCCGTATTTGCTGATGCCTTGACCGAAGATAATATCGAATTCGCAGGTTTTGAAGGGAGCGGCGAGTTTATTTTTGACTATTTTTACTTTGGTGCGGTTACCGATAATTTCGGAGCCGTTCTTTATAGCTTCGCCTTTTCTTACGTCCATACGCATACTTGCGTAGAATTTGAGCGCTTTGCCGCCGGCGGTGACTTCGGGGTTGCCGTAGGTGACGCCTACTTTTTCGCGGAGCTGGTTGATGAAGACCACGCAAGTGTTGCTCTTCTTTACGATACCCGTAAGGATACGCATTGCCTGCGACATAAGACGGGCTTGAAGTCCGACGTGGCTGTCGCCCATTTCGCCTTCGATTTCCGCTTTCGGCGTGAGAGCGGCGACGGAGTCTATTACCACTATGTCTATACTGCCGCTTTTAATAAGTTCGGCGGCGACGTCGAGAGCTTGTTCCCCGTTATCGGGTTGAGAAACGTATAGGGTGGTGAGGTCTACGCCGAGTTTCTTCGCGTAGATAGGGTCGAGAGCGTGTTCCGCGTCGATAAACGCCGCAATACCGCCTTTTTTCTGGGCTTCCGCTATCATGTGTAAGGTAAGGGTGGTTTTACCGCTGGATTCGGGTCCGTACACTTCGACTATTCTTCCTCTCGGTACGCCGCCTATCCCCGTCGCTTTGTCAAGGACTAAGCAACCCGTGCTTATTACGTCGACGTCAACTTTCGTTTCGTCGTCGAGTTTCATTACCGTGCCTTTACCGAATTGTTTTTCCAACTGGCTTATAGCCTGTTCAAGATGTTTTTGCTTCTCGCTGATTTCCTTTGCCATACGTTCTCCTTTATTTCTTAATAATTCTGCTTATAGTATATTTTCTAAATATTTCCAGGCGTAAAACAACGCCGCGTTTTTTGCCGAAGTCCTTACCGTCTTTCTGTCGCCGTCGAAAACAAATCTGTACGCGACGGGAGCAAGGTCCTTATAGGATAATCCTATGTATACGAGTCCGACGGGTTTTTCAATACTGCCGCCCGTGGGTCCCGCAATACCCGTGGTCGAGATACCAAAGTCCACGTTTTCCGACAAAAGTCCGTTCGCCATTTCGGTAGCCGTTTCTTCCGACACCGCGCCGAAAGAGTCGAGAGTTTCGGCGGAGACTCCTAAGCGGTTTATTTTGGAAAGGTTGTTGTAAGTCACCATTCCTTCGAAAAAAACGTTGCTCGCGCCGCTGACGTTTACTATCGACGCAGCTATCATTCCCCCGGTGCAGCTTTCCGCCGTGGCGACCGATATGCCGTTCGATTCGGCGAAGCGGACGAAGTTTTCTTCCAAAGAAAGGGGTTCTTCCGCGTAGACGTATTCGTCCAAAGCGTCGAGTAAGTCCAAAAATTCGTCTTCGGATATCTCGTCGAAATTTACCGTCGCGTCGAGACAGTCCACGCTGAAATCAAAGGGCGGCAAATAAGGATTAACGCCTAAAATTAGGTTTTCGACGTCACCGTCGGGACAAAAAAGTTTTATCGTGCGACGCATAGTTTACTCCTTTACGGCTTCTCCGTAGAGATTGAAATCGGAATTAGTTATTTTAACTTTGTACACTCTGCCTATTTCGAGGGGAAAATCGGCGGTGAAATATACCGAGGTGTCCACGTCGGGGGCGTTATGTTCGCTCCGTCCGACGAAAGTTTGCGTTTTGTAATCGATATCTTCGTATATTACGTCGAGAGTTTGTCCGACGAAACGGCGTTGCGATAACACGGTAGCTTCGGACTGAACCGCTTCGCATTCCCTTACCCACTTTGCGGCGGTTCTTTTATTAGCTCGGTTTTTCCACCCGTATGCCGGAGTGTCCTCTTCGGGCGAAAAGGCGAAAAATCCGCCGAAATCCACTCCGTTTTTCAAAAATGAAAGTAATTCCGCGTGTTCTTTCTCCGTTTCGTACGGGAAACCGCAAATAAAGGTGCTTCTTATCGAAATTCCCGGGACTTTTTCCCTTATGCGGGCAACGAGTGCGGGCAGGTCGGAACTTCCCCTACGGTTCATTTTTTTAAGCACGAGCGGGTCGGCGTGCTGCAAGGGTATATCGAGATAACGGGCGATTTTATCGTTGTTTGCGATGAAGTCCAAAAGATTATCGTCGATAAGCTCAGGGTAGGCGTAAAGGATACGGATTTTCCAAAAGTCGAGCTTTACGAGTTCTTGAAGAAGTTTAGTAAGAGACGGTTTTCCGTATAAATCTTTGCCGTAATTAGTAGTGTCCTGCGCGACGAGAATAAGTTCTTTAACCCCGTCTTTAAGTAAATTTTCCGCTTCTTTTACGAGGTCTTCCACGGGAGCGGAGCGGTATTTCCCTCTTATGTAAGGAATAGCGCAGTAAGTGCAACGGTTGTCGCAGCCGTCGGCTATTTTAAGATAGGCGTAGTGAGCGGGAGTGGTTATTATTCTGCCCGCGTCGGCGCAGGTGGTCGCCGGCTTTTCGTTAAACAATTTATTCAGGTGCGAAACGATATTCTTTTCTTCGGAAATGTCGAGAAAAAGGTCCACTTCGGGGAAGTCGGCTACTTTGCCGTAGCGTTGCGCAAAACAACCGGTAACGATAAGGAATTTAAGAGAGTCGGCTTTATATGCGGCGGTAGAAAGGATATTTTCTATCGCTTCCTTTTTCGCGCTCTCGATAAAGGCGCAGGTGTTTATAATCACCGCGTCGGCTACCTTTATATCGTCGGTTATTTCGTATCCCGAGGCGGCGATAAGGGCGAGCATTTTTTCGCTGTCCACACGGTTTTTATCGCAACCCAAAGAAATCATTCCTATTTTCATTCGTGTATTTTTCCTTTATATTTCGTCTTCGTCTTTACATTCGGGGTAGAGTTCGTAAAACTCGCTCTTGCTTATGAGCAAAGACCGCTTGTTGTTCACCGGTTCGCTGACGTAACCTTTGTCTTGCAGATAGTCCATAACGTTGGCTATCGTGTTGTAACCTTTAGCAAAGCGTCTTTGGATATAGGTCGCGGAAACTTTCCCCGTGGTGACGAAGATTTTTAACGACTGTTTTACTAGCTCCTGAAAGTTGGAGTCGTCGTCGAAATTCTTCTTTTCGAGAAGAGAAGAAGTCGATTTGACTTCCTTGTTTTCCACAGCCGCGGAAGCCGGCGCTTCTTCTTTACTGCCGTGCAGAATCCTTTCTATCGCTTCGTCGTCGAATTCAACCTTATTATGGTCCTTTACGAAATCGACTATCTTATTTATTTCAGAAGTGGATACGAAGGCGCACTGCGCTCTCGTCATATTGCTCGGTTTTTTGATAATCATATCGCCCTGACCGAGAAGTTTGGCGGCTTCCGGCGATTTGAAAATAACCTGACTTTGTACGTAGTCGCTGACGGCGAAAGCAATTTTCGTGGTCATATTGTTCTGAATTTCGCTCGTGATTACGTCCTTGGACGGCGTTTGTGTAGCGAACAGCATATGTACGCCCGCCGCTCTCGCTACTCTCGCAAGACTGGAAAGCGTGGCTTCCATGACCTTTTTGCCGGTCGGGTGCGTCATAAGTTCGCTCGCTTCGTCTATTATTATAAGAATTCTCGGTAAGCGTTTGGATACTTCCACCTGCGCGTTGTATTCGTCAAGGTCACGGCACTTCAAATCTCTGAACGCCAAAAATCTTCTGTTCGTTTCGGTCCTTAACCAGTTAAGCGCGTTAATGACTTCCGACACTTCGTTAAGAGGATTTCTGAACAGCATGTGAGGAAGGTCGGCGTAGTTCGCCATTTCGACGTATTTAAGGTCGATAAGGATAAGTTTCAGTTCGTCGGGAGAATAGCGGTACAAAAGGCTCGCAAGGATAGTGTTTATACATACCGATTTACCGCTGCCGGAGCTACCGGCTATAAGAGCGTGCGGCATTTTCGCGATGTCTTCTATTACTATATCGCCCGAGTTCGTTTTGCCTAAACCTAAAAGAAGTTTACCTTTCGCGTTGTTCCAGTCGGGACTTGCCATAATTTCTTTGAACGAAACGATACCCTTAACCTTGTTCGGCACTTCTATTCCGAAATAGGTGCTGTCGGGGAGCTTTGTCAGAATGTTTATTTTCTGCCCCTGCGGAGTCATGAGGAGCCTTTCTATATCCTTTTCCGCTTTCGTTACCGTGTTAATAGAACATTTTTCGGCAAGGTCGAGGACGCAAAGCGTAATGGTAGGACCTTTGACTACGTCCACGAGTTTCGCGTCGATACCGTAGTTTTTAATCTTGTTTTCAAACACGTCTTTAAGTTCGGCGTAGTTGTCGACGTAGGGAGAAAATCCCGACGAAACGTGGTCTTCGAGGATAGAAACGGGGGGCGCGACGTACGGCGCGGCGAGTTTCTGCATGCGGATTTCGTTGGGGTCTCTCGGTTCTTCCTTTATTTGCTCGACGTTTTCTTCGTTTTCGGTGATTATTTCCTTTGCGGGGGACGCGGCGGGTTTCGGTTCGGGCGCGCGAGTCTGCGCGGGCGCAGACGCCGCCGTCGCAGGCTTCGCCTGCGGCTGCGAGGTAAACACGTTTACCGGCGCGCCGTCACCCTTGTCCGCGCGTATCGCTTCGGCAAAGGGCGAATCCTTTATCGTGGGAAGGACGTCTATTATTTCGTCGTTCTCGTCTATTGCGTATTCCTTGCTGACGGGCTGTTCTATTACGGGAGTTTCCGCAGTGGGTTCGGGCGTTATTACGGGTTCTTCTACGGGAGTTTTAACCGTTTCGAACACCGTTTCCGACGGTATGTAAGGATTGACTTTCATCGTTTCCTTTATGTCTTCCGCGGTGGTCTTTTCGTTAAGCCTTTGCTGTCTTGCGGCGTAATCGTTTTCCACCGTGTTGCTGAAAAGTTTACGCTTGGCTTCTTCTCTTTCGGTATTAAGGTAGGAATTCGTGTACGGCGTGACGTCGGGAGGAACCAAAATAGCGTCCATTCCGTCTATAATGCGGTAAGGATTGTCGTTTTTATTATCCGCTTTCGGCTGATTAAACAAATTCGGCTTTTGCGGCTCGGCAAACAGTTTCGGCTGTTCGACGGGCTGTTTTTGCGGAACGGGTTTCCTTACGGGTTCTCTCTTTACCGTGCTGTTTCCGAAAAGCAACATTCTCGCGTATTCGGGAGAATTTTTGTCCACGTACGGTTCGGGATCTTCCGTCGCTACGGAGGAGGAATTGACCGTAATAGAAGGAGCGGGTTCGGTTCCTTCCTTAACAGAAACGGTTTCTTTTTCGGGAAGAGAGCTTTCTTGGGTCGCAACGGTGACGGTTTCTTCGTCGGAAACGACCTTTTTATGCTTTTTCTTCGCAACGGGAGCGTTTTCGAACACCAACGGCATTATGAGGAAAAATCCGCAAACAGCCGTCGCGACGAAGTAGATAATGACGCTCGCAATGAATTTACAGAGTAAAACGACCGGCAGACTGAGTAGAGAAAACAGCACTCCGCCCACCGTGAATTTTTCGTAACTGCCGCCGATATAACCGCCCGCGCCCGACTCTACGAGAGCCTTTCCGCACAGACCGACGTGCAAAGTCATAATGATAAGGACGGTCATGGCCACGTACAGAGCAAGACGACTTTTCGTGAGAGGAAGTTTTTTATTCTTGCACTTCATCACGAACAGAGCGTACGCCGCCACGAGATAAAAATACGCTGCGTACCCGAACACGCCCACGAGGGCGCGCAAAGTGGCGGGGATACAAAGTAATATCGTAAAAATAACTATTATCGCCCCTGCGAGTACCGCTTTTTTATTCTTTTTCAGAAAGTCTTTCATATCCTGTCCTCTAATAGAACTTTCAATAAGTCGCAATCGGGTTTTTTCCCGACGTAACTTAAACTTGCTTTATCGAATTTAATTATGTCCTTAACGGCGGCGTTCACGTCCTCGAGAGTGTAAGAAGAAACTTCTTTCAATATGCTTTCGGGGGTAACGAGCTTACCGATAAGACCGTTCCGTCCGCCGGTACGCATCACGTCCGACGCGCTTTCTCCGCCGAACACCATCGCCGTCTTGAACTGCGCCATGGCTTTTTTGAATTCCGCTTCGGAAAAACCTTCTTTCAAGGCTTTATCAAGGGTTTCCGACACTTTTTTCACCGCCGTGCAAACTTGCGACGGAGTTGTTCCGAAGTAGACTATGAAAAAGGCGTTTGCGTCGTACTGATTGACGGTGGAATAAATTTCGTACACGAGACCGTTCTTTTCGCGGACTTCCTGAAAAAGCCTGCTGCTCATTCCGCCGCCTAAGATATTCGACACTATCATCGGAAGAAAACGCTTTTTGTGCTTGTACGGATAAGCGGGGAAAGAAATACCCACCGCAGACTGTTCCAAAGGTTTAATCTTTTTTACGTATTTTCCTTTCGGAGCGGCGGTTTTCAGTTTAGGCAGGACGAGATTATCGTCGTAGGTCGGGAATGCGAAATATTTTTTTACTAAATTCACCGCTTCTTCTTCCGACATGTTGCCGACGACGGACACGCAGGCGTTTTCGGCGCGGTAGTACCTTTTCATATAGTCGAGTATATCTTCGCGGGTGAACGAACGAACGTTTTCTTTGCTGCCCAGAATGGAATAGGACACGGGTTTGTTGCCGTAATGAGCCTTAATAAGGTTTTCGAGACATACGTCTTCCGTGTCGTCTTCGTACATTTTGATTTCTTCGATAACGACGCCTTTTTCCTTTTCGAGATTTTCTTCGGTAAAGGTGGAGCGGAAAAGGATATCGGATAAAATATCCGCGCATTTTTCGGCGTATTCGGCAAGCCCTATCGTGTAAAAAGCGGTAAGGTTTCGGCTCGTGTAAGCGTTTATGATAACGCCGCAACTGTCGGCTTCGTCGGCAATATCGAAAGCGGTTCTCGTTTCCGTACCCTTAAAAACGGTGTGTTCTATAAAGTGCGAAATACCGTTGTTTTCCTTGTTTTCGAAAAAACTTCCCGCTCCGATGAACACGCCCAACGCGAAAGCCGAGCTTTTTGCGTGCTTTTCGTAAAATACCTTTAATCCGTTTTCCAAACGAATGAGTTTTGCCATAAATTTATACTCCGAAAATTTTTATGTACTCTTAGTCGAGATTGACGGGAGTGAGCAAGGCGAATTTGTACACGCTCACGGCGGAGCTTTCGCAGGAGGACTTGTCGTCGTAGTTTTGTCCGACGTACTCGGCTTGCGAACCCGTCTTTTTGCTCCTTAAGAAGAACTTGTATCTTCCGAACTTGTCGTCGTCTATTATAAAGTATCCGTTTTCTACCGCGGACACGAAAGCGTCCACGCCCTTACGGCAGTTGTCGTAAGACTTGTAATCTCTGCTCTCGTAAAGGAGCTGACCGTTGTTGGCGTAGAGTAAGAATACGAACGGAGACGCGGGGTCTTCCGTATCTACGTTGTCTATTACCCATTTTCCTATCGCGCCTTGTTTGTTTTTAACGGCTTCCACCGCTTCCGCGGGAATTTCAAACGGCATAGCCGTAGCGGCGAAATCGGGTATCGTGGCGTCCACGACGGGGGATACGGGAGCGAAACGCTTCACGCTTTCCACGCTGTTCAGGCAGGATTTTTTCGTCGTGTACGATTCGCCGACGTAGATTACGTTATTGCTCGTCGCGCTCTTCAACGAATATTTGTAATTGCCGAATTTATCGGCTTTTATACTAAACGTTCCTTTTTCGACGGAATTTACGAATTTTGCTATCGCGTCGCGGCAGGTTTCTATCGTCTTGTAATCTCTGCTCTCGTAAAGGAGCTGACCGTTGTTTGCGAGCAGGTGATAGCGGAATCCGCCGAGAGAAGAGTTGCAGAGTTCGAATTTACCCGGTACCGTCTTGCCCGATTCTTCGGTGGCGGCGACGTCGTTTTCTTCCGAAGGAGCGGGAAGGTCTTCCGCTTTTTCTTCTTTCGCTTCCGTTTTCGCGGGCTTTTCGTCGAACGTTACTTTATCGGCGGAGTCGGCTCCGAATACGGAATCGCTCTTGCCGGCAAATCTCGTTTTCGTCACCTCGTGTTTTTCTTCCGTTTTTTCTTCCTTAACGGGTTCGGCTTTCTTCTTCTTTTCCTTAACGGGAACGACCGGCGCGACGGCGTCTTCTTTACTTTCGACGGTATCGGCGCTTTCTTTTACTTCTTCCGAAGAGGCGGTTTGCGTTTCGGCGGGAGTTTCCGCCTTATTTTCGTTAAAGTCGGCGAAGTCCGAATCAGAAGCGGAATTCTTTTCGGGTTCGGCTTCTTCGGTCTTTTCCGTTTTATTTTCTTCTTCGTTTTCCGCGGGGAGTTTTTCTTCCTCGGCGGCTTTATTCTTTTTGGAGTTCTTGACGGCGCTTAAAATTACGGCGATAAGCAATACTACGAGTATAGCCATTGCGATAAGCATCCAATTCTGTATTGTGACTACGGACAAAGAAACTTCATCCAAAAGAAAATCTTTGAAACTTGCCACGAGCGTATTAAACATAACGGTGTTCTCCTTTCATTGTGTTTCTCTTATATCTATCTAAAAGAGATTATTATAATAATAAATCATTTATAAGCAAAAGTCAACGGCAAGTATAAAAACGCGATAAAGAAATATACTATCCGCATGAAGAAAAGGATATTCGTTTTCGTATTGACGGCGATACTATGTTTCGCCGCAATTATTTTCGGAGCGGCGGCTCCGAAAAGCCGCGCCGTTCCGATGGAAATCGTCGCGGGCGAAAACGTCCATAAACTAACCTGCCGCGTACCGTTGAATAAGGACGTAATGCGGATATCTAAATATAAAAAGAGCTTCGCTTTATTCTGCAATAATGAGTTTTCGGGTGACGAAAAAGGCTTTTTAAGATACCTTGACGGCGAATTTTACGAAGAGTTGGAAGAGGTTTGCGAAAAGGAATATCTTGCTCCGCAAGAGCCGGCGGCTATTTTTTCCGCCGACGGTTTTTCGTATATCGACGGAAAGGACGGAGTGAAAATAGACAGAAAAAAACTCTTTTCCGACGTGATAATCTCTCTCGATTGCGGCGGCGCGGTTATTGCCGAAAAAAAAGCGGTATCCCCCGTGAGGACGGTGGAAGAACTGAAAAAGAACACCGTCGCGGCGGCTACGTTCCGCACCGATTATTCCCGTAGCGCGGACGGGAGAAAAAGGAACATAGAATTAGCCTGCGAAAGGCTGAATTTGTCGGAAATACCCTCTCGCGGCTGGCTCGGTTTTAACGCTACGGTCGGGGAAAGAACCGTCGAAAACGGGTTTGGCAACGCCAAAATTATTCTTAACGGCGAATACGTCGAAGGGATAGGAGGCGGAGTGTGTCAGGTAAGTACGACGCTGTACAATGCCTGGTTGACGGCGGGATACGCCGTTGCCGCGTCGAGCAATCACTCTTTACCTACTTCCTACGTTCCGCCCTCTCTCGACGCAATGGTCAGCTCCGTAAGCGACTTAATATTATATAACGACTCCGATTACCCTGCGTATATCTCCGCTTTATGCGACGGAAAGCAAATAAAAATTACCGTTTACGGGCGAAAGCCTCGGTATAAAATAAAACTCCGCAGCGAAACCGTTAAGATAGTTCCGTCAAAGTACGTCGAAAAAAACGACGAAAACATAACGTGGGAAGAGGGCGAAAAGTCTCGGATAATAAAAAAGGCTTACGACGGCGTGTACAGTCGCGCTTACCGCGAGTACTACTCAGGCGACCGCCTTATAAAAAGCGAAAAGATAAAGGACAGCTACTATAAAGTCCGCGACGGCGAGATAGTTATACGAAAACCCGAAAACGCCATTTAGAAAAACTTACCTGTAAGCCGCGGTATAAACAACCCCGAACTGAGCAAAATAGAATTAGAAACAAAATTTCAAGGAGGAAATTATGAAGAAAGAAATCGTAAAGACCGGCGAAAAACCCGGACGCGGCAAATATTGCTGCACCAATTGCCACACCTGCGTAACTCTTGACGCGAGCGACAAGTTGCCGCCCTGCCCCAAGTGCACCAACAGCGAATATACCAAAGCGTAACGAAAAAACAAAAAAGGGCGTTCCGAGAGGAACGCTTTTTTGTATACGAATTTCGGCTTACGCCGAACGAGTTTACCGCGTTGCGGTAGCGAATTTCACGGCTCCGCCGTGAGCGAATTTCCGAGGCAAGCTCGGAACAGTCGATAAAAGATAAAGAGAGGATAGGATATTACGTTCTATCCTTTTTTTATTTACAAGAAGTAGTTACTTACTTTCTTTTCGGTGTGAAAAGAAAGTAACAAAGAAACACACGAGCCGCAAGTTGCGAAGTCCGGCTCGACCGAACACGCTTTCCTTTTCACAAGGATAA
>Ga0256404_1008015_pt1 | contig 16219 bp, 13 predicted proteins | sample RumenRJG_01DNA_FD_185990 | JGI IMG/M metagenome (GOLD analysis project Ga0256404, IMG submission 185990) | Bovine rumen microbial communities from Lethbridge, Alberta, Canada - RJG_01 | ecosystem: Host-associated > Mammals > Digestive system > Stomach > Rumen | place: Canada: Alberta | collected...
ACACCTCTTTTAAGAACTTCTTATAGTCCTTTTTGTCCTGATCGGACATGGTTTTGTCGCTAATCTTTTTCTTATAGGATAAGAGCTTGTCGCTTTCCTTCTTTCGAAGAGCTTCCTGCGCCTCGGAATTTCCCTTGTTGGTGCTATCTTCGAAAATGGAATACTTAATCTTCTGTTCAGCGTCCTTGTATGCGGTTTTCATCGAAGCGTATTCCTTATTTTCTGCGGCTTCCTCGGCTTTGATCTCCTGATTTCTCTGGTAGGTCTTTACACCAAGACCGCCCCCGACAAGACTCGCAGCACAAACGGCTGCAACAACTGGAATGATTACTTTTTTGTTTGCTTTCATAATTTTCTCTCCCTTCTAGTGCTGGATGAATTGGTTCATGTGCGCGCAGAATTCCCCCGCGCAAAAATTAAAATAAATATAAAAATATGAAAAAATTAATTACATGAATAACATAGGTTAAAGTTCCCGTTTTGTCCTAGAATTGTTGCAAAAAAGATTGTACGAAATCAGATACAAAACGGCAGAAAAAAACAAAACGCACAAAACAAAGCGCCCCCCTTTTTTGTTATCTGACAGACTTCAATGACGACTATTCCAAAAAGTCGTCTTTGAAATGTTGTCCGAAGCCCCGTAAATACAGGACTTTTAACGCGGGGTCAAGTTTACCTATGGGCAGCCCATAGTCAAAGTTGACCCCGTTATTTTGTCGTGTTTCCTCTCTGGCCGCATGAACACGGCATTCGGGGTGGGAGAGAATATCTTCTTCCTCTTCCTTTGCCGTCAGTTTCTTGTCCTTGATTTTCTTCTCAAAGGCAACAAGCTCCTGTTTCTTTCCATCACGGCTCTGATTCATGGTCGCATCGTCTGGCACGGTTCCGTCTGCATTGGGATAGAGAGCGTTCTCTATCTGTTTCTCTGCCGTGTCATATTCCGACTGCAACTTCTGGAATCGCAAGTTCTTTGCCTTTTCTTCCTTTGCCTGTTCTACGGCAATGGCTTTCTGTTTCTGCACTTGATTGTGGTGATGGACACCAACAAAACTTGCAACCACAACAAGTGCCACCAAAAGAATCCCGATGATTACCTTTTTCTTCATGTTATATCCTCCCATGTAAGTTAAGTCAACGAATCTCTTTCGTTTCTTTCTAAGTCTATTATACCGCAGGAGACCCCCTATCTCCAAATTGAGACGGAGGTAACTTTTCGTGGTTGTGTACAAAATCAGATACCCAAAGAACGGATTGAAACCTTACTGTACACGCAACAAGCGGCTACAACCATAAAGACACTCCCACTCTTCAGATGAAAGGCTCTTATCTGCAAGAATTCGGGTTCCGGATCGGCGATCCGGTGACCGTCCATCTGAAAGACCGATGCACTGTGATCGTCCCCCGGGAAGAAGAAATAGAGACAGCAACAAGCTAACTCTTATAGGAAACCGCGCTAAAAAAGAGCGATCCAAAAACCGTCGGACCGCTCTTTTCGTGACTTTAATTTAGTTTTGCAAGGGAAACGGCCTTTTGCACGGCGGTCTACGATGTCCGCCAGAAGCTTGCCGCCCCCAAAAGAGCGACGGGCTGGTTCACTTATCTGGTATCACTACGCTGTTTCAAAAACATCAGATACTGCTGATACTTACGAAGCATCACGTTCTTGGAGTATTGCTCCATATATTCGTAATCAGGCTCGCCAGAATCCGTAACAGGGAGCATGACACGCTCTCGCTTAATGCTGTCTTTGTTTCCCATATGCCCGTAATTATATTTTGAGCATGTTTGCTGAATCATACGCGCCATAAACTCGCCTCGAAACAGATTCAACGTATTATTTCGTAGCATAAGAACGGATGACCCCGCACCACCACGTCCTAAAAAGTCCATCGGTTGATAAAAAGAACTTCCATCAACCGGGCTTACCGTGATGCAGTTCCCTCTATCCAATTTTTCATCGGGCTTTATGTTGCAACACTTCATTACGCCATTATTCATAGCGCCAGACGCAACAAACGGTATGTCTCCAACTTCATAATCATCCTTATTCCTCGCTTTTGGTCGGCTGACCTCAAATAAATCGCCCAGTCGAAACTCACTCCACTCCTTCTCATCCAGCGCCGGGATGTCCTTGTATTCCAGATGGGAGAGCTGCCCGGCGACGTGATTTTTATACCGCATGAGCATACCCTCCCGCATTTCGGAGGTGTACTGTGCCATGTAGTCGTAATCAGGCTTGCCGGAATCAGTGACGGGGAGCATGACATGCAATCTCTTCAGCCTTGCCGTACCAAGCTTTCGACTATAACTAAAAGCCTCTTTCTGCTCAGAAATACATTGCGCAGCAAAAAGCTGGGTTTCCTCATCTTTTGCATCATGCAAATTCACGCGTCGGCAATCATTACCGTAAAGCGCTTCGTACGGATGATAGAAAGCCTCGCCCACAGCACCGTTTCGGTTTACAGAGATTGCGTTCTTTGCCTTTGAATCATTGTCATTGCCAACGAAATAGCCAATACCATTGTTCGCTGTACCCGAAGTAATATACGGTATGTCACCATCGGTGCGCTCCTGAGCATATATATCACGTCCAGAATTTACGTCGGCAATCTTTCCAAGCTCTATGTCTTTCCATTTCTTCTCATAAAGCTTCTTCATCCGCCTTGCCTCCCTTCACGTCCTCGAACAGGTACTCGCGGTTCTGCATGACCATCGAGAACTCGAACGTCAGGTAGTCGCCAATTGCCTTCTCGAAGTCGGCATCGGTTGGTATCTCGTCGTTAAAGTAGTAGAAGCTGTGCAGCCACTCGTCATCCGGCTGTACCGTAGACTCCACGCAGAACTTCGACGGAGCCTCAGTACGTCCAAACCATACGTCCAGAAGGTGCTGTCGCTTGTCTTTCGCAGAGTCGCCCTCAACAAGCCCCACGTGCGCATGCACCTCGTACCCATCATCTCGAAAGTCAATGAACTTGCAGACCTTGTCCTTCGGATGCGGCTCATGCGCCGTGAACACGGCAATAACCGGGTTCACGCCTACACCGTAGAACGTATTTGTGTTGCAGGTGATGACGCCTTCCAGCGTGTGATGCTTCATTATCGACGTCTTGAACGCCTGCTCTGCCTTGCTCTTTCCCGTCATGGATGACTGAGGCACAATGACAGCCGCTCTTGCGCCGACCGTCAATGAATCCAGCAGATGCTCAATGAACGAAAGCTCATACTGCTCGGGGTCGGCTTTCGTTCCCTGAGAGTAAGGCGGGTTCATAAGACCGACCGTCGCGCCCTTCATTTGTACCTGAGCCGGGTTCTTTGCGAGGAAATCGCAGCATTCGAGATTACTGTTGCCATCCTTACGTAAAATCATATTCGCAGCAGCCACGGCAAACATGTTGCTTTGAAGCTCGAAGCCGTGAAGCCTCAGCGTCTTGATGATTTTTTTCTGTGCATCCGTATTAGCCATCATCAACATACGATGCATGGCAGAAATCAGAAATCCTGCCGTTCCGCACGTCGGATCGAGTACGGTATCGTCTGGCTTGATGTCCACCAGCTCGCACATCAGGTCGCAGATATGACGGGGTGTCAGAATGATACCAAGCGTCTGCCCATCGCCGCCTGAATAGCTCATGAACTCGCCGTAGAAGCGGCCAATGAAATCCTCGCTGGTTTTCTGATACTTGATATTGCGAAATACATGCTCATACAGAAACTCCGTGTAAAACTTCAACGGAGTCTTTCCAAGCGTCTCGTTCACCTCGTTCAGGCGGAAGCTGGTCTGCAAGATAGCAAACTCCGCCAGAAGTTTGTCCTTCTTCGCATCGGGACCAACATTGGAGCGCGTCAGACGTCCCTTCACGGCGTTCATCAGCTTGTCTCCATCACGCATTCCAGGCGTTTGGTCGCCAGTCAGCGAGTTAATTGAAAAGCCGCCATACTTAATCTCATCCAACGCAAGCAGAATACCGGCAACGACTAGCGGCTTGTCCTGGTCCTTCAGCGTGCCATACGTGCGCAGATACTCGTGCAGCTCGGCCGCATCCTTCAGTATCTGCTCCGTGGTCTTCTCAACGTCGGTTGTCTCTTCCAGTACATAGCGGGTGTAATACTCGTTGATATTTTGCTCGGAGAACGAAACGAACGATTCAATATCAGGCAGCTGCTTATACCCCTCGCGGTCATCAACCCAAAGGGGCGTAATGGTGTGATGCTTGGCATCGCCAGAAACGCCAACGGCGAAAACCTTCTTAAACGCCGTATTTTGTGCAATATGCTTTGCATAAAAATACGCACCATTCACGGCGTAATCGGTCACAGCCTTTATGTTCGTGTCAAGGATTCCTGAATCGGTCAATTTAACTTGCTTATCCACATCGGCTTTATCCTCAATGACAAGGACAAAATCACCAATGACAGCCGTGTATTCGGGATACCCGGCATTGCCGGTTCCACGTTTCGAGGCGGTTTTTAGTGCCTCGTTGATTTCCTTTACATCGCTGCCCTGCGCATCAAAGCGAATCTTGCACTCATCAAGCTGCGCAGCAACCCATAAATCAGTCTTGACCTCTTTTTTTGCCATCTACTTCTCCTCCTCAATATACTCCTGCCCCTGCTATATCCATGTACTTATAAATCGTCGTTCTTGAACAATCCATCAGTCTGGCACATTCAGAGACCGTAATTTCACCATTCTCGTACAGCTTGTAATACTTCCAGAACTTATCCGGTAACGTGTCGACCGTCGTCTTCGGCCGTCCGATCTGTTTGCCCTTCGCCGCAGCGTTTTTCATTCCAGACCTGACCCTCTGACTGATGATGTCTCGTTCCATCTCAGAAAACACACCCCACATCATAAGCATGCCTTTTGTCATCGGATCGATATTCTCTGACCTGCAGTCCACGGAAAATGACCCAATCAGCAGACGGATTTTCTTTTCCTGAACCGTCTGAAGAATATCACACAGCTGCTTTGTCGATCTCGTCAGTCTGGAAACTTCCGTCGCCGCAACCGTATCACCTTCCCGGATGACGTCCAGCAGTTTCATAAGCTCTGCCCGGTCTTCTTTCGTCCCAGATTCATATTCCCAATAGATATGTTTATCTTCCTTTACGCCCATCGCGAACAGTTCTCGCTTCTGGCGGTCGATATCCTGACGCGTCTCGTCAGTCGAGCATCTAGCGTACCCATATATAACAGACATACTTCCCTCCTGTTCACGAAAAGGCCACTATATTTTCTTTAACACAAATTATACTTTATAAGTCTCTTTCCGGCAATCTTTTTCGTGTTCACAAAACCAACTGTTTTTGTGAACACGTTCCAATAAAGAAAAACGACGACTCTGCAGGCAATCTACGAGGCCGCCGTTCAATCTTCTTCCGAAAATCAGACATATTGTCCCTATACCTGTTAAACTCAATACCAGCGTTATCCTTGTAAAAGCCGCTGCAAGCTGTTTTCAGGAATGAAACAAGGACATATCCGTAAATCACTAAAAAACACTCCTTACTTTTGACACCGCCACATATCCCTATTTTTCAGGATTCTTACTTTTGTTCCGTAACTGTTAAGTTTTTGAGAATACGTTGGAGAAACAGTTATACATCATGGGTAACGATAGTGGTATTCGACTCCCCGTGACTGCCGTAGGCAGTCTGTGCCTACAGGTATTCAACTGCAGGCGTATCCTGTTATGCAAAAGATGAAGAATTCCTGTGGGCACGAGAAAAGTATTTGGAAGGGCCGGAACCCTGTCAGATCTAGCGTTTGTGGACGCTGAAAAGAAATTAAAAAATCGGTTCTGAATTTCAAAGCGATTCCTGAAACTCACATATTTTGCGGTTTTTTTAGAATATTTTGCGAATTATTGACTGGATTTTCAATCATCGTCTCCAATCTCGATCCCGTCACGATCTTCTTCCATGTCATATTGTGGTACATTGTCCTCTGTCCAACCAATCTTTTGAAGGCCCTCCCATACTTCTTTTTTGTACGGATCGGTCATCGGCTGATTTGGATAGATGTCAAAATCCTGAATACTGAATCCCGCCTGAAGTTCCTGATCGATATGGATTACTTCTCGTAGATAGTCTGCCAGAGGATACCCATGCTTCGTGTGGAAGTGGAAGAGGTTCAGGACGGGGGCGATAACGCGATCAAACACGTTATCAATCGCTCGATGCAGCTTCTCGATTAACGGAGCAACATTCTTCTTCCATGCCTTGTGGAATTTACTTTCCGCTAGTTCTTCAACGATCCGATCCTGTTCTGCACGGTCGCGTTCTAGTTTCTGTTGATTCAGCTGAATCTGCTCGGCATTGAGCTGATTCTGCCGTTCCTTTTTCTTTAATTCATTCTCTCTTAGACGAAGTGCCGCTTCTACCTTGCTGCAATCATCCTCTCGTTCAGAGACGTCCTTTTCTCGTCCCAGAACGGCCTTTGCTACTGCAGGAAGTCTCTTTTCTATTTCTATGTCAATGGACTTCTCACGAGCTATCACAGAGGCCTCACGAGCCTCTACGAGACGCTCTCTTTCTGAAAGATTTCTCCCAATCGTATCACGATCTCGGATTGCCTGAACCTCGGCATCGGTTAAAATGGTACGCCCGCTGAGAGTCTTTTTCGCACCGGCGATGATGTCGGAGGAAGTGGAAAGGGCGTCCAGTTGTTTCATTCGTTCCATAAGTGGTGCGGACTGACTGCTTAAGTTTCTGATCTGTCCGTTCACTTCATCACGTATCTTAATCTTTTCCGATAGTGCATCGTCAAGTCCTTTTACTTCGTCTTTTTTCGCGCCGATTGAAGCAGTAACGTCGGATAGTTCTTTTTGTTGCTGAGCGATCTCTTCGGATTGTGCCTTTTTAATCTGTTCGTTCCGTTTGATTTCATCACGGATGTCTCGATTCTTTTCACTAAGTTCTTTATGCTGTGCTTTCGTCTGCTCTGTCGTGATAGCAGCAGCTGTCATTTCACGCCGCGTGTCCTTCTGAAGCTCATTTACGCGGAATCGCTGACCTTTTCCTGTTGCAATCTGCGTTTCAATTCCACGCTTCATCATTTCCTCTTCCAGAGCTTTGTTCAGACCTTGAAGAAATCGCATCTTGAAGCGCTCTCTGCCGCATCCGGAAGGTTTTTCGTCTTTTTGGGGCGTATATCCGGTCAGACCAATCCACTTTTCGCCCTTATAGATGGGAACGGTAATATTGTTTATCGTCACGGTCGGCGTTCCCTTAGTTTTCTTTTGTCCGGACGTAAAGATGTCCGTATGATATTTTTCTACGGCTGCATCGAAGGTCGCTTTTCCATATTCCATTGGCTGAAACGCAAAATGCATGTGCGGGTAGCTCTCATCCATATGGACAACGGCATAGAGAACATCGTTATGCTTAATCCCGCACACGGTACAGAGCGCATCGGCGGCCTTCTCGAAGTACTCTTGGATCGATGCCTTCTCAGCGGCTGACCACTCGATATGCGTCAGCTTCTCAATCGCCGCTTCGGCAAGCTCTCTGTCGTGATCGTTCAACAATCCTGCATGACCGTCATCGGCCTCATTATATTTTTGCAAGGCTGTGTACTCTGCCTCGGACAATCTGACATCATGCTTTGCGAGATAAGATCTCGGAAGAGTGAAGATGATACTGCCCAACGCAGCGTCTTTTCGCATTGTTTTTCCTGTTAACGATTTATAGCGGTCAGCGATGCCTTGACTGTCTTTCTTCCAATGCTTTCCGCGCGTGACCATGCACGGGTTGATTGCAATGGCGATGTTGTCCTTTGTCTTTGAAAGGTCGATGTTAGCTTTGACTTCTTTATCAGCCGTATATTCGTTGTATCCCGGAATCTTCCTGATTGCTTCGCTAAATACGGCCATGATGCCAGAAGCGGAATACCATTTCATATTTGGCATGGCGAATACCTCCTTGGTATCTGTTTCGTTATGGGTTCATCTCTATAGAGATTGCAAATCCCTATATATATAGGGTTCGTGTCGTTACCGACCGTTTCTGTCCGTCTCTGTAAGCTCTAAGGCAAGTTAGAGCTTGTCACTTCGTTCCAAGCTCTGCACTTTTGTACTGTAAGTTCTGCTATGGTGCTGATTCTCGTGAACCGGAAGTGCGTAAAAAGTAGTAAATAGTACACCCGTTGGCTCGTCCGAAGAACGATGTCTTTCGGACGAATCTCTGTCCGTACTATTGACTTATCGGGCGACTGGTATGGAACAGCTTCAGATGAGTCGTTCCTTTTCGCATGGGCGGTATTCGACGTGGAAGGTACCGTGTTCCTTTTTTGCTAAGAGATTTCTTATTGTCTCGGAAAACACCGCATCTATTGCCTTAGATTTCTCTATGTTGGAGAGTCCGGCGAAAAGCTTTTCAATTCCCTTGGCTGTTTCTTCTGAAAGCGTCAGTTTCTTTTCGACCGTATTTTCGCGACGGCCGTGATCGATGTAGATAATGGTTTCGGGCGTGGCTGATGAATCATTGGGATGTCGGTCGATGATTCCTTCTTCAAAACCAAGTTCATCAAGGAGCGAAGAAAGCTTCGACCGAGAGAACTGGAACATCTGGTCAGCATCGAAGTCCTTTGATGGAGTATGGAGAAGGTAAGTGTCAAATAACTGTCTTTGCTTTTCGCGAGGGAGATTTTTGAACGCCTCAGAGGAGTACTTAAAACCGGTTCGATCAACGCCCTTGGATGCCTCCCTGACATCTGAAGTTCCGGACGTTGTGTTGTCCGTAACTTCCATTTCTGTTACTGTTGTGGTGTTCTCGTTATTCATAGCTGTGTCCTTTCTTACATCACTGACTCTATTAAATCGGTGTCTGCTTCTTGCGTTTCTTCTGCGCAGACAATCGGTTCATACTGGAATTCTTTAAGCAGATCTTTGAGCAGTTCTTCCGGGAGCATCTGTGAAGCACGTTCCGGTTTTCTCGCGTTCTTCCAAGCACTTTCATTGAAAACTCGGTTTGTATGATTGTGAGTGTTTATCGCTGCAACTACTTTCTTAACGTCCATTGAACCGTTCTTATTCCTACAGGCTTCAAGTTCGGGCAATTTCCATAAACCGAACCGATAGCCCTGAATAACAGAAACGAGTTTTGTCCATTCGTCCGGTGCATGGCGTTTATATCCGTCCTTATGGTCATTCATTTTCAGATAGAATTTTTCCCAATCACTCTCTGTTCGGAGGCAACTAAAGGATTTATTCACGTCCCGATACACCCTGTATTCTTCGATGGTGTCGAAGGGCTCTGTATCAAATACTGAGTGAGTAAAAGAGATTCCATCGATTACTCCCGAAACATCGTGAATAGACTTACGGACTGGCTTTCTCTTTAGATCGAAATCGAGCCTTACTTGATGTCCCTTACAGAACGTTTGGAAGTCCTTCATCGTTCCGCTGGAGCCTAGGTCACGGACGTTTGGAAACTCACGGGAAACATACAGGACTCTATGCGTCCTTTTCAGAATGAGTTCGGACATCCGATGCTTATCGGCAGGACTATCTTTGTAATCCAATCCACCAAAATCATCATCGTCAGCGATACTGTCAACATAGGCCGTGACAGATTCTTTGCTACATTCATACTTATATTCCGAATGGAAGGTCTTAACACCACCGTGAGCAAGGACACCCTTTTTACCGAATGGAACATCTAAACCAATGTTGCATCGCGTCGTTGGGTTAATTAGCGTACACTGTTCATGTTTTACAGCCCAGATGGTCGGATCACCGTCCGTAAGCCAGATTCTCGCCTGCTCAAAGAGTTTCCGGAAACCAAAGCAGTCTACAGAGTTTGCTTCTTCGAGTGTGGCATCTGTGATGAATCCGTCAGTTGTAACGGAGAATGTGTTCTTTCCTTCGTTCGCAAGCTGATTCATCGTGCCTATTAACATACAGCGGACAATATCGGTTATCATGGCAGCGCGTTCTGGAGAAGTAATTGCGGAAAATCCGATGTCCTCCATGGCTTCCTTCCAGCCATTCCACGTTCTCTTTTCGATGACGTTTTGAGAAATCTTCCCGTATGATCCGGTCACAAAGAGCTTGCAGAGAAGTTCCTCAATAGATCCTTTCCCGTAAGTCTTTTTCGCTATAGCGCGGTCTTGTACCATCTGCTTGCAGGCAAAACGGAGCGACATGGATGGACGGCGGTCTTTTGCCCTCTTGATGCGTGTCATACAGCCATGACGAACATGGATCTTTGCACCGAGTTTCAGAGCAAGGTAAAGAGATGGACCGGAGGCGTATACAGCTTGAGCCTTTCGCGGAAAAATGATGCTACCTTCCTCATGGATCGCGATGCATGGATATTTCACTTTTCTGGGAAATTCAAAATCGACAAGGCAGAAGAGTGGATCGACAGGAGTACGAAACGCCTGAATAGTGAGATCTTCATCCTTAAATTCACGCTCAATCGGATTTTCAAAGTCAATGTCAAAGACAAGACACATGGCGGTCGGATAGGCGTTTTCGAGGTCGAAATCGTAAGTATAATGATTAAGGAATACGCCCGGTATGGAACAGGTGTTGAACCCACCAGCATAAGAAGCGGCCGCAAAGTCGTGAAGCTGTTTTGCTTCATAAGACACCGCTTCCATATTTGTCATGTTACGGAGACCGACAGAATCACTAACCTTCCCTTTATTTACCGTTTTGTACCCTCTGTAGATACGGTCAAACTCTGCGTTTTTAAGCTTTCCATGTCTATCGTGCGAGATGTTTATGTTAAGATATTTCGCAATGCTTTCCTTCATCGCATAACACGCGCCAGAAGTCACCGTAACAGGCCAATCCTTGTTTACACCCCAAAGACGGGATCCGTACATCAACGTTACAAGGGCATCCTGAGCGGCATAAGCCATATAATCATTGAGACATTTTTCCATGTATTGATCCATATTACCGATCGCGCCTTTCGGAAGAACAATCTTCGGTACACCCACACATTCACCGAGTTTAGCGAGTGATTTCCTGTCTGCGGGTGCATAACACATGGTGTCTCGAAAAAGGACGTTAACCGGGAAGAACTTCCAGTATTTTGTTGCGGTCGGAATGCTTATGTAATAGGGAGAAAAACTTGTAAGGCCTCCCTGCATCGATTTCAGATAAGGGATGATGTTTCCCTTCTTCTTGCGGAACGCGAACAGGTCATCTTTGAAAGCAGGAAGATCCACTACTCCTGAATGGCAAACGATTGCAATATCCAACGGAATACCGTTCTTTTTGAATTCCGAAACATCGTTTGCTTTGAGAGCTGACTTATCAACGACAACAAGTGGGTTCGAGTTCTCTGACTCAAAGACCATCGCTGTGTTGATATTATCGAATTCATTCTGGATGTTGTATGAAGCTCCAGAACCATCAAAGAAAGGAATCTTTTCGTCCCGAAACCATCGGCAAGTTGCATTGCGCGTAACGGTTATGACGTCTATTGCTTTCATCGAGATGAGCAGACTGAGAATCGCACCGATGCAGGTTCGTAGATAAAGACGATTCTTCACATCGTAACGAAGTGATCGAAAAACGACCTCAAGAACGGTTTTTCCATCCGGAAGATAGACAGCAAACTGGTAACTCGTAATCAAACGATATTCGGAACCAGCAACTCGCTTGTATTCACAGTCGTAAGCAATATTGAGTCGAGACTTTTTCTTTCTGGCGGCCTGAACCGACGGCAGATTTGAGAAGATCGATAAATTCGTAGCGTCAGAACTCGCGGGGTCGGGGTCGAACCGTAACGATGGGCGCCCCATAGTATCGTTTCGACCCCCGCTAAAATCAAGGCTTTCAGGGCGATTTTCGACTCTTCTTTTTTTAGAGAAGAGTTTTTTTGACGTATCAACGAGCCTGTAATACATTTTGAAATCGTTATTATAATCGTACTTCTGCGTCTTGCCTGTGTTTCCGATTTTCCACGGAGTCGCTTCGAAGATTTCCTGTTCGTGCGGTGGCAAAACGCATGGATTGACATTGCTTTGTTCATCCGTTACAATTTGAGTTGTGATAGATAAGTTCTCTGCCGAACCGGTGGCCGCCGGGGCAGGGAATTTTTTTATGCGCGTCTCTTCCTGCGGAATTTCGATCCGCTGTGCTGTTGAGCATGTCATTTCTTATCCCTCCTTCTCAGTACGGAGATAGCAGTTAACTGTTACCTCTACTGTTTGGTAGGGATTTCTCCTTGAATGTGTGGATTTTTGGTAGGTGAAGGATGTGAGAAACACCTTGTTGTAGGTGTTGTCAAGATGCGAATACAAGACATCTTGTCTTCCCTTCTTGCCTACACTATCTCCATCGGAGAAATCACTGTTGTTGTCTACGTTTGCTACAATTACCTGCCCAGATTTAAGGAGAATATCGATATCTCCGTTAGGGTGCATATCAATTCTTTCGATATAGTTGAGAATCCTATCACGGTCGATGCTGGTGAAGTTCCGAAGGTCTGCAATAGCAGCCCGGATGCTTGCAAGCTTCTCCGTAACATAGGAGTCATCAAGTTTGTTGTTTTCCTTATCGTTAATTTCCTCTTTCAGTCTGTCCGCATCTTTCGTAATATTGTTAATCTTGTCCTTGATACGGTTCTTGGCTGCTTCCGTAAGACCGCCTTCAGAAAGCTGGTCAATGAGGTTATCAAGCTGTTTCTCCCTCGATGCACGTTGTTTCTTCAGTCTGTCGATTTCATCCCCATTGTTCTGTGATGCTTCCACGGTCTCCGTTAAAATCTTCTCCAAAGTAATGCAGACTTCTTCCTGCTGGTCTATAGTCTGCTTCAGAGCCTTCTTTGTAATCTCTTCAAGGTCATGTTCGTAAATTCTTCTGATAGGGTTCGGACAGTCCGAGTGACTTTTAATGCGGTATACCGGAACTGTTTTCTTTCTGTCAGCGTATCCAAATTGGTATGGCTTGCCACAGACAGGGCAAAAAATTTTGCCAGCGTATTTGTGCATACCCTGAAAGCGAGCTTGATAAGTCTTTTTATCAGGCTTTTCATAAATGGTGATGCGAGTCTGATGAATACGCTGTGCCATTTCAAAAAGGTCTGTATCCACTATCTGAAGATCCGGGCGTTCGCATAGTACCCACTGTTCCTTAGGGAGTTTGATACGCTTTGACTTGGTGTGTCCAGTTCCGAGCTTTGTGGTGCGTTTATTGATATAGAACTTACCGATATATCTTTCATCTGCTATGATGTTGGATACGGTACGTTCGCTGATGTTGATACCCTCAGTCTTTAATGCTCGCTGTATGGAAGCAGGTGTGCCATTGCGGTAAACATAGTCTTCGAAGATCCTGCGAACCACTTCAGCCTGGTCTCCGTTAATGGTGATAGTCTTATCATCATGGTGCCAGTCATAACCGTAGGAACAGTCTTTTGCGGAAAGTTCCTTCTTCTCACAGCGGAGTTCCTGTACTTTTCTGCCGTTAATGCTTTGCTGTTTAACAAACTGGGCATCCATAGCGTATTTAATACTGTGAAGAAGACCTGAGTTCAAATCCTCGAAGTCATGGATCTGACCATCTTCCAAGGTGAGAATCGTAGCATTATGCTCAATCAGTAGGTTGTTCAGTATAAGAGAGTTCATCTCATTACGGTGAAGGCGGGAAAGAGCCTTGGTGATGATAAGATCAAATCCGTCTTCCAATAACTGCTGAACCATCTTGATATACTGTGGTCTGTTGAAATCGTTCTTGCCGGAGAAACCGTCATCTATATAGGTTGCGACAAGATGGATGTTAGGATGCTCTGCGATATAACCTTTGGCAAGTATGACCTGATTGGAGCAGGAATCCTTTTGACTCTTATTGTTTGTCGATACTCTGGCATAAATGACGGCACGGACAATATCATTACTTCCGGTCTGTAGTTTTTGTTTAATTTCTTCTGCGTAACTCATAAGTTTCTCCTGTATTTCAAAAATCCTTCTTGTAGCGAATATATGTCTAATTGGAGCTGTTCCCTGATCTTGCAAAAGTTCGCCGTTCTCCAATGAACATCATTTAGGTTATGGACAAGGAGCAGGTCGTATTTATCTCTGTTTGCAATCAGTTCCTTCATCTGTACCTGTTCGCTGTCCTTTTGGCGAAGGCTTTCATCGTAATACTGGTCGATGACAGTCCAGTTTGTTTTCTTATCTGTAAAAAGTGTGAATATATCATTTCTTACCGGGATAACCTCTTTCATCTCATTAGGTGAGCCGAAGTGGCAGGTGTATGTCGCCACCCGGAGCGGTTTATCAAACGGGGCATCTTCCCAAGTAAAAATGCCGTTTTCGATGGAATATATCTCTAAACCTTTATCCCTGAGCTGTTGCATAACGCCCAGACATTTTCCGGTATTCTTTGCTATGTGGTAGAAGTCCTTGGTAACAAGGGCATCGTATTGGTCGGAGTTTTCAAGGAATCGGTCAAATTCAGATCGTTCAGACCGTTTAAGGCTCATATCACAATAAATGTCAGCAACATCAAGACCTACAGAGGTGGCGTATGCTTTAAGGGCTTCCAACTGATCCCTGTAGATCTTGGGTCTCTGTTTACTTTCATTCGTAAAGTGATATATTGCTGCCTTTCGATTCATTTCTGTGTTTAAACTCCTTGATAATTTCTTTTACTGCCTCGTAGGGTGTGGGATCCTTTGCTCTGCACATATCCTGGAGGTCTAACATTTCTTCTTTTACTCAGCGGTTGTGCCGCTGTCTGTTTCTGTTCTTTATTTTGCGTGCTTAAATAAGCCAATGTGGTTAACGATGACATCCGATTACCGGGAAACGCTGGGCTATGCAGCCTGCTTTTCTTTTTCAGCGGATACGATTTTCTGCGCTGCCTTGTCGTAAATGTCCTTGTCTATCGCTTTGGCGCGAAGCAGGTCATTCAGGAGCAAGAGTTCCAGAGAGATGTTGGTCTTCTTCTCGTTCATGCTGTTTCCTCCTTCCTGTCTGGTGTCTGGTCTCCGTGAAGGTAGCCGATCAGGGAATCTTTGGGGATTCGTACCAGTCTGCCGACCTTTATGTGAGGGAGATCATTTTTTTTGATGTGTCTTCTGACTGTGGCTGGGGTTACATTTAAAATCTCAGCTACCTCTGTGACTGTTAATACCGCTGGGTATTTCTTTAACAGTTCATCCATTTTGTTCACCCCCCGTGTATAATATGGTTGTTTGGTGCTCAAATGTTTTATTTAGAGCAAATTTGTTTTCTTTAAGGACATATTAGCATGCAGATTTGTTCTACGCAAGTACATATTTGCTCTAAAAAGTAAAAAAATCGTTTAGCGAACTTTTTTGTTTATAAAAGAGCTTGTATGTGATATGATAACAGCAGTAAATACATAAGAAGGAGAGGCGTCTTATGGCTATTTTTATGAATATGTTTGGCGGAGAAGACTTTGCCGATATCAATGAGGATAGATCCGGTGCTCGTATCGGAGAACGGATAAAGAAAATAAGGGAAGCACGAGAAATGACTCGGGCAGAACTTGGTGCGCTGGTTGGACTGGATCAGAATAGAGTTCAACAGTATGAAAACGGAAAGCGTAAGCCGAAGATTCCTCTTTTAAAAAAGTTTGCAGTTGCATTGGGTGTCGAGACCATGGCACTCATGGATCCGACTACGGAAAGTTATGTCGGTGCCATGTATGCTCTTTTTCAGATGGAAGAAAAGCTGGGTATGAAGATTGTTAAGAAGGATGGATGTTATTGCCTTCAGTTTGGTGATGGTAAATCTGATGGAATGAACAGTTATCTCAGTAAATGGTATGAAGTCCGTCAGGCATTGGATGAAGATATGCCAAACCTTACCGATGAAGAGCGCAAGAAGAAAGTCTTTGATTACAATATGTTTGAGTGGACATATCCCAGCAGTCTTGCTACGAATGCCCATAGGAAGTATGATGAACATCCTATAAACCGGATGCAGGAAATACGAGAAGATCGAGAGTATTTTAATAAGATGATGGAAAATTTGGAAAATAGTAATCATAAGTAAACCACCTTTCTATTCTTAACATAGCAACCAACCTTGCATCAGCTAACAAAAAAAGCGAACAAGCAAAAAAAGGACAAAAAGAAAGAAGCCATACGTTTTGCCGTATAGCTTCTTCCTTTTACCGCCCAACCAATCATTTGTAGCTTGATCGATCGATTGTGGTATGCAATGTGTTTGTGAGTGACTGCGTGGTTCGAATGTGATTTGCAAAACCTTTGTTTCCTGCTCGATCCA
>Ga0256404_1008019_pt1 | contig 16212 bp, 10 predicted proteins | sample RumenRJG_01DNA_FD_185990 | JGI IMG/M metagenome (GOLD analysis project Ga0256404, IMG submission 185990) | Bovine rumen microbial communities from Lethbridge, Alberta, Canada - RJG_01 | ecosystem: Host-associated > Mammals > Digestive system > Stomach > Rumen | place: Canada: Alberta | collected...
GGGATTTCCGGGAGATGGCGCAGAGAAGCAGGATGGCGGTGATGGTGGCGGCAAGGCTGGTCGCCATGGCCGCTCCGGCGACACCAAAGCCAAGACCATGGACGATAGTGTTGCCCAAATGGAACTTATCAAAGATGAAAAAGAGGTTGCAAACGATATTCAGGACATTGTTCAGCCCGTTGAGCAGCAGAGGGGTGCAGGTGTCGCCGCTTAACCTGAGCAGGGTGGAGACGCCGATCATCAGCTGGGTGGACAGATATCCGAGGGCGATGAAGAACAGATAGTCCGTGCTGCTTTGGCGGATGGCGGGATCTGCCCCCATCCAAGTTGGGAGCGCTAACGAAATCAGGGAGACCAGAATCGCCTGCAACAGGCCGAGAACAGCTTCGGTCAGGATGGCCTGTCTGATGATATGTTCGGCACGGTCGGTATGGCGGCTTCCGATGGCATGGGCCATCAGGATCGCGAAGCCGATGGCGATCGAGTTCATGAAGCCGTTGACCAGCCAGATGGTGGAGATGTTCAGGGAAATCGAGGCGGTGGCTTCGGCGCCGAGCCTTCCGACCATGGCCGAGTCCACGTAGTTGACCATTACCTGCAGTACTTGTTCGAGAATGGCGGGCCAGGCAAGGGCCCAGATGATGCTGGATTTGGAACGTGAGGTGTCCAGCACGTCCACTTCATGGGGTCTCATGGATACGGAGTGTATTCCTTTTCCCAAGAAGGGAACAGAGGGACAAGAAAGGGGCGGACCTGGTCCACCCCCCCTAGTTAGTTTTCCAATCTTACTTAGTTGGCGGCAGCCTGGGCCAGCGTGGTGGCGCTGGTGACGACGATGTCGTCGACCGAGCAACCGCGGGACAGGTCGCTGACCGGCTTGGCGAAACCCTGGAGGATCGGGCCGTAGGCCTCTGCTCCGGCGAGTCTCTGGACCAGCTTGTAACCGATGTTGCCGGCCTGGAGGTCCGGGAAGATCAGCGTATTGGCATGGCCTGCGACCTTGCTGCCCGGTGCTTTCTTGGCGGCGACAGAGGGAACGATGGAGGCATCCAGCTGGAGCTCGCCATCGGCAAGCAGGCCGGGATCCTTCTCGTTCAGCATCTTGACCGCGTTGGAAACCTTCTCGACCAATTCGCCGCTTGCGGAACCCTTGGTGGAGTAGGAAAGCAGGCTGACGACCGGCTCGACACCCAGGAAGGTGCGGCAGGACTGGGCGGACTGCTCGGCGATGTCGACCAGCTGTTCGCTGGTGGGGTTGGGGATGGTGGCGCAGTCACCGAAAATGAAGGAACCGTTGGCACCATACTGGGCCTTGTCGGTCACCATGACGAAGCAGGAGGATGCGTACTGGACACCCGGCTTGCATTTGATGATGGTGAAGGCGGCTCTCAGAAGGTCGGCTGTGGTGCTCTCGGCACCGCTGACCATGGCATCTCCGTCACCGAGGCGAACCATCATGGCGCCCCAGCGGAGGATGTCCTGGATGTCCTTGTGGGCCTGCTCCGGAGTCATGCCCTTCTTCTTGCGGAGCTCGTAGTACTCGTTGGCGTACTTGTCCAGGTCGGGACTGGTGGCGGGGTCGACAATCTGCATGTCGGAGACATCGACACCGATGGCGCTTGCGGCGGCCTTGACCTGCTCGACGTTACCAACCAGCGTGACGCTGGAGGCGATCTTCTGGTCGACAATCTTGCGAGCGGCCTGCAATGTCCTCGGCTCGGTTCCCTCAGGCAGCACCAGGCGCTTGTGCGCGGCTACTGCTTTTGCAATCATGGTTTCTGCGAAAGTCATTATATACATCTCCTTCGATACGGTATAAGTTTCGCTTTTCTCCAACTATCCTAGCACGAATCAATACGTTGGAAAATACAGGGCAAGCGGGCAATCCAAGATATGGATGGAAAAATCCAAGCCCATGTGAGATTGCGCAAGTGACGACGGGCGGATAGGATGGAACATCATGCGGTTTGTGCGGCCTGTTCTCCTTATGGGATTGATGTTGCTGGCCGGTCTTTTCCCGGCCGGTGCGGTCACGTATGTGGTACGTCTCGACGAGTATCCCTTGTTGTCCGATGAAACGGTGGTGGAGGAACCCTTGCTCCAGATGTTGGAGAAGGGAGCATCCCGGAACGAGGTGGAGCCGTTCCTCTCCTCCGAGGCCTCGATCGATGAGCCTTTTGCCAATGGCATGCGTCCCGTGATGGCGGCTTGCTATTATCCGGTCAAGAGCGATGTTGTCTCCTTGTTCCTTGAGCGTGGCGCCGACCCCAAGGCGGATGACGGCACGGGATTGGACGCCCTTTCCTTCGCTGCGCTGAGCGATGTCGATCCAATTGAGAAAATCAAGGTGCTTCGCACGAAGGGGCTTTCCCTGAGGACCAAGGACCAGTGGGGAAGGACCTTGCTCCATAGGGCTTCCTTCTGGGGAAAACCGGAGACATTGGGCTACCTGCTTGACGAGGGACTGCGTATCAACCAGCGGGACGAAGATGGGTATACCCCGCTGGTCTTCGCAGCCAGCAGCAATCCGGACACAAAGGCCATCCAGATGCTGGTGGACCGGGGGGCGGACGTGCGGGCGACCACGAACGAGGGAATGAACGCCTTCCTCTGTGCCGCGCTCGACAACGACAATCCGGCAGTCTTGGATGTCCTTGCCCGAAGCGGTTGCAGGAGCGACCAGGTGGACAGGCAAGGCAACGACGCACTGATGCTCAGCACGATGAACCCCAACTACGAGGTGATGCTGAAACTGCTCTTCTCCTATCCGGTGGATGTGAAGCGGGTCAACAAGCAAGGGCAGAGCGCGCTCTTGGTAGCGGCGACTTCCGATTGGAGCGGGGATGTCCTCCGGACCTTGTTGGACTTCGGGAGCGATATCCGTCTGCGGGATATGGATGGCATGAGCGTCCTTCGCACCGCCATCGATAGCGCTCTTCCCGCCCCATCGATCGGTACCTTGATTGAAGCCGGTTGTGACGTGAACGAGAGCGACAAGGAAAGCCGCACCATCCTGATGGATGCGCTTCTGTTCGAGTCCAGCGACGTACTCTCCATGCTGGTGCAAAGCGGAGCGGATCTCCAGGCAAGGGACAGCGAAGGTGCCGGCATGGCCCTCTACGCTGCCTTAAGCGGCGACCTCGCGACCCTGCGGTGGCTCGATGGACAGGGAGCCGATTGGCGCATGGTGGACAACAACGGGGGCAATGCCTTGTTGTACGCGGTATCCTCCGGTTGTACGGCCGAGGTCGTCGAGTTCCTTCTGGACCGGGGTGTCGGTCCCAATACGCCTGACCATGATGGGATCACTCCATTGATGGTCGCTAGCGAGCAAAACTTCACTGAATCAATGAGCATACTGCTCTCCAAGGGTGTCGATGTGACGGCGAGGGATACAGAAGGAAAGAGCGCGCTGCACTATGCGGCACAGGCGGGATATGCCGATAGTGTCGCCTTGCTCCTGGACAGCGGGGCGGAAATCGATGGACGGGACCAGAGGGGAATGACTCCCTTGATGTGCGCCGCGGCCACCAACATCGACGCCTCCGTGGTCGACCTGCTCCTTGCGCGGGGAGCTGATCCCGTGCTGAAAGACAAGGCAGGCTGGAACGCGCTCCGATATTACGTGCGGGACAATGCCGATGGCGGCAAGGAGATTGCCAAGAGCCTGCAGAAAGCGATGAAGAAGGCTCGGGCTTCCTTGTTCTGAGTGTTGAACCCCTAAACCCCTTCCATGTAGAATGGTCGCATGCGTGTAGGAGTCTATGGATTAGGAAGGTTCGGTGCCTTTTGGGCCCGGGTGCTGAGCGAGCACAAACTGGAGGTGTATGGGTATTCCCGCCATCCCAAAGATCCGATTGACGGGGTGACGATCGTCAGCGAGGACGAGGTGCTTTCCTGTGACGTGATTTTCCTCTGTGTCGCCATCAGCAGTTTCAGCGAGGTGGTCGAGCGGATCAAGGACAAGATCAAGCCGGGTGCGTTGGTGATGGATACCTGCTCGGTGAAACTCTATCCCTCCGACATCATGCAGAAACGCCTTTCCAACAAATGCAGTCTGATAGCGACCCACCCGATGTTCGGCCCTGACAGCGGCAAGAACGGGGTGAAGGGGCTTCCGATGATCATCTGTCCGCTATCCGCTCCGGTGGTGGAAGTCTCCAAATGGAGCCGCCTTTTCCAAGGATGGGGTCTCAGGGTCATCCGTATGACCTGTGACGAGCATGACCGGCAGGCAGCTTGGAGTCAGGGTATCACCCATTTGGTCGGGCGTGTGCTGGACGGAATGGACTTGCGGGATACTCCGATTGCGACGACGGGATTCTTGGCCCTGCGTGCCGTCGAGGAACAGACCTGCCACGATCCCCTGCAGCTGTTCTACGATCTGCAACGGTACAACCCCTACACGAGGGAGATGCGCCAGTCCTTCCACCAGTCGGTCGAGAAGATCATGAAGGATCTGAAAAACCAGGAGCAGTTGTGAGTACGGTTTGTGTCTATACGCTCGGCTGCCGGTTGAACCAGGCGGAGAGCGAGGCTGTGGCCGACGCCTTCTCGAAGCGGGGATGGACGGTGGTGGATGACACCCGTCATGCCGACCTGTATGTGGTCAACACCTGTACGGTGACCAGCAAGGCAGAGCAGAAATGTCGGCGCATGATCCGCCATTTCGCCGAGACCTCGCCGGTGGCGGTGACCGGTTGCTATGCCCAGCTGAACCAGGAGGAAATCGAGGCTCTCGGTGGTGATGTCGTGGTCTTTTCCCTGGACAAAAAGGCGAGCCTCCTCAAACTTCCTGAATACCTGGAAAGCGAACTCGATGAAGGAAAAAGCATGATTGATGCCCTGCGAGGCTATCATGGCGGGGAAAAGGAACCGTTTGCGTTTGATGCCAACGAGTTCATCTACCATAGCAGGGCGTATTTGAAGGTCCAGGATGGGTGCGACAACTCCTGCGCCTACTGCCGTGTGCATGTGGCCAGGGGCAAGGCGGTCGACCTTCCCGTCGAGGAAGCGGTACGCCGTGCTCTCGCCATCGAAAAGCAAGGCTTCCATGAAATCATGCTGACCGGGGTGAACCTGACCATGTACGACCATGGCGGAAAGGGGCTGGGTGCCTTGGTCGAGGCGCTTCTTTCCGCTTTGGGGCCGGACATGCGCCTTCGTCTCTCATCGATGGAGCCCGACCATGTGGATGACCGGCTCTTGGATACGTTCAGCGATTACCGGATGCAGCCCCATTTCCATATTCCTATCCAGAGCGCGAGCAGGAAGGTGCTGGCCCGGGTCAACCGCTTTGACGACATGGATCATGTCCGCTACGTGCTGGATCGGGTGCGCGGACTGAAGGACGACCCCTTCATCGCCGCCGACGTGATTACCGGGCTTCCTGCGGAAGGAGAGGCAGAGTTTCAGGAAAGCTATGACTTTTTCCGAAAAGAGGGCTTCACGATGATGCACGTGTTTCCCTTCTCGCCCAGACCTGACACCCCGTTGGAAAAGGCAAAGGACCGGGTGCCCGAGTCCGTGCGTGACGAGCGGGCCAGAATCCTCAGGGCGCTGGCTGAAGAACTGTACGATGCCTACCGCGAGCGACAGACCGGCAAAGTGGCGGAAGCGATCCTCGAGACACGCAAGAATGGCGTCTGGACGGGAACCTCGGGGAACTATCTCCCTGTGACCATCAACGGGACAGCTCCTTTCGCCAAACGCGGGGATCTGGTCAGAGGGGTGTTCGGGAAGCACGCCGCATCGATTGATGTGATGGGATGAGTGTTGTTCTGTTGGGGGGGGAAAACTGAATAACCAGTTTTTCCCATTTGTTTGCATTCTTTTCCAATAGTTGCAGATTGGGTATGTGGTTTGCGGTTTCTTGTGTCTGCATTTCTTTTTCTCTTTGTAAAAGCACAAAATTGACGAGGCCTGAAAAGGGGAAAAATGAGCCCAAAAGGAGAAACTTGTCTGTTTACAGCTTGCAGATAGGGGCCAAAGATACCTTGTGCAGAACGCGAAAAGGTGGTTTGTATGTCGCAACACTCCAAAGGGTATGCGTGGAAGCAGATCAAACGGTGCAAGTACCTGTATCTGATTCTGTTGTTGCCCATCATCTATTACGTTACGTTCAAATACGCGCCGATGTATGGTGTCATCGTCGCGTTCAAGAACTACAACATCGTCAAGGGAATCATCCATAGCCCTTGGGCCGGATTGAAGTACTTCCGGAAGTTCATCGCCGACCCGTATTTCTGGAAAGTGGTGCGCAATACCTTCCTGCTTTCCTTCTACAACATCCTTTTCGGTTTTCCGATGCCGGTGGTTATCGCCGTGCTGTTGAACGAAGTCACCAATGTGAAGTTCAAGCGGGTCATCCAGTCGATCACCTATCTGCCCCATTTCATCTCCACGGTGGTGGTGTGCGGCATGCTGGTCAACGTGCTCGCCAGTGACGGCCTTGTCAACCAGATTGTCCGTGCTTTCGGCCATGAGACGGTCCAGTTCCTCATGTACCCGCAGTATTTCCGCACGATTTACATCATCAGCGAGATCTGGCAGACCGCGGGGTGGACCAGCATCATCTACCTGGCGGCCCTGACTGGCATCGACCAGGAGGTGCTGGACGCTGCGACGATTGATGGAGCTTCGCGGTTGCAGCGGATCTGGCACGTGACGATTCCGGCAATCCTGCCGGTCATCTCCACCATGCTGATCATGAATTTGGGCAGGATGATGAACCTGGGCTACGAGAAGGTCCTGTTGCTCTATAACGGTTCCACCTACGAGACGGCCGACATCATCTCCACCTATGTGTATCGGCGCGGCATTCTGGGCAACAGCTTCAGCTATGCGACCGCTGTCGGGCTTTTCCAGTCGGTCGTCGGCATCGTGCTGTTGCTGATGGCGAACACGATTTCGAAGAAACTCTCGGAAACGAGCCTGTGGTGAGGTGCGTCATGAAGAACCTGTTGAAGCGCAGAAGCGGAAATCTCCTGTTTGACATCTTCAATATCACTTTCCTGGTGTTGCTTGCCTTCATCACCCTGTATCCGATGTGGTACATCGCGATTGTCTCGATTTCCAGCGCGACCCATATCAATCTGGGAGACGTGAAATTCATACCCAAGGGCATCAACTTCACCGCGTACCGGATTGTCTTCCAGAACGACAAGATTTGGACTGCGTACCGCAATACCATCCTCTACACGGTGGTCGGCACGCTGATCAATGTGATGATGACGGCCATGTGCGCCTACCCGCTTTCCCGAAAGGACCTGTATGGCAGACGTCCGATTACGGTCTTCATCACGCTGACCATGTTTGTCAGCGGGGGCATGATTCCGCTGTATCTGGTCATCATGAACCTGCGCATGATCAACACCATGTGGGCCATCGTCCTGCCGCCGGCGATCAGCACCTACAATATGATTGTCATGCGTACCAGTTTCGAGGCGATTCCCATTTCCCTGACGGAGAGCGCCTACCTGGATGGAGCGAACGACATGCAGATTCTAGGAAAGGTCATCATGCCGCTCTCCAAGCCCATCCTTGCGACCATGACGCTTTTCTATGCGGTCAGCCACTGGAACTCCTTCTTCCCTGCCATGCTCTACCTGAACAGCCAGGACAAGTATCCGGTGCAGGTCATCATGCGCGACATCGTCATTGCCGGCGATATGGCTGACGAGTTTGGAGACATCCAGGGTTCGGTCGCCATTGTAGCCACCAACTACAAGTACGCCGTGATCATCATCTCCATGGTCCCCATCTTGTGTGTCTACCCGTTCCTGCAGAGGCACTTCACCAAAGGTGTGCTTGTCGGTGCAGTCAAGGGTTGATGGATATGAAGCGATTCTCAAAGGAGGAAGCGATGAGAACTTCTATGAAGGCGACGCTGGTCGCGTTAGGCGCCAGCATGTTGCTGTCGGTCCCTGTCTTCGCGCAGGGAAGCAAGGAGGCGGCGCCTGCCGCCCAGACGGAGAGCGTTGCCCAGGATGCTTCTGGGAAGCTCAGTCCTAATCCGGTGACCATCAGGGTCATGATGATGGACCACCCGAACCAGCCGTGCAAGAACTACGGACCCGCCCAGCAGGAGATCTTCAAGCGGACCAACGTCAAGCTTGACTACGAGATCATCCCGTATTCCAGCTTCGACGAGAAGAAGAGCGTGCTGCTTGCCACGAACAACTGGCCTGATATCGGATATATCCGCGCCAGCGATATCCCGACCTACGCGAACACTGGCATCTTCGAGCCGTTGATGCAGTATGTCAACGAAAAGGACATGCCGAACTTCTACAAGTTCTGGCAGAAGTTCCCTGACATGAAGAAATACCTGGTCGGCGGAGAGCTCTATGCATTCCCGGTCGTCCAGCGGGAGGAGACCGCCAACGGGTTCGGACCGGTCATGAGGACCGACCTCCTGCAGAAGGCGAACCTGCCTGTTCCGCAGACTTGGGACGAGGTGATCGACACCGTCGGCGAGTTGCAGAAGCAGAATCCGGGCACCATCGGCATCACCGGCCGCAAGGGCACCAAACAGCTGATGAAGACGTTGAGCTACTTCCTCGGCAGCGGCTACGGTTCCAACGGACTGTACTACGATTACGACAAGGGCGGGTATGTCTACGGTCCTGCCACCCAAGAGTTCAAGGCGGTCCTTCGCTGGCTGAACAAGGCCTATACCAAGGGAGTGCTGGATCCTGATTTCGCCACCACGACGAAAGAGCAGATGGACAGCAAGCTCTCCTCCGGGAAGGCGCTGATGTACATTGACAATTCCGGTTTCGGCCAGACCTACACCTTGAGTTTGCGCAAGGTTCCCGGCCAGGAGAACGGTACCCTGCAGATCATTCCGATTCCTGCCAACGAGTTCGGTCAGAGAAGGGCGATTTCCTATACCAAGGATCTTGCCGACCGTTTCTTTGCCGTCAATGCCTCGGGCAAGAATATCAAGACCTGCATCAAGCTGATTGACTGGATGTACGGCAAGGAGGGTAGCGATGTCACCAACTATGGCGTCGAAGGCTACTCCTACGAACTGGACAAGGATGGAAACCCGCAGTTCCTGCAGTCCTACCTGGACAAGATGAAGGCAGCGAACCCCAATGTCACCTACTATGACATCTACGCCGACCTTGGCATCACCAAGCTGAACTTCACCATGTACACCTGCAACACCAAGACCTGGTTCCAGCTGGACAAGGCCCTTGGCAACTGGAATGAGGTTTCCGATGAATATTGGAGCATCATTGCAAGCGACTCCGCGTACAAGCCGCCGGTAATCGACCCGCCACTTTCTCCCGAACAGGCGGAAGAGGCCGCCGACCTGCTGAACGACCTTTCCAACATCGTCGACCAGCAGTATGACAAGTACATCATGGGCGTGGAGCCGATCGACAACTGGGATAGCGTCATCAAGCAGTGTGACGCGAAGGCCAGAAAGCTCGAGAAAATCTACAATGACGCCAACAGGTTGTTCAAATAAGGTTTTCCCTAGGTAGAATAGGATCAAGGAGGAGGCGGTATGAGGCAGTCACTGCATGTCAGCAGGTTCTTCATCCGCCTCCTTGTATCTTTTCTGCTTCTGATCCTCTTTTTCGCATTGGCGCTGATCGGGTTCCAGCTCAGGCAGCGTGGCAACCGGCGGGCGCAGATTGTCTCTCGTCTGAACGAGGCCTTCCAGTCGGTCGCCATCACCATCGACACCCAGGTTTCTACCGTGCAGAACTTGGGCGTCACGTTCTTCCTGGAGCCCGACGCGGTGCTCTATTTCCGTCCGGACAGGGAGAAGACGCTGGAGGAAAAAAGCCAGCAGTGGCGGCTGCACCGCCTGCTCAGCCAACAGGAGCTGATCATGCCGAGCGTGGTGAAGAACCTCTTCGCCTATATCCCCGGTGACACGATGGTGATGACCTCCGCCGGCCACTATGACACGCCGTTCTTCTTTTCCCAGATCAACTCCTATGAGGACTATGATGAGCGGTTCTGGGAGACCCGTTTTTCCCGTGGAGGGGAGAAGACGGTGCTTCCCGCGACGATGTTGCTTCTGCGAGGCGCCAAGCTTCCTGTCCTCCCGATCGTCACGACCGCCCGCATCTCCAACCATACGGTGGTCCATGTCAGCAACATGAGCATGCCGGCGCTTCAAAATCTCTTTGTCGACGCCGCCCTTGGAGGATCGGCCATCTTTGCCTTGGTCCGGCAGGATGGGCAGTTGCTCTACAGTTCCGATCCTTCGGTGGTCGATGCGGACAATGTCCAGACTTGGCTCGGCCGCCCATCCGGGACGCAGACAGGCTCCTGGTACCAGTTTTCCTTTACCGGAGGCGAATTGGAGTGGAAGTATCTTGCCTTGGTCCCGAAGAGCGAGATATCCCGCGCCATGAATTCCGGCATCCTCATCTGGATTGTCATCCTGCTGCTTGCCTTCTTCGCCGTCTGCATCGCGCTTCTGCTTTCCTCCAGGCTCTACCGTCCCATCGGGCAGGTCAACCGGATGATTCCCCAACAGGCGGGGGATTCGAATGACGAGATCGTCCGGATCCAGCAAGGAATCGGACGGTTGATCAACGACAAGCAGTCCATGCAGGAGTCCTATGCGCGCCATGCGTTGCATCTGTTTCTGCTGGGTTTGAAAAGCGAGGATTCCGAGACTTTGAGACAGGTCATGCGTGACCGGTTCCATTTCCAGGGAGAGCGGCTTGTCTGCTCGTTGTTCCTCTTTGATTTCCATTCTTCGTTCTACCAGCAGATGGACAAGGAGCAACGACGCCTTTTCGTCTCCAAGATTCCATTGAAGCTTGAAACCTATATGGGGCATGTGGCACCCAGCATGGTCTTCGACCTGCACGGTGGCATGTTGGCCTGCATCACGGGTGTCAGCCCGCTGGACCATGAGCGGATGGTGGAAGGCATCCGTGGCTGCAAGGTGCTCTTCGAGCAGGATTTCTCCCATTACACCCTGCATATCGGCATCGGGAGCAGCGTCGAGTCTTTGGAAAAGATTTCCGCCTCCTACAGCCAGGCCTTGCAGGCGGTGCGCTCGATCGGCAAGGATGTCGGCTTCGGCGTGGTCGCGTTCAGCCAGTTGCAGAAGCCTGACAAGGTCAGCTTCGATTTCTATGACCAGAAGGCGCTTGAGCAGTCTCTGCTGGGTGGTACCGGCATGACCCTCTCCAGCCTGTTGGACGGCATTTTTTCCCGCAACGACCCTGCTTCCCTTTCCGCTGAAAGCATCCATGACTTGAACGGGCAATTGTACCAGATTGCGAGCCATGTGCTTGCCAGCCAACAGGTGGACGCGAAGATGGAGAGCGAACCTGCCCTGGCTGCATGGCTGCAACACCCCCATGGCGATGGCAGGGAAGAGGTGCGGGCCTACTTCCTGGAGGTGCAGCAGCACGTGGCCAGCCTGGCGCCAACTGGAGCCGAGGTGAGCCTTGCCCGGGATGCGGATGCCTTCATCGCGACCCATTACCAAATACCCCTCAGCCTGGATATCATCGCCAGCCGCTTGGGTGTGACCGGCAAGTACCTTTCCCGTGTCTACAAAGCCCAAAGGGGGGTGAACCTCACAAGCGCGGTCTCCCGCATCCGCATGGAGCGGGCCAAGGTGCTGCTTCGTGAGGAAAACCTGAAAATCGGGGATGTCGCGACCGCTGTCGGGATGGACAGCCGTGCGACGTTCCTGCGTGTCTTTAAGAAAACCATCGGCATCAGCCCGACCGAATACCGTGCCTTGATCGCACAGGAAGGGTTGCCGGCAGGAGGAAACAATGAGTCTGAGAATCGTCAGTAACCAACGGGAGGACATCGTCACGAGCCAGCAGCGTCCGACAGACAGCGCCCATGCCTCGACTGTCCTGGAGCTGAAAGACGGGTCTTTGTTAGTCGCCTGGTTTGGCGGCAGTTGGGAGAAAGATCCCAATGTGGCCATCTGGACGGCGACAAGGAGCAGGGAAGGAAAGTGGTCCTATCCCCGCAAGGTTGACGACGTCATCGGCGTCGCGCAGTGGAATCCGGTCCTTTTCCGGCTTCCTGATGGGAACATCATGCTTTTCTTCAAGGTGGGTGCCACCATCCCCGAGTGGCAGACGTTCGTGAGGGTGTCCTCGGACGAGGGGAAAACCTGGAGCGAACGGCGTGAACTGGTTCCTGGCGACACATCGGGTGGCCGCGGTCCGGTCAAGAACAAGCCGATCCTGCTCTCTGACGGCAAGACGATTGTCGCCCCTGCCAGCAAGGAGAGCGAGGTTGAGTGGGATGCCTTCGTCGATATTTCCCGGGACAACGGCAAGAGCTGGGAGCGGAGCGAGTTCGTCCCCGTGCGCCATGCCGGCTACAACATCCAGGAGGTCGACCAGCCCTACGAGAAACACCGTCTTTGGGGCAAGGGGATGATCCAGCCCAGTCTGTGGGAGGACGAGAAGGGGCTGCATATGTTCTGCCGGACCAACGGAAGCTGGATTTTCCGTAGCGATTCGACCGATGGCGGAAGAAGCTGGTCGCTTGCCTACGATACGGGACTTGCCAACAACAACAGCGGGCTCGACCTGGTCAGGATGCGGGATGGCGTTCTGGTGCTTTGCTGCAATCCGGTCCACAACTTGCCTGGCTACTACAAGGGGCCGAGGACTCCACTTTCCCTGCTGTATAGCGAGGATGGCGGAGGCCATTGGGAAAAGCTCTGCGACCTGGAGGACGGGCAGGGCGACTATTGCTATCCGGCCATCATCCAGGCCAGTGACGGGTCGCTTTGCGTCACCTACACCTGGCGTCGCGAGCGTATTGTCTATTGGAATCTCAAGGTGGAGAGACGGTGATGGAACACAGGCACGAGGTCCCAGCTGCCTATCGCTCGTTGTTCTTCTGGGCATGGGACGACAAGCTCGAGCCGGACGAAATCCGCAGGCAGGTCAGGCTGATGCACGCCCAGGGGGTGGGTGGATTCTTCATGCACTCCCGCTTTGGATTGGAGACTCCCTACCTTGGCAAGGAATGGGACGAGGCCGTCAAAGCGGCGGTGGACGAGGCAAAGCAGCTCGGCATGGAGGCTTGGATCTACGATGAGGACCGATGGCCGAGCGGGTTCTGTGGCGGCCGTGTCCAGCAGGCGGTCGGAGGCCTCGAGGGACTTACCCTCGAGGTGACCGATTCCCTTCATTTCCAGCCGGAAGGGACGGAACTGCTCTACTGGAGCGCTGCGTGCGAAGGGGATGACCTGTCCAGCCTTGCTCTCCTTCAGAAGCCGGAAGAACGGAAGGGCGAGAAGCTGTTGGTGTTGCGTTTGGAGACGAGCGGGCCGTCGGCCTGGTTCAACGGGTATCCGCCTCCGAACAATCTGGACCCGAAAAGCGAACAGGAGTTCCTGCGGCTCACCCACCAGCACTATGCCGATATGGTGGGAAGCGAGTTCGGCAAGACCCTCAAGGGGTCGTTCACCGATGAGCCGTCGATGGCGGACCGCCACGCCGCCTTCAACCCGAAACGTAGCTGGATTCCCTGGGCGTCCGGCATGCGTGCATGGGTGAAGGAACTGCTTGGTTATGATTGGCTGCCGCTTGCCCCCTATCTCTATTTCAACCATGCGGAAAGCGCCAAGGTCCGCCACGACTACTGGCATGCGGTAGCTCTGCGCTTCGAGGACTGCTATTCCCGCCAGATTGGCGATTGGTGCAAGGCCCATGGCATCATCTCCACAGGCCATTTCCTGCAGGAAGACAAGCTGGGGCTTTGCACCCGGGTCAACGGGTCGGTCATGCCCCACTATACCCACCAGGATATCTGCGGTATCGACCTGTTGGGGGAGCAGACACAGGAATACCTGACCCTGAAGCAGTGTTCCAGCGTCGTCCATCAATGGCACAAACCGGGCATGCTGGTCGAGACCTATGCGGGAACTGGCTGGCAGTTCTCCTTTGAAAGCATGAAATGGATCGGGGATTGGATGTATGCCCTTGGGGTGACGCGACGTTGCCAGCATCTTTGCCTGTACAGCTTGCGGGGATGCCGGAAGCGGGACTATCCGCCCAGCTTCAACTACCACAACAGCTGGTACGGCAAGCTGGGGGTGATGGAGGAGTACTTCGCCCGGCTTTCCGAATATTTGTGCCAGGGTGAGCCGCGAAGGGATGTGCTCTTGCTGCATCCATCATCGACAGCCTGGATGCACATGGGGTGCTCCCCCTATGGAAACCCGGTGCGCCGGAACGAACGGGACCTTCCGCAGGTGGATGCGCTTGGCGGGCGCTTGAACGAGTTGCTGCGGTTCCTCTGCGGGCAGCACTACGATGTCGACCTTGGTGACGAGACGCTGATCGAGCGTTCCGGAAGGGCGGAGCAAGGACTGCTGTCCATCGAGCGAGCCAGCTACCCTGTGGTGGTGCTACCGGAAATCGAGACGGTGTATCCTTCGACATTCCGGCTTTTGAAGGAGTTCAAGGAGCAGGGTGGAACGTTGATCCTGTACAAGACGGTGCCTTCCCGCCTTTCCGGAGAGCCGGATGAAAAGGTTCGGGAGTTCTTTCAGGACTGTTCATTGGTGCCGGATGAGACCCAACTGGTCTCCCTCCTGGAACGGGTTGTCCCCAGACCGCTTTCGATAACCGAAGGAGCGCGGCAATGTCCTTGGGTCATCACCCAGGTCCGAGAGGATGGGAAGCGGGTGATCGCCTTTGCCGCCAACAATGACAGGCTGGAAGCCCATCGTCTTCACTTCGCCCCCATCTGGCGGGGTTCGGTAACCCGGATCGACCCCTTTTCCGGAGAACAAGAACAGGTCCAGGTGCATTCCGACGGCTCGTGGGATGAGGAGGTGGAGCCGACGGGAAGCCGCCTCTATCTGATTGATACCGGCAAGGCAGGGGAAACGGACTTTGTGGAGAGGAACCCTGACTACCTTGGCAGTCTCGCTCTTGCAGGTCCGTTCCGCTACCGGCTGGACCAGCCGAACGTGCTGACCCTTGATCGTTGCAGTTACCGGCTGGAGGACGGCCCCTGGTCTTCAGTGATGGAGATCTGGCAGGCACAGGAGGAGGTGCGTCGGGCCCTTGGCATGGTCTCGCTTCTGGATGACGAGATTGCCCAGCGCTATACGTGGGACCGGAAGCCGCACCCGAACGACGGCAAGAAGCTCAGCCTTCGCTACCACGTTATTCTGAGCGCAGACCTGCCTCTGACCTTGGTGGTCGAGGATGCCAGGCTGTTTCAGGTGATGGTGGATGGAAAGCCGGTGTCGATGGTTCCGAACGGGTATTTCCTTGACCGGAGCTTTGAGAAAGTAGGGCTTGGTACCATCAAGTCAGGTATCCATGAACTGGTGCTCACCTGTTCCTACACCAATGCGATGGAACTGGAGAACATCTACCTGGTTGGTGTTTTCGGGGTTGACGGACAACGCGTCCTAGGATCTCTTCCTGCGACGTTGTCCATCGGAAGTTGGTGTGGCCAGGGGCTCTTCCATTACCCGGGAAGCGTTTGTTACCAGAGTGATTTCACGGCACGGAAGACGAAAGCCCTCTATCTCTCCCTGCCAGCGTGGAAGGCCACGATGGTGACGGTGGTCCTGAACGGAACATCCTTCGAGCTCCCGTATCCTGGACTCGGGGGGGTGGACCTTTCGGGGGCGGTGCAGGAAGGGGAGAACCACCTTTCCATCCGGCTCTGGGGCAGCATGCGGAACATGATGGGTCCGCTGCATCTTCCTCAGGAGCCGGAGATGACGGGTCCGGGAAGCTTCACCACCAAAGGGGAAAGCGGTTACCATCTGCTTCCGTATGGCTTGATGGAGAGTCCGGTCTTGTTGTTTGATGGCATTGTATCCGGGCAACCGGAAAAGGAGCGGGCAGATGATTGTTGATCGTATTGCATATCTGGAAACCTACGAGTCGGTGATTCCCTATGCCAAGGAGATTGCCAAGGTCTTGAAAACGGATTTGGTCAAAGATGGCAGGTATGAGGGTGATGGGGACAGGTTCTTCTACACGGTGAGTACCGTCAGTACCCGCGCCAAGGGAACCAAGGGGTACGAGACCCATGCCGTGTATGCTGACGTGCAGGTGGTGCTTGCAGGCCGCGAGTGCATGGATCTCGGGCGCGAGATCAAGGAGACCTGCAGCTACGACGAGGAGCAGGACATCCAGTTCTTTACCGGAGAGCTGGCTTCCCGCTGGCATGCCGTGCCTGGCTGGTTTGTCATTTTCCTGCCTGGTGAAGCCC
>Ga0256404_1008020_pt1 | contig 16208 bp, 5 predicted proteins | sample RumenRJG_01DNA_FD_185990 | JGI IMG/M metagenome (GOLD analysis project Ga0256404, IMG submission 185990) | Bovine rumen microbial communities from Lethbridge, Alberta, Canada - RJG_01 | ecosystem: Host-associated > Mammals > Digestive system > Stomach > Rumen | place: Canada: Alberta | collected...
AGAAGAATGTATTATTCTCGGGCTCTATCTACGACAACATCCGCTGGGGGGACAAGAATGCCACGGACGAGGAATGTCAGCGGGCGGCCAAGCTGGCCTGCGCCGACGAGTTCATTGACCGGATGCCCGACGGCTACGACACCTGGATTGAGCAGGGCGGGACCAATGTCTCCGGCGGCCAGCGCCAGCGGCTCTGCATCGCCCGGGCCCTGATGAAGAAGCCCAAGGTCCTGGTGCTTGATGACTCTACCTCCGCCGTCGATACGGCGACGGACGCGAAGATTCGCCGGGCCTTCCGGGACGAGATTCCGGGAACCACGAAATTCATTATCGCCCAGCGGATTTCCTCCGTGCAGGATGCCGACATGATTCTCATCATGGACGACGGAAAAATTGCGGCAAGGGGAACCCATGAGGAGCTTCTGAAGACCAGCGAAATGTACCGAGAGCTCTACGAATCCCAGACGGGACAGGGTTCCGGAGACTTTGATAAGACTGCAGGAAAGGAGGGTGAGTGATATGCCGGGACCCGGAAGAAGAAACGGCCGCAGGGCCAGCAAAGAAGACAGGGCGAAGGCGGGCGTAGTCATGAAGCGCCTGTTCGCATACCTCTTTAAACATTATTCTATTCAACTGATCTTTGTATTCGTCGGCATCATCGTGTCCGTCCTGGCCAATGTCCAGGGGACCATGTTCATGCAGACCCTGATCGATTCCTACATCACGCCCATGCTGAAGGAGGGCTCCACGGACTTCGGCCCGTTGCTTTCTGCCATCGGCCGGGTGGCCTTGTTCTACTGCATCGGCATCGGCTCGACCCTGGCCTACAATTACATCATGATCTATGTGTCCCAGGGGACTCTCCGGGACTTTCGTGACCAATTATTCTCAAAGATGGAGTCCCTGCCGATCCGGTATTTCGACACACATGCCCACGGGGACATCATGTCGGTTTACACCAATGATATCGATACCCTGCGGCAGATGATCAGTCAGTCGATCCCGCAGATCATCAATGCGGGCTTCACGGTCGTCTCGGTGCTCGTGTCTATGTTCATCCTGAACGTGCCCCTGACCCTGATCACCCTGGCAATGACCGGCATCAATATCTTCGCCACGGCCAAGCTGGCCAGCCGGTCCGGGGTCAACTTCACCAAGCAGCAGAATGCTATCGCCAAGGTCAACGCCGAAATCGAAGAGACCATGAACGGGCAGAAGGTGGTCAAGGTCTTCAACCACGAGGAGGAGACGACAGAAGACTTCCGCAAGCTGAACGACGACCTCTTCGAGGCGGCGAATGCGGCTAATACCTACGCGAACGTCCTGGGGCCCGTTAACTCCCAGGTCGGCAACCTCTCTTATGTCATCGTCGCCATGGCCGGGGGAGCGCTCGCCCTGTCCGGAATGGCAGGATTGACCGTCGGAAAGCTCGCTTCCTTCCTGACTTTCAACCGCTCCTTCATCATGCCCATCATGCAGGTTTCCCAGCAGTTCAACTTCATCATCATGGCCATGGCGGGCTCCCAGCGGATCTTCGACCTCCTGGACCAGGAGCCGGAGACCGACGAGGGCTATGTCACCCTGGTGAACTCGACGAAGGACGAGGCCGGGAACATTGTGGAGAGTGCGGAAAGGACCGGCCACTGGGCCTGGAAGCACTACCACGCCGCGGACAATACCACGACCTATCAGCCCCTGACCGGGGACGTGGTCTTCGACGACGTGAACTTCTCCTACGTGCCTGAGAAGCAGATTCTGTACGATATCCGAATTCACGCAGAGCCGGGCCAGAAGATTGCCTTCGTCGGGGCCACCGGCGCCGGCAAGACGACCATCACGAACCTCATCAACCGCTTCTACGACGTGGAAGACGGGAAGATCCGCTACGACGGCATCAATGTGAACAAGATCAAAAAGGACGACCTCCGCCACTCCCTGGGCATTGTCCTGCAGGACACCCACCTCTTCACCGGCACCGTCGCAGACAATATCCGCTTCGGCAAGGAGAACGCCACCGACGAGGAAGTCATTGCCGCAGCGAAACTGGCCAACGCCGACGGCTTCATCCGCCGCCTGCCCGACGGCTACGACACGGTCCTGACCGGAGACGGGGGCAGCCTGTCCCAGGGCCAGCGGCAGCTGCTTTCGATTGCAAGGGCCGCCATCGCCGACCCGCCTGTCCTGATTCTCGATGAGGCGACCAGCTCCATCGATACCCACACGGAGCGCTTGGTGCAGGAGGGCATGGACCGTCTGATGTCCGGCCGGACGACCTTCGTCATCGCTCATCGTCTGTCGACGATTCGCAATTCAGACTGCATCATGGTCCTGGACCAGGGCCGCATCATCGAGCGCGGAAGCCACGACGAACTCATGAAGCAGCAGGGCCGCTACTACCAGCTCTACACGGGCAAGGTTGTGAATGCATGAGTGAAGTGTTACTATGAACCGGATCTCGGTTCATTAAATGTTTAGCAATAATAGGAAGGAAAATCATGGAAAACTCAGTATCCAAGGACAAGAAGATTCTCACGGTGAAGAACATCGCCCAGATCGCCCTGGCAGCGGCCATCATCTGTGTTCTCGGGCCCCTTTCGATTCCCATCGGCCCGGTCCCCGTCTCCCTGACCCCCTTCGCCGTATACCTGGCAGTCGTCGTCCTCGGTAAGTACCGGGGCACTATCGCCACCCTCGTATACCTGCTCATCGGCCTGGCCGGCGTGCCCGTATTCTCCGGCTTCTCCGGCGGCCCCGCAAAACTCTTCGGACCCACCGGCGGCTACCTCGTCACCTTCTTCATCACGGCCTTCATCGCCGGCATCTTCTGCGACAAGTTCGAGAAGTTCTGGCCCTGCTTCCTGGGATGTCTCCTGGGTCTGGCCGTCCTCTATTTCGTCGGCACCGTCTGGTTCATGGTCGGCATGTCCATGGCCGGCAAGGCAATGGGCCTCTGGGCATCCCTGATGGCCTGCGTCATCCCCTTCGTCCCCTTCGACTGCGTGAAGATCGCCCTGGCCATCATCCTGGGCAAGAAGATCCGCGGCGCCCTGAACAGGGCGGATATCTGAAATTTCCGAATTCGTCTTGACAGCCCCGCCGTTCGGGTGCTACATTGAATTTGCCAGGAGAGCAATCTCCTCCTGCCTCTGCAGGACACATCGCGTAAGGAGCGCGCGTTCGTTGAACTGGCAACGTTAAAACTTTGCATTGACTCTACGAAGGTAGTTGACCTCGCAGGAAAGTGGAAGGCTTTCAATCGGGTGGCAAGCACCTAAATAAACCAGAACGTTATCATTTCAATGGGTCCGTCATCAGGCGGGCCCATTTTCTTGTGTAAAAAGCTCTTTCAACTCAGGCGGGAAGGAAGGTAGGAGCTCAGAGAACAGCCCTTTTTTTATTTCAATGAAGGGGTTATGGTATGTAGTGCTTTCTATATCCTTGCTGCAGACAAATATGACGCGGTAAGTTTTTGAGGAAAACTGCTCGATGTCATTTGGAATTAGTGAAATCGGATAGCAAAGATTATCCGTTGATGTCTGAAAACCAAGAATTGCTGAACTGCCATAGGAATAGGCAAAGTCGACGAATTGAGAAATGTTATCCTTTTTTCCTATTCGGAAGTATTTTGCGTTGTTAAAATCTAATAGGTCTTCGCAGCAAGAGCACTTCTCATTTATTGTGGAACGGTTATGTTTCCTTGAGGCTGCACAGTCAGACAGACCTATATTATTCTGAACGGCTTTTTCAAAGAACTCGTCAGCACTGAGAGTAGTACTTTTAATCCCTAACAGATGCATGAAATTCTTTTTGGGGAAGGAGCATTGAAACCATAGCATTTCTTCCCCTTTGTTTTTTCCCACAAGAAGAAATACCTGATTCACCAATCGACTATATGCAATTGCGGAATTGTGGATAGCATTTAAGAGTTGCTCATCGGATAGCGAAGAAGAAATGACCATAAGACAAAACCCATGAACAGAAAAAAGATTTGAAGAAAGAAAAGGCCTTGCCATGAAGCAAAGCCCTTATAGATAAGATACTGGTTTAGTTTAGGTGCTTGCCACCCATTTGAAAGCCTTCCACTTTCCCGCGAAGTCAAACTACTTCGTAGAGAGGATGCAGAGTTTTAACGTAGCCAGTTCTACGAACGCGCGCTCCTTACGCGATGTGTCCTGCGGTGACAGGAAGAGATTTCTCCCTTGGCATCTTCAATCTACCACCCTCCTGTCGATCCTGTCAATAACTCCCCGATTTTTTCCCAAAAATTTCATATTTTTTCAAATTCCCCCTAAACAAATATACGCAAATAGCCGAAAACCATTCTGAAAAGTATCTTTATGTCCTTTTTTACAGGGTGTGGAAAAGACGGACAGAAAGAAGGAGCTATATATGTCTGGTAAACAGAACGGATTCTCGAAAATTCCTCTTGCGCGAAAGATAGAGGCCCTGGTCCTGACGGCGGTCACCGTCATTGCGTCCATGAGCGTGGACTGGTCGTCCTTAACTGCAAGGGCGGAAAACGGCAGTTCGCTGAATCAGAACTATTACACGCTGGACACGACGACCACGACCTCTCCTTCCATTACGATGACAATCGGCGGCTATGAGGGCAATGAAAACGCCGGGAAATACAAGGCCATCAAGTCCGCCTATATGAACGTCCAGATTGTCAGCGGTTCGGCAGACTATGTCGCTACCGTTTACCAGAATCCGACGGATTCGGCTGACTACACAACCGGTGTCGCCAATGAGGTCAAGACCGGAACCATATATTCATCTATCGACAATACAGACGAAGATCCGGAGCCATTTCAGGCTAAGCAGCTGTGGGCCTATGACACGATTGAGCCGGCAAACGGCCTGATTCCGCCGGTTTATCTGTCGTCCACCGAGACCGCGACCATTGTCGTGACTTTCTCCAATATTTCAGAGGGCGCCCAGATTCAGTACGGGACGGATTCCGGAAATAATCCCTTCGAACTTACGGAAGAGGCCGTAAGCTCCTTTGATGACGCCCGGATCATCTCAAAGATCAGCCAGATCACAGCGGTGGCGAATTCCGGCCAGACATATGATCTTTCATCGAACAATATCTATCTCGAGCCGGCCTATGACCGTACGATCGACCTGACCCTGCTGCAGGGGATCAAGACAGGCGGTCAGATCACGGCTTTAGGTCTGGGCTCACTTACAAAAACGACAACTCAGGCCTCTCTCGATGACAACAACAACCTGACACCGAAGGACACCGGTGAGAATACCATTGTCGCTTTTTCAGGAGCCAACTGGATAGCCATCCCCCTGCGGGTAGTGGATCCGAAAGTCGATTACAGCAGTGCAGTTTATACCGGCGCAGGTTTCCATATCGCGGAGCCGGCCCCTGTCTGTGGGAATAATACGCTTATATCCGGCAGGGATTTCTATGCCACCTATTCCGGTGCCGCCAATGACGGTCAGACCTATACGGCCGCTTCAGCTGACCAGATCACGAAAGCAGGTACTTATCAGGTGACCCTGACTGGTGCAGGCGATTATGCCGGACTTGACTATACAAGCCCTGAGTTCACCATCGGTCAGCGCGACATTTCAAACACGAATACGGAAATCGTTGTCAGCGCCGGCGCCATGGTCATAGATCCGGCAACCCGGGAAGTGGCCAGCTATGCAGGAGCTCTTACAGACAATGGAACACCGCTGATTCTGGGTACGGATTATACAGCTGAGATTACACGGGATCAGGCTTCTGCGACGAAGTTTTCCGTTAAGATCACAGGTATCAATAACTATTCCGGCGAACGAACCTTTGAAACGACGGCTACGACAGACGATCAGATCGACCTCAACACCATGGTCAAGGGCCTGATGCTGACTGCTTCCCAATTGGATACGGCGAATGTTCCCTATTATGCTTTTGACGGTAAGCCGCATAATGAACCCGGTATTTTCTTCTATGATGATGAGGCGGTTACACATCGGTTTACACTGAGCAAAAATACCGATTATGCCTATAGTATTGAAGACAGCAATGGGGCTGTTGTCTATGACTCTACAGTCGCTACTTCCGGAGGAGCCATCGAAGCCGGGGACTATACGGTAAAGATCCGCGGGCTGGGTTCCTATAAAGGAACGATATCTTCCCGGGACTATCTGGTCAGCGACGGCACCGGAGGCACCCGCCCCCAGGTCCTTACCATTGCGCCTACGAAGCTGACTCCCTCAAATATTATTGTGAAGCTGACCGGACCGACCCAGTTCGTGGCCAATGGCAAGGTTCAGCAGCCTTCCGGTGTGACAGTCGACTACGTCATTGATGCAGCGACCAATACTGTCCGCCGTTTGAATGAGGGCGTTGATTATACCAAAGAGTTCCCCCAGTCTGTCACAAAGGGCAACTATTCCGTAAAGATCACCGGTATGGGGAACTTTACGGCGGATTCCGTTGACTTCAGCGACTCGACGATCAAGGACCAGATCAATCCGGCTTCCAATGTCGTCTATACCATCGTGGATTCTCTCGATGCGGCGACCATTACGCTGAAAGTGGATACCCAGGCGGCAGGGTCTTCCGTGACGAAGGACAATGCCGATCCGACGAGTGACATCTGGGCTTCTGCCTATTCGACTCCTTATGATGGGGATGTCACGAAGAAGCCCGTTGTGACGGTGAATATCGGAACCGACCTGGAAGAGCTGAAATCCGACAACAGCAACAAAGACACAGCTGACTATCAGGTCATCTACAATACAGATTCGTCAAAGAAGGCCGGCACGGCGACCCTGACGGTCCGCGGCCTGAACCGCTTTGCCGGCCAGCCGGACATCACGGTCTCCTATCAGATCACGCCCAAGGCCCTGCCTGCTCTTACGATCACCTCTACTGCGCAGCCAAAGACCTACTCCGTTTCCGGCTCCGGCATCCGTCTGGACCCCGGCGAATACAGCGTCACGGATGATACGACACCGCTCACGGCAGCAAACCTGACGTCCGCCGAACTCGCAGCGCCCAAGGCGGATGACATTGCCGCCAAGTACCCGGATGCGGATTATTATGTTACATATGAGAATAATAAAGATCAGGGAGTGGCGACCGTAACAGCCCACGGCATCAACAACTATACGGGAGAGTCGACAGCGACCTTCGTGATAGCGCCGCTCTCGTTCATGAATAATAACGATTTCACGATTGATCCGATTCCGGACCAGTCTTATAACTATGGCGCGGCGGTTGAACCGGACAAGAACAATCCCGACCAGGTCGTAGTCAAGTACAAGGGCTGGTATACCTTGGTAAAGGGCCAGGACTACACGGTTTCCTATACAGGGAATACGGACAAGGGCAAAGCGACGGTCAAAGTTACAGGTGAAGGAAACTTTGCAGGTGACCTCACCAAAGATTTTACGATTAAGCCCAAGAGCCTTGTCGATACAACAATCACGTATACCATCGGCGGCGGCACGAACAAGAAGACCGGCACTGTCGAAACGCAGAATATTGAGCCCGGTTATCTGACGGAATATACCGGAGGCAAGATTAAGCCGGCCATTGAGCTGAAGAGCGGGGCCACGACCCTGAAAGCCAAGGGCTCGAAGAACGTCACGGACAAAACGGCGGACTATGAGCTCGACTACGGAAACGATACGGTGACCGCAGTCGGTGACCACACAATTACGGTCAAAGGCCTGAACAATTACGCAGGCAATTCTATTATTTTTACATATACCGTCACCCGCAAGGACTTCTCAACCGAGTCCTTTGTTGTCGAGCCTGTCACTACGGCGACAAGCACCAGTATTGTGGCGGGCGTCGGTGCCATCAAGCGCTACTATCAGGTGAAGGTGAATGGCAAGGTCCTGACTCCCCAGGTTGATGCAAACAAAAATACAAATGCGACATATGATTATTCTGTCAAGTGGACAGAACCCGGCGCATCGACGACATTAGGATCAAACGTTATCCCTTCTCTTGCCGGTGAGGGCTATACCTTGCAGATCACAGGCCGGGGCAACTACAAGGGAACATCAAAGCCCATTTCGCTTGATTCGAATCAGCAGAAGCTCATGGTCGGCGCCTCAGTTGATGCGGTGGATGTCATTGATATCCTTGGCCGCAGCAATTATTTGGTACCCTATCTGGGCTCCAATTTGCCGGCTGTTTATCTGGAATCAGACAAGTTGACGTCGAAGACCTCCTCTGTAAATCCGTACAACCAGAATATTGTAGTCAGCGGCAACAGTATTGCACTGGCAGGACCGGACTATGAGAATGGCCAATACCAGAATGGTACCGCGAAGGACTATACCGTCCATTTCGTTCCCGGTACAACAGCTTCAAAGGATGATGCGGCTGCAGAACTCAGCTCCCTGCCTGTCAATACACAGTTTAAGGTCCGTGTTTCTGCCGTGGCCGGCTCCAAGCTCTTCTTCGGCAGCCACCAGACGGAACGTGTATTTACCGTATCAGCGACAGACCTTTCCGACTTCGGGAAGAAAATAACCGGCTATCGTGCCGGCCAGCTGACGGTATCCGACACAGCCGCCGCGGAACCCTATGTTGTATCCAATGGTGCGGTAGTGTCTGCTGCTGCCATCTCCTACGAGTACACCGGCAGCACCATCACGCCCAAGCTCAGCGTGACCTTCGTTCCGGTCACGCCGGACAGCAGCAAATTCAACGGGACTTTTGCGCCCATCAACCTCCTGTCCTACGCGACGGTCGCTCCGGCCACTATTGCCGCGGTTGTCGCAAGCAATCAGAACTTCACCCTGACCGCCAATACAGGTTCCGGCTTCTCCGGCACTCTGAAAATTCCGTACGAGGTGACGAAGAAAAAGATCACGAAGGATATGATTACCATGTCCCCTACGAGTGCGGTCTACAACGGCAATTCTCAGAAGGATACCATCGATAGCGCAATCAAAGTAACGTATAACAATAAGGTGTTGACTAAGGATTCCGACTATACCTTGAGTTATTTTGAGGATGCGGATGGCAAGACGCCGATAGATCCGCAGAGTGGTGATTTCACAAAGGCTCGGAGTATTTACATCCGGGTTTCCGGCACCGGAACGAATTTTGACACGACATCTGTCATGTATCCGGATCCTTTTGTCATCAAGGGGAAGAGTCTGTCCTCAGCAACTCTGACGCTGGGTGGAGATGTGACGAAACCGGCCGGCTCGGATATCTACTATGCCAAGTACAATGGCGGAAATGTCGTTTCTCCTACTGTCATTGTGACAGATGGCAGCCGGACATTGTCTGAAACATCCAATAAATCGGATACCGGCAAAGACTACTACTATGATCCGACGAGTGCAGACTCGTTGACCCAGGACGGCGGCGTCGGCCTGAAGACCGTCACCGTCAAAGGCCTCAACAATTACAGCGGCGATGCGGATCTGACGGAGAGCTTCTATGTCTATGGAGAACTGTTAAAGGATGCATCTTTAGCAGGTTCATTTACAACTAGCGATGTAACAGATGGCAAAACATATGAACTTGATGAAAATGGCCATCTAATTACATCGGATACCAAGACAGCCTTTGATTACACAAAAGTTGAATTTAAACATGACACCGATACCTTGACCTATGGCACCCACTATACAGCATCTCTTAAGCGGGACGGGGTTTCGGTATCCGATATGTCTGTACCCGGTGTCTATACGATTACCTATACAGGCACAGGGATCCGCAATGGCTGCTATGGTACGGTGACGTTTAACAATATTACCGTCAAAGGTAATCTTGAGTATGCGACGATATCCGGGGTCAATGAGAATTACGATTTCAAAGGCAAGGATAATATTCCCGGCCCGACGAATATCGGTCAGATTACAGTAAAACTCGGTAACTATCCCATTCCTACCAAGGCGCTGAAGTTTACATCTTCATCGACGAATAATTATATTCCGACCGATGGAACAAAAGATGCGACAATCACGGTAGAGGTCAATACCGACAACGACACGTACAAGAATCTTTATACAGGAAGTGTCACGGCCAACTACAATATCCGCTATGACCTGAGCAAAGTGACGATTGCCAAAAAGTCGGGGGCGACGCTCTCTATGACAGATGATGCAGACACTTTGAAGTCAAAGATAGAAGTGACTTATAAGGGCCAGACGCTGGTTGAAAATCAGGATTTCATATACAATCCGCAGCCGGAGTGGGTTTCCACCGGTTCTAATGCGACCCCTCGTCTTTCCTTTACGATTCAGCCGGACGCGAACCTCGATCACTCCTACGGAAGTAAGTCCAGCACAGCTCTGACGGGAACCCGGAAACCGTTGAACAAGGATACGGCAAATGTATCCATGACTACTCCTCAGTCTACTAACACCCAGGAGTACGATGGACAGGATCATTTCAATGACTTTGCCGGAAACGTCGAGATTACCTACGATGGTGAAACACTGAATCAGGGAACAGACTATGCGGTTCAGGTCACCAAGCAGGGAAGTTCCACATCTCTTAAGGCCGGTGATATGGTCAACGTCGGAACCTATGTCATGAAGATTCGTGGCCTGGGTAATTACAAGACGGACACCAATCAGGAAATCACGGCGAAGTATGAGATCACCCAGCAGTCTCTGAGTGGTGGACAGGCTGGCCTGACGAACCCGGATGACAACCAGCTCTATTATGCAAACGGGAAAAAACTGCAGCCGGAGTATACGGTCACGGACAGCCAGGGAAATACGCTGACAAAGGATAAAGATTACACAATCGACTATTCGACAGCAGGGAATACCTGGAATGCAGAAGATACCGTAACGGTAACCATCACAGGAAAGGGGAATTACAAAGATTCGATTGCGTCGGCGCCTACCTTCCAGATTCAGGCAGTTGATCTGAGCAGCACATTGATCAAAGCTACATCAACGGCTGAATACAACGGAGAACAGCAGACGCCGGATGTGACTGTAGAACGCGTGGACTCCGATGGAAAAGTATTGGCGACTCTGAACAAGGGAACGGATTATACGTTTAACCCGCCTACGGATTCGGATTTAAAGAATGTGGGCAATCATACATGCTCGATTTCCGCAGGAACGAACAAGAACTATACGGGTACGAAGGACTTTGAATTCATTATCACCCCGCGTTCCCTTACAAGCAGTGGCATCGAAGTCATCCTCGACAAAGCGGACGGCAAGTATGCCTATGCTAACGGCGGCGCAGTAACGCCTACCGTTACCATCACAGATACAGGCCTTGCGACAGGCGGCACCACACTGCTTGTATCCGGTACAGACTACACAGCGACACCCGCCAACAATACCGTCTCTCATTCGAGCGATAATACTGACGGGGCAGCCCCGGTCGTACAGATCATAGGGAACGGAAACTACGGTGGCGAAGTCGACAAGTATTTCCAGATCGGTACGGACATCTCATCGGCTGCCGTAACCCTGTCGGATTCTACCCGCGGCTATGACGGCACAGCCTTCCGGCCGACCGTCACAAGCGTGACGCTGAACGGCAAACCGCTGACAGAGACCACGGACTATACCGGCCCGGCTTATACGACGACGGGCGGAGCAGTCCTTGCGGCCACCGAGCCCACATCAAAGGGTACCTACAAGGCAACCGTCACCGGGACGGGGGCTTACTTCGGTACGGCTTCTGCGGAGTATACGATTACGGCCAAGGAGACAGATTGGGCTGCTTTGACTGTAAAACTTAAGGATACTTCTGCAAACATTCAGAAGGATGGAGACGAACTCTTCTATTATTATTCCGGCCAGCAGAACAAACCGGATGTAGAAGTTTACTACGATCCGGGGGCAGGAGAAACGCCTACTCTTCTGACAGGCGGAGAGGCAGAAAACGCCGCTGCCGCTCAGTCCGACTGGGATTATTATCTGACATACGGAGAGAATACGAATGCGGGAGTCGGCGCAGGAACCGTTACTGTGCATCTGATCAACAATTATCAGGATAGTGACGGAGATAACCCGAAGTCTGAAAGTTTTGATATCAGGGCTATTGATATTTCGGATACGTCGAAATTCAAATTGACTTTTGATGGAGACACCAAAGTTGCATTCACGGGCGATGCTATCATTAAGCCTTTCACATTGAGCGGTACGAATGCAGCAGGACAGGATGTATCTGTCAAGTTCGACGCAACGGATGCCGACGCTTTGAAGACACAGGCGGATGCGGCAGGAATTACAGCAACCTGGAGTGCCAATATAGCACCCGGAACTGCACATCTTCGCGTGACAGGTATGGATTCCGGCAATTTCACGGGTGGCCCGCTGGATGCCGACCTGATTATCAAAGGAAACCTTTCTACTCTTCCGGAAGATGATATTGAAGTATCTCCGACTTACCGCACCGGTTCCAAGGTGACGCCTGCCGTAAAGATCAACTTTAAAGATAATTCAGGGAATAACCATTATATCGATACCTCCTGGTTTGAAGTAAATGCGACTCCCTATCAGGGCACTTGGCAGACAGCCGAAAAATTGACGGTAGGCATAAAGGTAACCAGTGCAGGAAAAGATTTCCTGGAAGGAACCCGCACGGTTGACGGAAAACTGACAGATGAACCTCAGGGCCTTACGATTTCCGGATATAATAATGTCTACTCTTATACCGGCGCCAAGCTTACACCGGAATCCGATCTGAAGGTAATGATGGACGGAGGAGATCTTCCGGCAACCATGAAGGTCAAGGGCTTTAACTTCTACAGCTCAAAGGACGGGACAGCCTGCGTCATTCCAGGTACGGTTACCATGTCTGCGATTGTCACCTATACAGACAAGTCCGGGACCGAGAAAGAAGCCACAGTTACGGAGGGCGACGACGGAGAACCCGCATCCTACCGGATCATAAAGCGGGCCATCAAGAACTGCACAATAACCGGTATCGGAGACATGTTGTATGACGGTAAGGCCCATGAGCCGGATGTAAAAGTTTCCGCCGGTGGACATGTCCTGGAGCGGTATGTTGACTATAACCTGGCTTACTCGGGCAATAAGGATCCGGGCACGGCAACGATCACAGTCAAAGCAACGAAGAACGCCGACAGTTACTTTGTCGGTCAGACAACTGTAAACTATACAATCTACGTTGCCAATGTGACCGGCATCAGCACCACGTCGTCGTCGACTACATCTGCCACAGCCAGCTGGAAAGCCAGCAGCTATGTGAACGGATACAAGATTGTCTTCCCGACGAAGACCGGCGGGGTCAAGGGAGTCCTTACTACGAAAACGAGCTATACGATGACGGACCTCGATCCGGATGATTCGACCCAAGTACAGATCCAGGCATACGTCAACGGAAGTGACGGGAAACCTGCGTATTACGGGCCGGTCACTATCTTCTATGCAAAGACCATACTGCCTTCGACTACAGCGACGGTTTCGGCAACGTCAACCGGAATCAATACGATTAGTTGGGCAGGCATCACAAATGCTCAGGGCTATGAAATCTGGCGGTCCACATCCGCAGATACCGGCTATGTCATGCTGACTACAGCGAGAAGCGCAGTGCGGTCCTACGTGGATCAGAAAGCCACAAGCGGAGTCAAATATTACTATAGAGTTAGAGGCTATAAGTACGATTCCACCGGCGTGAAGTACGGCTACAGCGACTATTCTCCGGCAGTTTATGTGACGACTCGCTGAGTGTGGCGGCAGAACTTTAAGAATGCTATAATGGCGCCGTCATGAAAGAAAAGAACACTTTCAAAATCGGCGAATATACCTTCACTTCCTTCCACGAATACCGGGACGGAAAAGAGGACTTAAAGAAGATTTCCATCATCCAGGAAAAGCTGGATATACAGGATCCGGAGGTGGCCGTCCGCATATACAGGGACATTCGGGATGGCCGTCTCTCCTTCAAGACGGACATCGGAAATGACTTCGCCCGCCACATTTCTGACATTGTGGCCGAAAAGTCCAAGGGCCTGATTGCCGACCGGGAAGTCGTAGAGGAAGCCGACAAGAGGACCGGCTACACGCGCTGGATCGGCATCGGTCTGACCTGCGCGGCGGCGGCCCTCTTTGTCTATTTCGGCGGCCAGCAGTATCTGAACTGGCAGCGGACGAAGCAGGCGGAAGAGCTTCGGGCCCAGAAGGCGGCCGCGATTTCTGAGGGCAGCCTGTCGTCGGACGATGCAGATGCAGAGGCTTCCATAGTGACGGGCGGCGGGACGAAATTCACCCAGCCGGAGCGGGACCCCTTTGCCATGTCCACGGTGACGGATCCGAATGCGGCGACCATCCTGCCTGAGTATGAGACCCTTTACGAGCGGAACCACGACCTCGTGGGCTGGCTCACGATTCCGGACACGGAAATCGACTACCCGGTGGTGCAGACGACGGACAATGACTATTACCTGAAGCGGAATTTCGACAGGGTGTCCGATTCCAACGGGACCCTCTTCGCCGACTACCGCTGCGGCATCCTCAATGCCTCGACGAACACCATCATCTACGGCCACAATATGAACTCCGGCCAGATGTTCGGCAGCCTGTCCGACTATTACGAGGATCCGGCTTACTACAGCGCCCACCGGATCGTGAACTTCAACACGATCTACGAGAAGCGGACCTACGAGATTGTGGCTGTCTGCCTCAGCGACGTTAAGTACCAGGACTCGGACGACTACCGCTACTACAACTTCATCAACGCCACGAACGAGGCCGAGTGGGACGCCTTCGTCGAAAACGTCCGCGCCACGACCATGTACCCCGAGGACCTGGACCTCTCTCCCGGTGACGAGGTCCTGACCCTGTCCACCTGCGACCACTACAAGGACAACGGCCGCCTCTTCCTGGTGGCGAAGCGCATTACATGAATAATGTAAAGCCCGAGGAAACCATTTTGCCCCGATTAGCTATGAATGCCCCCACAACTTGTGTTGCGGGGGTAAAATTTTGCAAAATACAGTGGAAATAGTGGAGAACCTGTTTTATAATATACAAGATATTGTAGGGCCCGGTGCGTCCAGTGGACGCACGTTTTCGGGCCGACCGAAGCGAAGCGTAGACCTTAGTGTGTGCGTCGGCAGACGTGGCGCTTTATATTAGTCATAAGAAAAAGAGCTTCATTCCGCGAGAAAGGAGTGAAGGCAGAGGATGACAGAGAATGTATTTGTCCGACTCTTTAAAGATATCGGGGGTAAGGTTTCCGCAATGAAGAAGGGTACGAAGATCGGCTGGCTGCTCATCGCCATATCCATCGTCTTTTCCCTGTGGGTGGTCGTGAGTCAGAGCAGCAAGGCGACAAAACTTGATAACGGCTTTGTCGTGGATGATGCGAATCCCAATGTCATGACGGGATATACGGGCGATAAGGATACGCTTACGGCGGATGATTTCCCGGCCAGCATTGACACCATCGACTCTTATGCATTTAAGAACTCCGGGGTGTCAAGTATTTCTCTTCCGGACACGGTGACCACCCTGAGGCCTTCTGCTTTTGCAGATGACGAAATTCTGGAATCCGTTACGACGAACAAGGTCGCAACAATCCCCAACAATGCGTTCAATCAATGCGCTGCTCTCAGCAGTTTTACTGTCGATGCAAACGTGACAAATATCGGAGACGATGCATTCGTTGGAACTACACTTACCGGAATTGATATTCCGGCGAATTGCCAGGTTACGTCTAAAACCTTTAACGGAGCTTCTCAACTGGCAGCAATATCCGTTAATTCTTCCAATCCTTACAACAAGTCAATCGACGGCTGTCTGTATAATGCAGGAGGCACGATACTTTTGAAGGTGCCGGAAGGGAAGCCTGCTGAATCAGGGAGTGCTACGTCCAATTTCACCGTGGCTTTCGGAGCAACAGAGATTGCAGCAGATGCCTTCAACGGAGCCTCCAATCTCAAGTCCGTGACTCTTCCATCATCGGTGACGAAACTTGACGCCAATGCGTTCGACGGATCGAGCATTACGGAACTGTACATCTACAACAAGGATTTGACCACATCGGATATAGAGAATCTCCCGAGCGGGGCGAAGATTTTTGTATATCCCAACAGCACGACAGAAGCAACGGTTCGCAGCAAACTGGGAACGGATGGAAATATCGGGAACATAGAGAGCGGAACGACCGTCGATCCCAATAACGGCGGCAACTCCGGCGGCGGTGGTAATTCCGGCGGTGGTAATTCCGGCGGAGGTGGTAATTCCGGCGGGGGCGGTTCATCCGGCGGCGGAGGTACATCCGGTGG
>Ga0256404_1008021_pt1 | contig 16207 bp, 11 predicted proteins | sample RumenRJG_01DNA_FD_185990 | JGI IMG/M metagenome (GOLD analysis project Ga0256404, IMG submission 185990) | Bovine rumen microbial communities from Lethbridge, Alberta, Canada - RJG_01 | ecosystem: Host-associated > Mammals > Digestive system > Stomach > Rumen | place: Canada: Alberta | collected...
TATGAACATAGTTAAAAAAACTTTTGCATACCCCAGAAACAGGGTATGCAAAATTACAACAATTTGATTAATAGGCAATTACAAATTAACACTTTTCCTTCTTGAAAAAAGTGACGAAGTCAGGAGTTAAAGTTTGAAAAATGAACGAGCAATCATTCCAATATCGCTGGTAATTCATGTTTTTGTTTAAACCACCACTCAATATTACAGCATATGTGTGTGAAGCCGCTGCTGAATCAAGACTATGCACTTCGGGAGGTGAGACATTGGGAATTTCAGAAGTTGCATTGCCTTGTCGATCTTTAACTTCCAAGGGAATTAGATAATCGTCAGGGGGATAATTATATCTTACAGCTGTAACGGACAAAGAGGAGTCCCCCGCAGCACGCCATGCAGGTGCTGAAACGATATAGCACTCATGCTCCCATCCTTTGTAGGGCTCTGCATCCACAAAGATTTGTATGTCATCGACAAGAGAGACACTAGCCGATGTGGTACCGGCTGCGGTGACTTTTGCGGTCATCGCTTGGGCATACTTACTTAAATAGTAGTAATCAACATCTCGACCTTGAAACAACTTTTTTGTAGCTGTAAGCGCCTCGTCGGTTGACACTGCCCTCATGGCTTGACCTAGACAGATTGTCGCAGAGCAAAGCATGAGCAAAACAATTGAGATTTTTTCTAAATTTTTCATTTTCTTTAGTTTTGTAATAATTCATTTTGTCTTTAGGCTGTCATAAACAATGATTGTTTTGTTGAATATTGATTGAAGCAATCAAAATTAGGATCTAATGTTGTAAACAACATTCACTTTGAGAAAAGCAATACAACTATTCTAAGTGTAATATTATCAAATAAAGTTTAAATATCAAAGAAAATTAGAATTTTTTTTTAATTTTTTTTCATTAAATTACTGTCGCAATTACAGATCTTTTAATTTCGGCCTTGCGATTGCTTGTATATAGTAAACTTGGATTGAGTGCCTGGGGAGCCATGTCGATTACAAGAAACGACAATGTCTCACATGAGTGTGAATGCCTTGTCTGGTGCTGCATTGTTAAAGTAAAAGGGGGCTCTTGCGCAATGTGTAAAGTCAGGAAAATAGCAGCCACGGCTCGGCAAGATGGGGCCGGGCCGTGGCATAAAGCTGTGGGGTGGGAGGGTGCCTATTTCATCTTCATGCCCATGTTGTGCATGATGAAGGCAAAGATGTCGGCCGTCTCCTCCAAGCGCTTTGAAAGCGGCTTGCCGCCGCCGTGGCCGGCCTTGGTGTCGATGCGTATGAGCACCGGTGCGCTGCCGGCCTGAACCTTCTGCAAGGCGGCGGCAAACTTAAATGAGTGGGCTGGCACCACGCGGTCGTCGTGGTCGGCTGTGGTCACCAACGTTGCTGGGTAGCTCACGCCAGGCTTCAGGTTGTGCAGGGGCGAGTAGGCCTTGAGGTAGTCAAACATCTCCTTGGAGTCCTCGCTCGTGCCGTAGTCGGGCGCCCAGTTCCAGCCTATGGTGAACTTGTGGTAGCGCAGCATGTCCATCACGCCCACTTGCGGAATGCACACCTTGAACAAGTCGGGACGTTGGGTCTCGCAGGCACCCACCAGCAGACCGCCGTTGCTGCCACCCATGATGGCCAGGTGCTCGCTGTCGGTATACTTGTTGGTGATGAGCCATTGGGCTGCCGAGATGAAGTCGTCAAACACGTTCTGCTTCTGCATCTTGGTGCCTGCCAGGTGCCAGGCCTCGCCATACTCGCCACCGCCGCGCAGCACAGTGTAGACATAGATGCCGCCTGCCTCGATAAATGGCAGGTAGGAGGTGATGAGATAGGGCTGGTAGGTGACATTGAAGCCGCCGTAGCCGTACATGAGCAGCGGGTTCTTGCCGTTGCGTTTCATGCCCTTCTTGTAGGTGATGAATAGCGGTATCTTGGTGCCGTCTTTGCTGGTGTAGAAGAGTTTCTCGCTCACAAAGTCGGCTGGATTGAAGTTCACCTTGGGCTTGCTGTAGACCGTGCTTGCACCCGTGGCTGCGTCATAGCGGTAAACGGTGGCAGGTGTGGTGTAGGACGTGAATGAGTAGAAGCACTCGGGACGCTCGCGCTTGCCGCTGAACGACACGCTGCCCACTCCTGGCAGGGCAATGGCACCGCGACGGCGGCCGTCGATGCCGTACAGATACGACTCGCTGCAGTTGTCTTTCATGTAGGTGAGCACCATCTTGTCGCCGCCGAAGAAGGTGACGTCGTCGAGCACGCCGTCGGCCTCGGGCACCACTTCTTTCCAGTCCTGGAAACCCGGGCGACGTATGTCGGCCACCATGATGCGGTTGCGGGGAGCGCCGGCGTTGGTGAAGATGTAGATGCTGTCGCCCATCTGCTCGATCGGACTATAGACCTTGCTGGCATCGCCGGTCATCTGAATGAATTGCGAGCCAGGCACGCGCAGGTCGCGCACATAGAGGTTCACGCCCTGATCCATGCCGGCTTCTTGCATAAACATCATGGTCTCTTCCTTGTTCACGCTCACCGAGTAGAAGCGCAGCGGCTGGGCCGGATTCTGGTAGAAGAGCACGTCCTGGCTTTGCGGCGTGCCTATCTTGTGGTAGTATATCTTCATCACCGAGTTCTTGGCCGAGGTCTCGTGACCCTGCTCAGGGGCATCGTAGGCACTGTAGTAGAACCCGTCGCCCAGCCAGGTGGCGCTGGTGAACTTGGCCCACACGATGTGGTCGTCGAGCTGGCGGCCGCTCTTGGCGTCTTTCACATAGATTTCCTCCCAATCCGAGCCGTTGCGCGAAATCACATAGGCCAGGTAGCGGCCGTCGTGGGAGAAGGATATGTCTTTGAGTGCCACGGTGCCGTCGCTGCTCAGGGTGTTGGGATCGAGAAACACGTGTTGCTCGCCGCCCAGCTGGTCCATCTGGTAGAGCACCGACTGGTTTTGCGTGCCGTTGTTGCGGTACAAGTACCACTTGCCGTGTTTCTCAAAGGGGATGCCCACTTTCTCGTAGTTGGTTACCTCTTTCACCCGCTTCAGGTATTTGGCCCGTTGCGGTAACTTTGCCAGATAGGCTTGGGTGAGCTTGTTTTCGGCCTGCACCCAGGCTTTGGTGGCCTCGCTGTTGTCGTCCTCGAGCGGACGGAACGGGTCGGGCACCTTCTCGCCATAGTAGGTGTCGACTGTGTTGTCGTGAGGAGCTTCAGGATAGGTTAGCTTTTGGGCTGTGGATGACATTGCCGCCATGGCAGCAACGCCACACGTGAGTGAGATTAGATGAATTCTCTTCATTTGCATGTTGGGTTTAAAAAAGGATTATACGATTATAGTTTATACCGATTCGGTCACCGCCAGGCCAGGTGCAACTGCCCGTGTCACCGCGCTCCAGTATCACTGCTTGTGAAAGAGCATGCTGCTGGGCACGTCTTGCTCGGGCATGTTGCGAGCCGATACCCTCACTTGCAGGCTCTGGCCCATGTAGTCCTCAAAGTACTGGAGCACTATGGCATGCATGCCCTGCTCGAGAGCAATGTGGCCGCCCTTGCGCTCAGCGCTGTGCGAGCCGTCGTTGTCGACCACCAGTTTGCCGTCGATGTAAAGTCGCGACCCGTCGTCGCTGTAGAGGTAGAAATTGTACACGCCTCTATCGGGTACATCGATGTAGCCAGTGTACTCATAGCCGAAGTGGTCCTTGGCCGGAGCATCGGCAATCGAGAAGTTGCTCATCGTGCCCCTCGCCTTCACAGTGCCGTTGCTCAGATCGTTGCATGATTTAAACATTCCCTCGCGGTAGGTGTAACTCACTCCCGGAACCAAGCCGTTAGCCGCCACTGCAGGGCTGTACACGCTCAACCGTTCCTGCTCCGAGTTGATGCCCGATGGGTAGTAGTATATCGTCTCACGGCCCTGGGGGGTGGCGATCCAGCTGCTAAACTTGCGCTGGCCCTCGTGCAACTCGATGATGCGCGCCCCGCGCTGCTGCTGGCCGTAGGCATCGAGACCGCTCACCCGGCCATAGGCCAAGGCGATGTCAAGGAACTGGCCTATACAGTCGTTGTCGTGGTCATGGCCGCAAAACACACCCATCACGTCGCCCTCGTCGATGATCGAGGCCAGCATGCCGCTGTTCACTTTGGAGCAAGCCACCCCCTCAAGCTGGTGGCCGCAGGTGGCATCGTCGTTGCTCAACAGCTCAAACTCGGGTAGCGGGATGTGAAAGAACATGAGTGCTGGCAGCGGTTTGCCGCCGTGAGCCTGCGTGTAGTGCCGGCTCTGCTCGCGATACCATGCAATCTGGTCAAAGTGTATCCAGTCGTAGTGCCCCAGGCGCGTCGTGGCAGGGTAGTCGTTGGAGTCGAGGCAGTAGAGCAGCGCCTCGGCCTCGCTGCCCGCGCCGCTGCCATACACGGGCAGCACGCAGTTGCCTGCTCCCGTGATGCCCGCCGGCCCGCGCTGGCCCACATGCCACGGCGAGGCTTCGAGCAGCGCGTAGATGGAGTCTTCAGTCAGCTTCTCGGCATCGTGGTTGCCCATGAGCACGACATAAGGGGTGCGCGTTTGCTCAAAGAGGGCTATTACCTCATGCCAGCCCTCTACGCTGGGGCGCTCGGTGACCACGTCGCCCGTGAGCACACACAAGTCGGGGTGCTCCATCTGCACCACAGCAAGAATGTTGGCCCGGTTCTGAGCATTGTTCTTCGAGTTGGCGTCCCAGTGCAGGTCGGTAAACTGGGCTATCTTGAATCGCCCTTCATTGAAGCACAGTCGGTGGCTGGTTGCAGCCACGGCTGTAATTGTCGTCAGCCCTGCCCACAGCACAAGCAACAGTAGTATTGTTCTCTTCATGTGTGAAATGATGATTTTTTTGTTGCCAAATGTACAAATTTTAAGTGGAATCCCCTTGCGGACAATAAGAAAAAATGCTGCCGTCCTTTTTTGTCAGGAGGGCAGCATTCTGGTTTATGATAGTTAAGCAATCAATAACGCATATGTCTCTATGCTGTTGAAATAACAGAATATGCGAAGGTTAGATTAGATGATGCCTTGACCCATCATAGCGTGAGCAACCTTCATGAAGCCGGCAATGTTGGCGCCCTTCATGTAGTTCATGTAGCCGTCGGCTTCCTTGCCGTATTTCACACATTGCTCATAGATGTCGTTCATGATGTTGTGCAGATTCTTGTCGACTTCCTCGGCAGTCCAGTAGATGTGCTCGGCGTTCTGAGTCATCTCGAGACCCGAAGTTGCAACGCCGCCAGCGTTCACAGCCTTGCCTGGAGCATACACCATCTTGTTCTCGATGAAGTAGTCGATGGCAGCAGCCTGGCAACCCATGTTGGAAACCTCGGCGATGAGCAGGATGTTGTTTTCCTTCATCTTCTTGGCATCCTCGAGAGCGACCTCGTTCTGAGTAGCGCAAGGCATGCATATGTCTACCTTCTGCTCCCAAGGCTTCTTGCCGGCATAGAACTTGGCGTTGGGGAATTTCTCCACATAGGGAGCGCACACGTCGTTGCCCGAAGCGCGCAGGTCGAGCATGGCCTGGAACTTCTCGGGGGTGTTGATGCCGTCGGGATCATAAATGTAGCCGTCGGGACCGCTGATGGTCACAACCTTGGCGCCAAGCTGGGTGGCTTTCTCTACCACGCCCCATGCCACGTTGCCGAAGCCCGACACTGCAACCGTCTTGCCCTTGAAGTCGGTGCCCAGGGTCTTGAGCATGTTCTCTACATAGTAGCATGCGCCATATCCAGTGGCCTCGGGACGGATGCGGCTGCCGCCGAACTCAAAGCCCTTGCCAGTGATGGTGCCCGTGTGCTCACGGGTGAGTTTCTTATACATTCCAAACAGGTAGCCTACCTCGCGGCCGCCCACGCCGATGTCGCCGGCTGGGATGTCCATGTCGGGGCCTATGTGGCGCCACAGCTCAAGCATGAAGGCCTGGCAGAAACGCATGATCTCGGCATCGCTCTTGCCGCGGGGCGAGAAGTCGCTGCCGCCCTTGCCGCCGCCCATGGGCAGCGTGGTGAGGGCATTCTTGAAGGTTTGCTCAAAGCCCAGGAACTTGAGGATCGACAGGTTGACCGAAGCATGGAAACGAAGACCGCCCTTGTAGGGGCCAATGGCGTTGTTGAACTGCACGCGGTAGCCCAGGTTGGTCTGCACCTCGCCCTTGTCGTCGACCCAAGTCACACGGAATGTGAAAATGCGGTCGGGCTCAACCATGCGCTCCATGATTTTTGCCTTTTCAAACTCAGGGTGCTTGTTGTACTCGTCTTGAACGGTGATCAACACTTCACGCACTGCTTGTAAGTACTCTTTTTCGCCGGGGTGCTTAGCCTCGAGATCGGCCATAATTTTTTCTACGTTCATGATAGAATTTTGTTTAAGTTGGTTGTATAGATTAATTGTCTCTCATTTTTCTTTTTTCTCTCGTTGCGCCGCCAAGGTTTATCTTAACGACGTGACAAATATATAGCAAAATTTGGAAATCACCATAAGAAATCGAGTTTTTTTTACCTAAAAAATGTGCTCGATACTAATCTTTCTTAGCAAAATGTTATTTTTAACACTAATTATGGATTGGCAATTTGTGCCCGTTCGGCCCCCGGTGGCTTTCACGCGGCTTGCAACATGGGCCTGTTGCGTGGCATCGTGTCGGCAAGTGGCCAAATTAAGTTGCATTAAGCCAGTTTGTTGCCTCTCCGGGCGCAAACATTTTTGCCCGAAACGATTGATTTCTTGGGAAAAAACGCTACATTTGTAAATGAAATCTTCCTGTACGATTTCAACCCTGAGAGATAAAAACCAACTGTTTTAAACTAATAATATTAATGTATAAGTTATGAAGAAACACAATTTCTATGCAGGTCCTTCAATCATGAGTCAATACACTATTGACCATACGATTGATGCAATTCGTGATTTTGCCGGTACCGGCCTTTCTGTGCTCGAGATTTCCCATCGCAGCAAGGAGTTCCAGGCTGTCATGGACGAGGCTCAAGCCCTGTTCAAGGAACTTCTCGACATCCCCGAGGGTTATGAGGTGCTCTTCTTGGGCGGCGGTGCCAGCTTGCAGTTCTGCATGGTGCCTTACAACCTCTTGAAAACTAAAGCCGGCTATGTTGATTCGGGTACTTGGGCCCACAAGGCCATCAAGGAGGCCAAGCTCTTTGGCGACGTCGAGATCGTGGCCAGCAGCGAGGACGACAAGTATGTGTACTATCCCAAGCTCGACAACGTGCCTGCCGACCTTGACTACCTCCACATCACTACCAACAACACCATCTTCGGCACCGAGCTGCGCGAGGATCCCGATGTGCCCGTGCGCATGGTTGCCGACATGTCGAGCGACATCTTCTCGCGTCCGGTCGACGTTTCCAAGTATGACCTCATCTACGGCGGAGCTCAGAAGAACCTGGCTCCTGCAGGCGTCACCTTTGTCATCGTCAAGACCGATGTCCTGGGCCAGGCACCCCGTGCCATCCCCACTATGCTCAACTATGAGACTCACGTCAAGAAAGGCAGCATGTTCAACACGCCTCCGGTGCTCCCCATCTACAGCGCTTTGCAGACACTCAAGTGGTACAAGGAGCTGGGCGGCGTGAAGAAGCTCCAGGAGATCGACGAGGAGAAGGCTCGCGTGCTCTACGACGCCATCGACGAGAGCAAGATGTTTGTGGGCACTGTCAAGCCCGAGTCGCGCTCGATCATGAACGTGTGCTTCGTCATGAAGCCCGAGTATGCCGGCCTCGAGAAAGACTTCCTCGACTTCGCCGCTACCAAGGGCATCGTTGGCATCAAGGGTCACCGCAGCGTGGGCGGCTTCCGTGCATCGCTCTACAATGCTCTGCCTCTCGACAGCGTGAAGGTGCTCACCCAGGCCATGAAGGAATTTGAGAACAAGCATTGATCTTGCATTCCTGCCTGAGTAGTTCACATTATATATTTTATTTTTCTTTAAAACGATTATCCTACTATGAAAATATTAGTTGCAACCAGCAAGCCCTTTGCCCCCGCCGCAGTCGAGGGCATCAAGAAAGTGCTTGAAGACGCCGGTCACGAGCTCGTGCTCGTGGAGAAAGGCACCAAAGACGACATGATAGCCGCCATCAAGGATTGCGCAGGCCTCATCGTGCGCAGTGATATCGTCGACAAGCAGGTCATGGACGCCGCTCCCCAGCTCAAGGTGGTGGTGCGCGCCGGTGCCGGCTACGACAACATCGACCTGGCCCAGGCCACACAGCACGGCCTGTGCGTGATGAACACCCCTGGCCAGAACAGCAATGCCGTGGCCGAACTGGTGTTTGGCATGCTCGTCACCCTCATTCGTAACCGCTACAATGGCAAGAGTGGCACCGAGCTCAAGGACAAGACCCTGGGCATTCATGCCTACGGCCAGGTGGGACGCAACGTGGCCCGCATTGCCAAGGGCTTCGACATGAAGGTGAGCGCCCTCGACCCATGGGTGAGCGACGAGAAGATGATTGCCGACGGTGTCACGCCTGTGCACGACCTCAAAGAGCTGTATCGCAACAACCAGTATGTGAGTCTCCACATCCCGGCTACCGACGAAACCCGCCACTCGGTTGGCAAGGAGCTCTTCGAGCTCATGCCCCACGATGGCGTGCTCGTGAATGCTGCCCGCAAGGAGGTCATCGACGAGCAAAGCCTTGACCAGGCTCTTGCCGACCGCGACGACCTGCGCTATGTGGCCGACGTGAAACCCGACATCGCCGACCAACTCGTGGAGAAGTATGGCGACCGCGTGTTCTTCACGCCTAAGAAGATGGGTGCTCAAACTGCCGAGGCCAACATCAATGCCGGTCTCGCTGCTGCCCACCAGGTAGTTGCCTTCCTCAAGGATGGCACCAACAGGTTCCAGGTCAACAAGTAAGTTCCACCGCGCTGCCAGCGCGATGCAGCCACAACATAGTCAAGAGGGGGGAGGGCACAACTCATCGTTGTGCACCTCCTCTCTCTCTTTGTGCTATTGCAGGGTGGCTGCTTCCTGGAGCTGCGGCCCGCTCATTGCCGCCGCTCTCCCTTCTCAGGACTGAAAGAGGCTTGACGCTGTCTCGCCCCATTGGCTCCCGGTGCCTACTGGATAGCGTGAAATGCAAGTTATAAATGCCCAAAAAGTTGTGCATTAGCAGCGAAATGTGTAATTTTGCACAGCTTATTGGTATGAATAATAATCATATAAGTGATAGCTACATAGTTGCATGTGATGAGGGTTTTATGAGTTGCTGCGATAGTGCTCTGTGCCATCATTGTGGCGACGCGTTGCAACAAGGTTTCACGCCTTCCCCCTCAGGAGAAGGTGACCCCCCGTTGTTGCCCCGTTGCAGCAAGTCAAGCGCTCTGCACCCACACACGCGGTGATGCACGCTGGCAACAGCCTCAATGTCACAATGCAATGATCTTTTCTTAGGTTTTACAACACATGCATGCAGCTTGCTGCATGCCACACAATTGTTTCAATGAACGATAATATCAGGTTTGCCGTTGCCGGCACAGGCTATGTGGGCTTGAGCATGGCCACGCTGCTCAGTCAGCACCATCACGTGGAGGCTGTCGACATCATCCCCGAAAAAGTGGAGATGATCAACAACCGCAAGTCGCCCATCGTCGACAAGGAAATCGAAGACTATCTGGCTCACAAGCAGCTCGACCTGCACGCCACTCTCGACGGGCGGGCTGCCTATGCCCAGGCCGACATCGTGGTGATTGCCGCCCCCACCAACTACGACTCGCAGAAGAACTTCTTCGACACGAGTGCCGTCGAGGCGGTGATCGACCTCGTGATGAGCGTCAACCCCAGCGCCGTCATGGTCATCAAGTCGACCATCCCGGTGGGCTACACCGAGCACATACGCAAGTCGAAGCACACGCCCAACATTCTCTTCTCTCCCGAGTTTCTGCGCGAGGGCAGGGCGCTCTACGACAATCTTTATCCCAGCCGCATCATCGTGGGCACCGACACTGCCAGCGCGCGTCTGGTCGAGGTGGCGCGCACCTTTGCCGCATGCCTGCAGCAGGGCGCCATCAAGCAGAATATCGACACGCTCATCATGGGCTTCACCGAGGCCGAGGCCGTGAAGCTCTTTGCCAATACCTACTTGGCCCTGCGCGTGAGCTACTTCAACGAGCTCGACACCTATGCCGAGATGAAGGGGCTCGACACCAAGGCCATCATCAATGGTGTGTGCCTCGACCCGCGCATCGGCACCCACTACAACAACCCCTCGTTCGGCTACGGCGGCTACTGCCTGCCCAAGGACACCAAGCAACTGCTGGCCAACTATGCCGATGTGCCCGAAAATCTCATCCAGGCCATCGTTGACAGCAACCGCACCCGCAAGGACTTTATTGCCGACAGGGTGCTCGGCAAGTCGGGCTACTACGACTACTTCAGCCACGGCCAGTACAATCCCAGCGAGGAGCACAAGGTGGTGATAGGCGTGTACCGCCTCACCATGAAGGCCTACAGCGACAACTTCCGCCAGTCGAGCATCCAGGGCATCATGAAGCGCATCAAGGCCAAGGGCGCCCAGGTCATCATCTATGAGCCCACACTGCCCGACGGCAGCACTTTCTTTGGCAGCAGCGTGGTCAACGACCTCGACCGCTTCAAGCAGGAGAGCGCCGTGATTGTGGCCAACCGCTACGACCCTTGCCTCGACGATGTGCACAGCAAGGTGTATACCCGCGACATCTTCGGGCGCGACTGATGCCGCTCGGTGCCCCCCCCCCCGGTATATATATATTCTCACTTGATTTCCCCATCATGATATGATAGAGAGCATACTACACTTTTTCAGCTCCATCCCAGGCGCGGCCTATGGCACTATATTCTACAACACGGTGCTGGTGCTTTGCCTGTTCACGGCCTTCCGCTTGGTCTCGTCGACGGGCAACTCCCTGCTATACAGCAAGCCCTCGTTGCCAGTGCCCACCATCGTCGTCACGGTCATCATCATCCTTTTCATGGGCCTGCGGCCCAACGAGAGCTACTTTGGCGACACCTACATGTACGCGCACTCCTTCAACCTCTTGCAGAATGGCATTGCCACGCCATCGACGACAAGCACGGGTGGCGAGTGGCTGTGGGTGCGCATCATGTTTGCCTTCGTCACGGGCAGCGGCGACGTGCACATGTTTTTCCTCTTCACCGACCTCCTCTACTACGGCCTCATGCTGCTGTGCTGCTGGCGCCTGTTCCCCAACAACACGTGGCTGGCCATGCTCTTCTTCATCGCATCCTTTTCCACTTACTCCTATGGCGTCAACGGCATTCGCAACGGTGTGGCTTGCAGTGTTGTGCTCGTGGCCATTGCCCTGGCGGCGGGCGGCACCAAGCCCGAGCGCTATGCCGGCCTGCTGCTCTCGCTCGTGGCCATTGCCATTCACCGTTCCACGGCCTTGCCCATTGCCGCGCTGTGGGCTGCGGTGTTCATCATCAGGCACCCCAAGCAGGCCATCTACTTCTGGGTGGCCGCTATCTTCTTGTCACTCCTCGTGGGCAACCGCGTGGGCGACTTCTTTGCCAGCCTGGGCTTTGACGACCGCATGACCTCTTACTTCCAAGGGCAATCCGATGCTAAGGACATGGCCCAGTTCTCTCACACGGGATTCCGCTGGGATTTCCTGCTCTACAGCGCCATGCCAGTACTCTTCACCTGGTACCTCACGGTGAAACGCAACTTCAACGATCGCGCTTTCAACATCATCGCTGTCACCTACATCCTGGCCAACGCATTCTGGATTCTCGTCATCAGGGCGGCATTTTCCAACCGCTTTGCCTATCTCTCTTGGTTTATGTATCCATTGGTGATTTGCTACCCGCTGTTGCGCTTCAACATCTGGCCCGACCAGGATCGCAAGACGGCCCTCATACTCCTGCTCTTCTACGGCTTCACCTACTTGATGTATTTAATCAGTTAGTTCTTTTACATTTATATATCTTTGAGATGAATAAAACGTTGACTGTCTTCACCCCTGCCTACAACCGCGCCCACTGGGCAACTCACTGATTATTGTTTGTACTGCTGATCTTATTTTGTTAGGCTTATCTTTTTCAATTATACCGTTTTATATTGTTTCTTTATGAAAAGTTCACCCTCGATATCAATAATTGCTAATTTTTACAATTCAGAGAGGTTTATTCCTAAACTAATTAAATCAATTGCTGGTCAGTCATTTCATGATTGGGAACTTATTTGTGTAAATGATTGTTCCCCTGGGAATGACCAGGAAATAATCAACAAGGAAATTACCAAGTTGAGGATCTCTGATAAGGTTAAATTGATTAATAATGAAGTCAATTTAGGCATCTCTCGTGCGAAGATGGTTGGAATTAAAGTTGCACAGGGCGATTATTTGACTTTTATAGATGGTGATGATTGGCTCGCTCCAGATGCTTTAGAAAAATTAATTAAACCTGCGCTAAAGCATGACTTGGACTTAGTTGTTATGAACAACTATAAGATCCTTCCTTGTTTTAATTATAAAATACTATATAGGTCACAAGTAGATGAGTTTGACAAAGTTTTGAGATATCCTGAAATATTTGAAAAATATTATATAAATTTCTTTGGTATTAATATTTTTAGCGTCACATATTGGGGAAAGCTATACAAACGAGATCTTGTTCTTAAAGCGAATTTTGTTCCACCAGCAGACAGCATCTCAGAAGATGAGTTGTTCAATTTAACAGTGTTTCCTCATGTTCGTTCTATGATGTTTATTGATTATGCTGGATACTATTGGAGATGGGGTGGTATTACTTCAGGCAAGAAGAATGATATATGGACATCACAAAAATATCTTCCCAGAATGCTGGAAATCTATCATTTAAGGAAGGACTTGATTGATAAATATAATTACAATAAGGCTTTTAAATATTTGGTAATTGAGCTTAAAAATATATTGAAGACTTGTATAAGCTCTTTGGCAAAGTATAAATCGTCATCAATAGATGGGGCTGAAATTATAAAATACATTGAAACGGTACTTAAGGATCCAGCTTATAATGATGTACAGGTTTTGCAAGGAGATGGCAGACATAGAGATGATCCATTCATTGAGGCTATTTGCCGGAAAGATGCCTTGAGTGTATATGAAATTTGTCATCTTGACTACAAAAAAAGATGGAGGTCTCGTATGGTTAAATCTTTATTACACATTCTCATTTATGGGGTTTAGATCAATGTGTTTTTTCTATAAAATTAGTATTTACTTTTAAACTTTTGACTATGAAGTTCGATTTATCAATAGTTGTCCCCTGCTATAATGTTTCAAGTTATCTTGATCGTTTTTTTAAATGTTTAGAGAGCCAATTGGATGAATCCATTTCTATCGAGTTTGTTTTTGTCAATGATGCTTCTACTGATAGTACAATTGACAAATTGAGACAATTCGCGGCCGTTCACAATAATGTAGTCATTATTGATAAAGCTACCAATCAGGGTATAAGTGCAGCACGTAATAGTGGAATGGATATTGCACGCGGAAAATGGATAACGTTCCCCGATCCTGACGATGTGATAATTGGTAAAGGCTATTACTATCTTTTTCATAATTTCGTGGCAAAGGATGCTTCGTTGGATGCAGTCTCTTTTGAAATGGATATTGTTAAGGAGAAGGATTACAAATTCTCGTCAGACTTGCGTTGTGAAGATGGCAGGTTAGTTTGGGAAGGTACTGGATATGATTTTTTTAATCATTACCATATGGGCTTATGTTCTACTCTATTATATAGGCTAGATGTTATCAAACAAAACAAGCTATTATTTGAAAATTATAAAGTGGGAGAAGATTCCGTTTTTAATACAAAATTTGAATTGAAATGTAACAAGGTGGCAAAGGTTACAAGCAAAATCTACACTTATGTTCTTAGAAATAATTCAATTACACACTCGCAGTCTTCTTCTTTAATAAAAGAGAGAATAAGCGCAGAGGTGGATGTTGCCCGTTTCTTTTATGGCTTAGAAAAAGCCTCCACCGATATTACGTTCAGTAATCGTTGTTTGTATTATAAAAAGAGTTTCTGTGGATTGGCTTTGGGTCAGGTATTGCGAAGCAATATCAGCATTAAAGAAATCAAGAGATTTAAAAATACTCTTTCAGAACTCAACGTCACTTATAAACCAATTTATTTCATTAAATCAAAGGAATCAATAAAGGCACGAGGGCAAATTCTGTTGATTTCGTTTCCTTTATTGTTACTTGTTGTTCGCCCGTTATATAAATTTATTATTAGAGATAGGTTATGAAAACGTTGACCGTCTTCACCCCTGCCTACAACCGCGCCCACACCCTGGGCCGCACCTATGATAGCCTGTGCCGCCAAACGTGCAAAGACTTCAAGTGGCTCATCGTGGACGACGGCAGCACCGACGGCACCCGCCAGCTGGTGAATGGTTGGATTGCCGATGATAAAATCGAGATCATCTACATTTACCAAGAAAACCAAGGCATGCACGGTGCTCACAACACCGCCTACAAGCACATAGACACTGAGCTGAATACTTGCATTGACAGCGACGACTGGATGCCAGATGATGCCGTCGAGAAAATCGTAAGTTTTTGGAAGGAAAATGGCAGTGAAAACTATGCTGGCATCGTTGGGCTTGATATTACCGAAGATGAGCACGTCGTCGGTAGTGTTTTCCCTAAAGATATGAAGGAAACCACTTTGCAGGGCTTTTATGAATCTGGGGGTAGTGGTGATAAAAAATTGGTGTATCGTACTGCAGTTATCAATCAATATCCTGATTATCCAATTTTCCCTGGAGAAAAATATGTGGGGTTGGCCTATAAGTACATGCTTATCGATCAAGATTGGAAACTGTTAACGTTAAATAAACCCTTGGTTATCGTGGAGTATCAGCCAGATGGTTCAAGTTTTAGCATGTATAAGCAGTACTGGAGCAATCCCCGCGGTTTTGCTTTCTTTCGCACAACCGAAATGATGACGACTCACAAATTAAAACGACAATTCATCGTGTGTGCTCATTACGTTTCCAGCTGCATTATTAGCAAGAATTGGAAATTTGTTAGTGAAAGTCCTAAGAAACTTATGACTATACTCGCTATTCCTGCTGGAATTATGTTGTTTTTATTAATTCGGCATAAGGTTAAGTCAGATAAACAAATGAAATTTAAAAAGTAGTATTAGAGTATTTGTGGACTTTGATGTTTCTGACAATTCGATTGTCATAGGTAATCTGTGAAAGATTATACAAAGCGAAAGTTCGACTATAGCTAAATTTATAGTTTATCCTGTAATGAAATGAGAATTTTGCATGTGATCACTTCGTTGCGCACTGGAGGGGCCGAGCACTTGATGGTCGACTTGCTGCCTGCATTGCGTGCCTTGGGCAATGATGTGGAGTTGTTGGTTTTTGACGGCACGCCCACACCCTTCATGCAGCAACTTGAGGAGGAGGGTGTCACAATACGCCACCTCGGCCTTGGCGGGAGCCCGTATCACCCCAAAAACATAATTGGGCTTTGCAAGTACATGCGACGCTACGATGTCGTCCACACGCACAATACTGCATGTCAGTTCTTCGCACCAATAGCCAAGATGATGACTTTAGGGGGAGCAAAATTGGTCACAACTGAGCACAATGCTACCAATCGCCGCCGAGGTAAACTGTTGTTTAAATTGATTGATCGATGGATGTATGCTCGTTATTCCCGCATTATATGCATAGCCCAACAGACGTATCAAAATTTGACGGCACATCTTGGAACCAATAAAAACATGACTGTCATTTTCAATGGAGTGCGGGTCGACAGTTTTCTTCACGCAATAAAAGATGTTGCCAAAGAAACTGAATTTGTTGTATCCATGATTGCTGGCTTTCGACATCAAAAGGACCAGGACACGCTCATTCGTGCAATGGCACAATTGCCGGGCAACTATAGTCTGCAACTTGTGGGCGACGGGCCCCGTCGTGGCGAGCTTGAAAATCTCATAGCCAAGTTGCAGCTTGGCGATAGGGTGAAACTGCTCGGCATCAGGACCGACATACCCGATATCCTTGCCCATAGCGATGTGGTTGTGCTCTCGTCGCACTGGGAGGGGCTTTCTCTCTCGAGCATCGAGGGCATGGCCTCGGGGCGCCCGTTTGTTGCCAGCGATGTCGCTGGCTTGCGAGAAATCGTGAAAGGATACGGAATTCTCTTTCCTCATCAAGATT
>Ga0256404_1008022_pt1 | contig 16203 bp, 14 predicted proteins | sample RumenRJG_01DNA_FD_185990 | JGI IMG/M metagenome (GOLD analysis project Ga0256404, IMG submission 185990) | Bovine rumen microbial communities from Lethbridge, Alberta, Canada - RJG_01 | ecosystem: Host-associated > Mammals > Digestive system > Stomach > Rumen | place: Canada: Alberta | collected...
GTCCGCTATATTCTGGAGGACCGGTCCTTCTACGACGATTTTCCGGCCTTCGTGCGTTCCATCGACGGCAAGGTGGAGAAGATGACTCTGAGCTTCAATATGCTGAATAATGGTGCGGAGGAAAAGCTTAAGGCAGCGGAGCGGATCGCGAAGATCCCGGGGATCCTGCTGGTCTCCGGCGCGGTCCACAATCTGGAGGTCAGCAACGAGGACAGCGGAAAGGGCCGCGGGATCCTGCATCTCTGCGAGCTTCTGGGAATCGACCGGGCACGCACCATGGCCTGCGGGGACGAGGAGAACGACCTCGACATGATCCGCAGGGCTGCCTTCGGCGTCGCCATGGCGAATGCCCTGGATTCCGTAAAGCGTGAGGCGGATTTTGTGACGAAAAGCAACGAGGAGGACGGCGTCGCAGACGCCATTGAGGAATTCCGGAGACGGATGGGAATTTAGCGCGATTCCGGAAGAAATCGTCCGGGGAGCGGACCGGAGAAGAATCGGGGAAAGCCTGCGGAAGATCGAGGCGGCACGGAAATTGCAAAGGGAAGGGAGAGCGGATATGAGCTGGAAAAAGTACGGGGAAGCAGAGTATATCACAACACGCTGGTCAGGCGGGACCACGACGCAGCTGGCCATAGCGCCGGAGGGCGCGGTCTACGCGGACCGGGATTTCCTGTGGCGACTCAGTTCTGCCGGCGTGGATGACGACTACTCTAAGTTCACGGCGCTGCCGGATTACGAGCGGCTCATCTCGGTCCTGAAGGGGGATCTGGAGATGAAGATCGCGGACGGACCGCGGCAGGCACTGCCCTGCTGTCAGGTCGCGGCATTTGACGGCGGTGTCCCGGTGGAATCCTGGGGACGATGCCGGGACTTTAACCTGATGCTGCGGAAGGGCAGATGCGCGGGGGCTGTCCAGTCGGTCAGAATCCCGGCAGGCGGCTGCGTGGAGATCACCCCGGCAGTGCCTTCCGGCTGTTACGGGGACTGCTGCACTGCGGCAGTCTACTGTGCAGAGGGCAGCGTGACGGTTTCCGGCGGTTTTTTCGGGTCTGCCGGCGAACTTCTCCTGAATGAGGAATACAAAACCGCACCGCTCCGGCTGGAAAGCGCGGAGGGCGCGGTCCTGATGCTTGCTGTTATATTCAGGATCTGATCAGTTCGCGATCGTGACGGCTTCTCCTGCGGTGCCTATATTGTCTTCGCAGGTGAAACGGTCTGTCAGCGGTGCGATCTCGTTGTAGAACAGGGTGTTGGTGTCTTCGTAACCGGCGAACTCGAAAGTCCTGGGCAGGAAGACGAGGAGGGTCGGCACCCCTGTGTTCAGCTTGATCGTGCTGGTGGGCAGTGCTGCATTCTCGAGACTCAGAGCGGTCTTTCCGTCGGGCATTCCGAGAAGGTTTGAGAAGCGGACGCTGGTCACGTAGTTCACGGTGTTTTTGTAGTCGTGGCCGTCCTTGGAGAGATCAACGCTGCACTTCACGGAATAGACCAGGAACAGGTAGTTCCGGGCGGTGTCCAGCAGGCTTGTCGGGCTCTTCCGGGTCAGGAAACAGTGGCCGATCAGCTTGATGTCGTCCACGACTACCAGGCCTTCCTTCTGTTCCGCCTGTCCGGTGATGGTCCGGACCGCTTTTTCCTTGATGACGTCCAGTGTCGGTTCGTCGATCTGGGAGAATTCGGTCAGGCTGTAGGGCAGTCCTTCGACGACGTAATCTCTGGTCCATTCGCAGAGGACGGTTTTGTACTGGGCGGCAAGGTTCTGGTTGAAGCTTTCCATGGAATCGCCGAAATCCACGCGGACTGTGACGAGATCCCCGTTCTTAAGGCCTGAGTTTGAGTCAGTGCCGAAGGAGTATTCGCGGTCCACGCCGACAGTGGATTTCTTGTTGAGGCGGACCCGGCCGTCGGGAGAGGTACCTTCGAAGACGATCTCGAGGTTTTCAAAAGGATCGTAGATGCGGATATCGTCCTCAAAATCATCCAGGGAGATGCCGATTTTCTGGCGGAGAAGAATACTCTCTTCCAGCGCCTTCTGCGTTTCCCTGAAGCGGCGGGCGATGTCGTCGAAGTCGGGGACGTTGATGGATGCAGCGGTCTCCTCCAGATAGGGGATCTCCGCAGTGATGCGTCCGGTCTCTGTCCCGATATAGTTCCAGCGGTTTATAAGTTCCCGGGTGCTCAGGCCCTGCGGATCCCAGGCATGCATGGCGATGACGGGCTCGGACATGGGAACGTTTTTCTTGATGGTTTCCGCTTCCTTCAGAAGAGCTCTGGCAGCGTCCGCGTCGGCAGTACGTACCGGTTCGCCGCTCTCCAGGACCTGCTTCAGTTCCGCGCACTCTGCGTCGAGAGCGGGAAGCGCCGCCTGCCACGCCAGGACCTTACGGTTGCAGGCATCGACCGCGTTGAAATAGCTGCGGTAGGTTTCCTCGTACTCTGCCGCGGCGGCGCGGAATTGTGAGAGCGCATTCTGATGCGGGCGCTCATACAGGAAAAACCAGAGGAGAAGACCCGCAAGAAGTATGCAGACCGGGATCAGTATGCTGAGAGGGGACCGGGAAGTCTTTCCCTGAAGCTGTTCGTTCTGCTGTTCCATAGGCGCCTCCTTTCCGGTGCATAAATACAATGATCAGTGGTCAGCACTCCAGGCCGGAAACCCGGGCCTGCAGGCAAGCCTGCGGCCCTGCTTTCCGACCTGGTCCTGTGGTGCTGATTATTTACATATTTTACCATATCGGGCACAGGGTATTTCTTATGATTTCCTTGTGCTTCTTGTTTTCCCGCTCCGGGATGCGGCATAATAGGACTGGATCGAAAAAAATAGTAGGAAAGGAGGTACGTCGCAGTATGGATCAAAAGTTCCCTGTATGGGCCCGCAAGCTCACTGCGGTACTTCTTCTGATTCTGGTAATGACGGGCGCAGGGCACTGGCTCCGGCAAAGCGGATTCCCCGGGAGTCTTTTGTCCGGGCTGAAGCCGGATCTCAGCGTGTCCCATGAGACCACGATCGACACGGCGCTTCTTTCCGCGAGGATCAAAGATCTGAATGAACTTGCCACGATCTCCCAGTCATACCGGGAGGTGGTGGATCACCAGGTGGAAGGCCTGTTCGGGAAACGGTTTATCCTGGTTTACGACGGTATCATCAAAGCCGGTATCGACATGGATCAGGTGAAGATCATTTCCAGCACAGTCAGCACATCCGGCGATCCGGAACTGACGATCTCGGTGCCGCAGGCGAAGATCCTGAGCCATGAGGATTTCGAATCAGAGACGATTTATGAGGCGGGGATGAACGCCAAGGATCTCGGAGATATCCGGAATGAGGCGATCAAAGAGACGAAGCAGGCGAAGGAAGCGCAGTTTATCGAGGAGGGGATCCTCGTAAAGGCGCGGGACCGCGCGGAGGAGGTCCTCCGGGATACGGTCAGCGCAGTCTGCGGAACGGATGTGTCCGTGAAATTCGAGCACAGATATAACTGAGAAACCCGCGCGGACAGAGCTGCGCCGCGGAACTGAAAACGGGGATATCATGATGAGAACAGTGAAATTGATTCTGGCGGTGATGATTGCGGGACTGCTTCTGGGATTTTTTCTGATCCCGGCAGATCTCGGAAATTTCAGAGGCACCGGGGGCACAAGGACCGGCGGGACGGGAACCTCGTCCGCGGGCACACTGACTGTGGGAACCGGCGCGGGCGATGCGGACCGGGTCGTGACGGACGAGCTTCGCAAGATCGCTGAGCTCACGGTGATGGAATATGACTATAAGGATGCCGTGAACTTTAAAGATGGTCTGAAGATCGGGCAGATCAGTATTCCGATCCCTCTGACGCAGAAAGAAGCGGTCATGACTTATGAGGGACGGATCCGGATCGGGATCGACGCGAAGGAGCTTGAGATCAGGACGGATTCCGGGCCTGACGGCAGCATCCGTAAGGTCACGGTGATGATCCCGGAGACAAAGATCCTGAGTCACGAGATGGACCGGGAGAGCTTTAATCTGATTCTGGAGAAGTCCGGGATCATGAACGGGATCTCGACAGACGACTACAATCTGCTGGAGACGACTGCCCGGGAGCGGATCGAGGAGCGGGTCAGGTCGAGTGATCTTTTTGAAAGGGCGGAGGAGCAGCTGAAGGAAGTGCTGACCAGGTATCTGGCGGCGCTTCACGGCAGCGGAGTAAAGGTGGAATTCAAGAAGAAGGAAAGCTGAGACAGTGTTCCGGAACAAAAAAAACAGGGCGTGAGCCCTGTTTTTTTGGATAATCCCTGCAGGCAGCTGCCTGCCCGGGCTGTTTACTCTTCGGTCAGTTCCGGCCGGGGAGCATTCTTGAATGCGTCCTCAGCGCTGCCGAGTTCAGCGTTGAGGACCGCCTGAAGCGCGTCGGCTGCGGCAGCCTCGTCCGGTCCGGCGATCACCGCATGGATGGTCTCGCCGCACTTGCCGTTCAGGCTGATGACGTTCATGAGCTTTTTCGCGTTGACGACCTTGTCGCCGATGCTGAGTGTAATATCAGATGTAAATCCCTTTGCGGAGCTGGTGATCTTTCCCGCCGGCCGCGGATGCATGCCCAGGGTATCCCGAATCGTAAAATCAAACTGTTTCATAAATATGTTCACTCCTTTCCGAAAGGCAGATGATTGAAGGATTCCTTTCTTGAAGTCCATACTATAAAGGATGAAGGGCAATCTGTCAAATGTCAAATATATTTTTCATAATTTTTGGCGCATGGATACTCGTGACTTCAGTCATGAGTTATTGACCCTTGTACAATCGGCCGGATACCCGTAAAATAAAAAATGACAGGATATTATAAGTAAGATCTGTGAATAAGGCGCTACAGGACTAAAAGCAGGGAGGTAAGATATGGCAGTAAAGAAGGATACCGCAGCGGCTGAGAGGAAGGAGACCGCAAAGAAGGCACCCGCGAAGAAGGCACCCGCGAAGAAGGCGGCTGCAGAGAAGGACACCGAGAAGAAAGAAACTGCAAAGAAGACCACGGCAAAGAAGACTGCTGCGAAGAAGACTTCCAAGGTCAGGGAAGCGATCGACGAACTGAAGGAGGATGCGAAGGAATTCGTCGCTGAAGAAAAGGAAAAGGCAGCGGCGGCCAAGGAAGCACCGGCGGTCGAGGCAGCTCCTGCCGCCGAAGCGGAAGCACCGGCGGTCGAGGCAGCTCCTGCCGCTGAAGAAGCCGCACCGGCAGCAGAAGAGGCTCCGGCAGCAGAGGAGGCAGCTCCTGCAGTCGAGGAGGCTCCGGCTCCGGAGCTCCCGCAGCCCAGAAGAAGCGTCGCTTTCATCGGTTCTGAGTGCTATCCCTTCGTGAAGACCGGCGGACTGGGCGACGTCATGTACGCGCTGCCGAAGGCGCTGATCGCGCAGAACTGCGATGTCCGCGTCATTCTTCCGCGCTATGCATGCATCAAGCAGCAGTATCAGGAGAAGATGGTCTACCGCGGCGCGTTCCAGATGGATCTGTGCGAGGACGGCAAGTCCTACTATGTCGGCATCATGGAGTATGTGTGGGACGGCGTCGTGTACGATTTCATCGACAACGAGGAGTTCTTCAGCTGGGGCAAGCCCTACACGAACCTCGTGGACGATATACCGAAGTTCTGCTTCTTCGGCAAGGCTGCGCTGGCGGCTCTGAACTATATGGACTGGATCCCGGACGTGATCCACTGCCATGACTGGCAGGCGGGCCTCGTGCCGATCTATCTGCGCACCCTGTTCCAGGATACGCCGGTAAGCCGCGCGAAGGTCATGATCACCATCCACAACCTGAGATTCCAGGGAATCTATGATTACAGACATATCAAGTACTGGTCCGGTCTGCCGGATTACGTCTTCAACAAGGACGCGCTCACCCAGAACTGGAACGACGCGAACATGTTCAAGGGCGGCCTGACCTACGCGAACATGATCACCACCGTCAGCGAGACCTACGCGGGCGAGATCCAGACTCCGTACTACGGCGAGGGACTGGATGCGCATCTGCGCTATCACTCCGGCAAGCTGCGCGGCATCGTCAACGGAATCGATTACGACATGTGGAATTCCGCGACGGATGAGCTGCTGGCGGCTCCGTATGACATCACCAACGTCATCGACAAGAAGAAGGAGAACAAACTGGCGCTGCAGGAGGAGCTGGGCCTCGAGAAGGACGAAGGCAAGTTCGTCATCGGCCTCATCTCCCGTCTGACCAACCAGAAGGGCCTGGACCTGATCAACGCGATCATCCCGGATCTGATCGACGGCAACACCCAGATCGTGGTCCTGGGCACCGGCGACGCGATCTACGAGGATTCCTTCCGCTATTACGAGAATGCGTACAAGGGCAGTGTCTGCTCCAACATCATGTACGATGAAGGCAGAGCACATAAGATCTATGCAGGCTGTGACGCGCTGCTGGTTCCGTCCCAGTTTGAGCCCTGCGGCCTGACCCAGCTGATCGCCATGCACTACGGCACCGTCCCGATCGTCCGTGAGACCGGCGGCCTGAAGGATACGGTCGAGCCCTACAACCAGTTCACCAACTGGGGCAACGGCTTCACCTTCGACAACTACGACGCAGGACTGCTGCTCGACGCTGTCAACCGCGCGAAGACTCTGTACTTCACCAACCGCTGGTGCTGGGATGAGATGGTGCAGCGCGATATGGACAAGGATGTCTCCTGGGAGAACTCCGCGAAGAAGTACCGCGCACTCTATGTTGAGCTGACGACCTGATAACAAGACCTGAGAAGAGGAAACTGACATGAGAGATGACAACTGCATTTTCTGCAAGATCGCGAACGGAGAGATTCCGTCCACGGCAGTTTATGAGGATGAGAATTTCAAGGCGATCCTTGATCTGGGCCCGGCACAGAAGGGGCACACGCTGATCCTTCCGAAGGACCACTACAAGGATCTGACCGAGGCTCCGGAGGAACTCTGCGGGAAGGCCTTCTCGCTGGCGGGAAGGATCGGTGCCGCGATGAAGAAAGGCCTTGGATGCGCAGGCTTCAACGTGGTCCAGAATAACGGAAGTGCGGCGGGACAGACAGTTTTCCATCTGCATGTCCACATCATTCCGCGCTATGCGGACGGTCCGCAGATTGTCGCATGGAATCCCGGCACCACCACGCCGGAGGAATCCGCGGAGACAGCGGCAAAGATCGCGGCGGAACTGTAATTCAGCTTATCAGGTTCAAATGATGGATTTTTCGGATTATCACAGACGAGCGCCGGTCACCCTGGCGCTCGTCGCATTGAATATAGTATTTTTCCTCTGGACGGAAGTGAACGGATCCAGTGAGGACATTCAGAACATGTACCGCTGGGGCGCCATGTACGGGCCGGCCATCACGGAAGACCATGAGTACTGGCGGCTGGTCACGGCGGCGTTCCTGCATTTCGGCATCAGCCATATCGCGAACAACATGTTCCTGCTGCTTCTGATGGGGGACCGGCTGGAGCGGGCGCTGGGCCATGTGAAATATCTGATCCTGTATCTGGCCAGCGCGGTCGGAGCCAATCTCTTTTCGATGATCCTTGATCTCAGGCTGGATCCGGAGACCTTTTACCGTACGGTCAGCGCAGGCGCCAGCGGCGCAGTCTTCGGCGTGATCGGCGGTCTTCTCTGGGCAGTAGTCCGGAACCGCGGCAGGCTGGAGGATCTTTCCGCGCGGCAGATGATGATCTTTGCGGGTCTTTCTTTTTACTACGGACTCACCGCCGCGGGAGTGGACAGCAAGGCCCACTTCGGCGGCCTTGTGACCGGCTTTGTGATGTGCATGTTCCTGTACCGTCCGAAGCGCCGGGGGAATTGGGCCGAGGTCTGGCAGAAAGTGATCTGAAACAGGAGAACTCAGCGATACAGCATCGTTATGATGCCGATCACCCCTGCGAAGACCAGGGGGATGAACATCATATATTTCAGGGCACTGTTCCTGAGGTCATCCCTGTGGTTCCACCAGGCATACAGATAGACAGAGAGCGAGACCAGGAAGGCGAACATGAGGAAGCACAGAATGAAGCCGAATATATTGACGGACGGAGCGGACATATAATTCCTCCTTACAGCAGAATTCCTGCCCGTAATTGTACAGGACAGCGCGGAAAAGTACAATGCGGCGGAGTTAATGAAAAATTCACCTTTTCAAGGAGGAATCCGGCCGCGAATATAACGAAACGAATAGCACAGGGCAGGAAAGTAAGCTATAATATTATAGATTGTTAACAAATAATTCTCTAACGAGGTAGGGGGATACTTCCATGAGCAAAAACATCGATACAATGTGTGTCAATGCGATCCGCGTTCTGTCCGCGGACGCGATCCAGAAGGCAAATTCCGGACATCCGGGCCTGCCGCTGGGCGCAGCAGCTATGTCTTACGAGCTGTGGGCAAATCACATGAAGATCAATCCGAAGGATCCGCAGTGGGCGGACCGCGACCGTTTCGTCCTTTCCGGCGGCCACGGCTCCATGCTTCTTTATTCCCTGCTGCACCTGTTCGGCTACGGCCTTCCGAAGGAGGAACTGACCAAGTTCCGTCAGTTCGGCTCCCTGACCCCGGGCCATCCGGAGTACGGCCACACGGTCGGCATCGAAGCCACCACCGGACCGCTGGGCGCAGGCATTGGTATGGCAGTCGGTATGGCGGCTGCTGAAAAGCACCTGGCAGCAGTGTTCAACCGCCCGGGCTATGAAGTCGTCAATCACCGCACTTACACGATCTGCGGCGACGGCTGCATGATGGAAGGCATTTCTTCCGAGACCCTGTCCCTGGCAGGAACCTGGAAGCTGGACAAGCTGACCATCCTCTATGATTCCAACAAGATCTCCATCGAAGGCAGCACCGACATCGCTTTCACCGAGGATGTCAAGAAGCGCGTCGAGGCGTTCGGCTTCAAGACCCTGACTGTGGAGGACGGCAACGACCTCGCGGCAATCGGCAAGGCGATCGAAGACGCAGCGGCAGATACCTCCGCTCCCTACTTCATCATCGTCAAGACCCAGATCGGCTACGGCTGCCCGGCGAAGCAGGGCAAGGCTTCCGCACACGGCGAGCCCCTCGGCGCGGACAACATCACCGCGATGAAGGATTTCCTTGAGTGGCCGTCTCAGGAGCCGTTCTATGTCCCGGACGAGGTCTACGCGCACTACGACGAGATCACCAAGGGCAAGGCAGCAGCTGAGGAAGCATGGAACGAGCTCTTCGCTGCATGGAAGAAGGAGTTCCCGGAACTCGCTGAGAAGTGGGATCTCTGGCACTCCGACAAGGCTGAAGCCGCTCTCGCGGACGATGCTGACTTCTGGGTCCAGGCTGAGAAGCCGGAAGCGACCAGAGCTTCCTCCGGAAACGTCATTCAGGTCCTGAAGGACAAGATCCCGAATATGTTCGGAGGCTCCGCGGACCTTGCTCCGTCCAACAAGACCGACATGAAGGGCGAGCCCTTCTTCTCCGCTGACGAGCCGGCCGGAAGAAATATCCACTTCGGTGTCCGTGAGCTGGGAATGACCGACATTGCCAACGGTATGCTGCTGCACGGCGGCCTCCGCACCTATGTCGGAACCTTCTTCGTCTTCAGTGACTATGTAAAGCCGATGGCACGTCTTGCATCCCTCATGAACATTCCGCAGATCTTCGTCCTGACCCATGACTCCATCGGCGTCGGCGAGGACGGCCCGACCCATGAGCCGATCGAGCAGCTGGCAATGCTCCGCGCACAGCCGAACTTCAACGTCTATCGTCCCTGCGACCGCGCGGAGACCGAGGCTGCATGGTACATGGCACTGAACTGCAGGAAGACCCCGACCGCTCTGGTCCTGACCAGACAGAACCTGCCGCAGGTCTCCGGCGACGGCAAGGGCGCCCTGAAGGGCGGCTATGTCATCGATGACTGCGAGGGAACGGCTGACTGCATCCTGATCGCCACCGGTTCCGAGGTCGGCCTGGCCATCGACGCGAAGAAGAAGCTTGCGGAAGAGGGCATGAAGGTCCGTGTCGTTTCCATGCCGTGCATGGATGTCTTCGAGCAGCAGTCCGCAGAGTACAAGGAGTCTGTCCTTCCGAAGAGTGTCCGCAAGCGTGTCGCCATCGAGGCGCTGAGCGACTTCGGATGGGGCAAGTACGTCGGCCTTGACGGCGCAGTCGTCGCCATGAAGGGCTTCGGCGCATCCGGCCCGTACAGCAAGCTGTTCGAGCACTTCGGCTTCACCGTCGACAACGTCGTGAAGACCGTGAAGGCACTGTAATCTTACTCTGGTTTTTTATAAAAGGTCCGGCGCATTCCGCGCCGGACCTTTCTTTGGAACGACCGGAAAAAAGGACTTCCGCGGATTATTGCGGAAGCCTTTTTGTGTTCGCACTCAGAAGTAAGTGACATTCACGGTTTTGTTCATCGCCCGCAGCTGGCTGACGAGCTTTTCTCCGATCTTCATCTTCAGCTTGTAACCATACTCAGCTTCATCCTGGTAGGCGGTGTTCATGGCGGTGCCGATAAAGAAATTGATGTCGGTAGCTTCCTCGAAGAGGGCGGAGGCAATGAGGGAGGCGCCGTCCAGGCTGCAGTTCCAGTCGAAACTCCGGCTGTTGCGGCCCAGGTAGTCCTCGGCATACTCGGTGACCCGCTGCAGGGTGAGCATGCCTTCCGTCACCAGATCCACCCCATCGATGATGGACATGGGCGGGATGGTCTCATCCATGTTCACATTGTCCGGGAGAATTTCCTTCCCGAGATATCTTGCCGCCACGGTTGCGGTGACGCCGCCGCAGACAATGTGTTTGCCTTCCAGGCCGAAGAAGAGAGAGCAGGCTTTCTCATCGTCCCGCGGTTTGGCCGGCGGGCCGAACATGATGTTGGCCTGCCTGCGCTCCCGGATCCGGACCACGGCGCAGGAGGTATCGTCCCCGGGCTTGTCCTCGTAAAGCGCGTTGCAGCGGTCCACCAGAAGGGTGGCAAGATTCTTTGCGGAGGCGTCCTTCCGGAAGTTGGCCTGCATGAAATTCATGATCTGGGGCAGCTCCCAGCCGTAGTTCAGTGTGATGCCGACGCCCGCGTGGATGCAGCCGTCGGACATCATGACGATGCAGTCCCCGGGTTCCACTTCCAGGGCGGCCCGGTCGATCTGCTTTCCGGCCACTTCCCCGGTCAGAAAGTACAGAGGCTGGCTTTTTCCGCCGCGGATCAGGAAGGGCTCGGGATTGTCATAGTTATAGATCTCGGCATGGCGGCCGCCGCTCACGCTGATCGCCGTGAAGGTGCAGTAATTGGCCTCCCGCTCTTTGCAGACCGGCAGGGTGGAGAGGATGGTTTCGACGCAGTCGTCAAACGCCACGTTCCGCGCCAGCATGGTGGACATCATGGTGGCGGTGAGGGTGGAGAGGATGTTTGCCTTGACGCCGGAGCCCATGCCGTCCGCCAGCACCAGGATCTGCGTGTTTTCGTCCGGCTGCACCACTGCGACGCTGTCGCCGCAGAGCTGCTCGCCCACATGGTTTAATGACAGATACCCGTATTCCGGGATGATTTCGTTTTTCATTACTGTGCTCTCCCGCCTGGTCAGACTTCATCCTGATCCACGGCATCCTTCAGGGACAGCAGGGCGGTCTTGGTCTCCGCCGCAGTCTCGCCAAGCAGGGACGCGATCTCGTGGACGGTCTTCATGTTGTGCTCGATGACGGAATCCGTGATCTTCAGCGTCTTCTCAATGAGCTCCTGCCGCCGTTTTGCTTCCTCTTCTTCCTGGGTGACGTCCTGCATGACGCAGACCAGAAGATTCGACTTTTCTTCCAGAACGATGGTGTTTTCCACGTATCTGCCGTACTCGCCGAGGTATTCCTTCTTCATGTAGATCTTGTCGCCCTGCAGCGCGTCGAGGTAGTCGAAGGGGTCGAGGTACGCAGTCACCTGGGTGCCGACTGCATCGGCCGCGCTGACGGAATCGAGGATGCGGCACATCGGCTTGTTGATCAGGCGGATATTCAGATCGGTGTCGAGGATCATCAGGCCGCCGGGGAAGTTCTCCACGATTTTGTTGGAGAGGGATTCGGACTGCTCCATGAGGTGGGGCAGGCACATCTCGATCCGCGCGTTTCCTTTGATGATGGCGGCAGCCTTCTTTTCGCAGCTGCCGTAGCCGCAGCAGCCGCAGTTCAGGCGGGAAGCGGGGTCTTCCTTGCCCATCTGCTTCAGCATGTCCTGAATCGCCTCAGCAGAAGGCTCCGGGCAGGCACCGCTTTCCGGCGCGTAGATCTGGCCGATATCTGTCCGGCCGGCGCGGAAGCCTTCAAAATCTTCCGGACCGGCGAAGCGGTTCACCGGGATCGTGGCAGACATGATGCTGAGCTGCCGCTCCGCCATGAGGGGACCGTTCACGCAGCTTCCCTGGCAGGAGGACATTTCGATAAAGCAGTGGTGAAGCTTTCCTTCCCTGATATCCTTCAGGGTCTTCATGGCATTCCGCACCCCGTCGCAGACCAGGTAGTCGAAATCACTGTTTCTGCATTCCATGGTCTTCAGAATGCCGCCGTTGGTGGGGAAGAGGCGCGCCCGGGATTTTTCGGTCAGTTCCTTTTCCCCGGTGGTCTCCATGGCGATTCCCTCCGCCGCGAGCCAATTGTCCAGCTCCCGGAAGGTCAGCGCGGCCTCCACGATCTGGTGGTTCTTGTCGGACTCGTCCTTCTTTGCGATACAGGGGCCGATGAAGACGACCTTGGTGTCCTCGCCGTACCGGAGCTTGATGTCCTTTCCGTGGGCCAGCATGGGGGACAGGATGTCCGCCAGATAAGGAAGGCATTCGGGATAGTGGCGCTGGATCAGAAGGTTGATGGAATGGCAGCAGGAGGAGATGATGACGTCCCGGCCCTCCTCCAGCATTTCATCGTAGGCTTTTTTGACGATGGTGGCGCCGACGGCCGTTTCCTCCACGTCGAAAAAGCCGAGCTTCTTCAGGGTGTTCTGCATGCAGCGGATGTCGGTGTCAGGATAGCGTGAGATGAAGCTGGGCGCCAGGGAGACGATCACCTTGTCGTTGTACCGGATGAGGCGCCGTACCTTTTCGGTATCGTTCCGGATCACCTTCAGGTCCTGAGGACAGACGTTGTAGCATTCTCCGCAGAGGATGCAGTCTTCCTTGATGATCTCGGCCTTGTTCTCCCGGAAGGAGATGGCTTTGATGGGGCAGTGGCGGATGCACTTGTAGCAGTTTCTGCAGTCTTTTGTATCGCTGGTCAGACAATATTGCATAATTGGCCCTCTTTTCTTTGAACTTATAATATAATAGCAAAAAACCTATGGTTAGCATTTCCTAATTGTGCGTTCTGCGGATATAATAAGTGCGACAAAATATATTATTTACACAATTTTACCGGGCAGCACTTCCGGCCCGAGAAAGGAAAACATCATGGCAAAACTGCAGGAACAGGCGGTCAAACTGATCTATGAGATCTGCGACCGCTACCGGGATGAAAAAACGCCGCTGATGATGATCCTGAGCGACATCCAGAATGAATACGGCTACATCCCGCTGGAGGTACAGGAGATCGTTTCCCGTCAGACGGGAATCTCCGTCGCCGAGATCTACGGCGTGGTCACCTTCTATTCATTCTTCTCCCTGACCCCGAAGGGGAAGTACGTCATCGGCTGCTGTCTTGGAACGGCTTGCTACGTCAAGGGAGCTCAGCAGGTCATCGACAAGTTCTCGGAGATCCTGGGGATCAAGCCCGGCGAGACCACCGAGGACGGCCTGTTTACCCTGGACGCGCTGCGGTGCATCGGCGCCTGCGGCATCGCCCCTGCTGTCAGCATCAGCGGGACGGTGTACCCGAAGGTTTCCGTGGCCGATGTCCCGAACATCGTGAACGAATACAGAGCAAAGGAGGCCTGAACGAATGATCAGAACAATTGAACAGTTTGACGCACAGGTCGCCAAATGTACCAAAGCGCTGGATGCGAAGCTGAAGGGAACCGACGGAAAGCGGCATATTGTCCTCTGCGGCGGTACCGGATGTCTTTCCAGCCATTCCAAAGAGATCATGGAAAAATTCCAGGAAGTGCTGAAGAAGCACGGCGCGGAAGATATGGCTACCGTGAATCTCGTGGGCTGCTTCGGCTTCTGCTCCCAGGGGCCCTTCGTGAAGATCTATCCGGAGGATACCTTGTACCGTCTCGTGAAGATCGATGACGTGGAAGAGATCGTGAAGACCGATATCCTGGGCGGCAGCGTCGTGGAGCGTCTGCTTTATGTGGAGCCGGGCACCACGAAGAAGGTGAAGCGCCAGGATGACATCAATTTCTATAAGAAGCAGCGCCGTGTGGCACTGACCGGCTGCGGCGTCATCAACCCCGAGAACGTGGAAGAAGCCATGGGCATGGGCGCGTTCCAGGGCATGAAGCGCGCGCTGTCCATGAGTCCCCAGGAGGTCATCGACGAAGTCCTGGCGGCCGGTCTCCGGGGCCGCGGCGGCGGCGGATTCCCCAGCGGCCGCAAGTGGCAGTTCGCGAAGAATGTCCCGGGCGACCAGAAGTACGTCATCTGCAACGGTGACGAGGGCGATCCGGGCGCATTCATGGACCGCTCCATCCTGGAAGGCAATCCGCTGGCAGTCATCGAGGGCATGGTCATCGCCGGCTACGCCATCGGCGCCCATGACGGTTATTTCTATGTCCGCGCGGAGTATCCCATCGCGGTGAAGCGGCTCCGCATCGCCATGGAGCAGGCGAAGAAGCACTGCCTCCTGGGCAAGAACATCCTGGGCTCGGATTTCGAGTTCAACTGCCATATCCGTCTCGGCGCGGGCGCCTTTGTCTGCGGCGAGGAGACCGCCCTCATCAACTCCATCGAGGGCAAGCGCGGCATGCCCAGACCCCGTCCGCCGTTCCCGGCTGTCAAGGGTCTCTGGCAGAAGCCCAGCATCGTCAACAACGTTGAGACCCTGGCATGCGTTCCCTATATTCTCAGGGAAGGCGCGGCGGCCTTCGCTTCCGTCGGTACCGAGAAGTCCAAGGGCACTAAGGTGTTCGCCCTGGGCGGCAAGGTCAACAACGTCGGCCTGGTGGAGGTCCCCATGGGCACCACGCTCCGCGAGCTGATCTACGATATCGGCGGCGGCATCCCCAACGGCAAGGCCTTCAAGGCCATCCAGACCGGCGGACCCTCCGGCGGATGTCTGACGGCAAAGTACCTGGACGAGCCGATCGACTTCGACAACCTGGTGGCGAAGGGCTCCATGATGGGCTCCGGCGGCGCCATCGTCATGGACGAAGACAACTGCATGGTCGACGTGGCGAAGTTCTATATGGAGTTCATTTGCGACGAGTCCTGCGGAAAATGTTCTCCCTGCCGTATCGGCACCAAGCGCATCCTTGAGATCCTGACCCGCATCACCGAAGGCAAGGGTGAGATGTCGGATCTGGACGAGCTCATGGAGCTTGCGGATATCCTGAAGAACAACTCTCTCTGCGCACTGGGCCAGACCGCGTCCAACCCGGTCATCTCCACGCTGACCCATTTCCGGGACGAGTACATCGCCCACATCGTGGACAAGAAGTGCCCGGCCCACATCTGCAAGAAGCTGATGCAGTACTACATCGATCCGGAGAAGTGCATCGGCTGCGGCATGTGCGCAAGGAACTGTCCCGCCAGCTGCATCACCGCTACGGATTACACCGCGCCCGGACACAAGCGTCCGTCCATGGCGATCGATCCGAAGGCCTGCGTGAAGTGCGGCGCATGTATGTCGACCTGTAAGTTCCAGGCGATCGAGAAGCGATGAAAGGGGATAACTCATGGCAAAAGTAAATATTAAGATTGAGGGAATTTCCTACCGCGTTGAGGAAGGAAAGACCATTCTGGAAGCTGCGAAGACCTGCGGCTATGAGATCCCGTCTCTCTGCGCCTTTAACCATGGCGAGTGCAACAACGGATCCTGCCGCGTATGTCTTGTTGAAGTCACCGGCGCAAGAGGTCTGGTGGCAGCCTGCGTGTATCCCGTATCCGAGGGCATGGAGATCCACATTTCCACCCCGAAGGCGGTCAAGGCAAGAAGAGCCAGCGTCGAGCTGCTGCTCTCCAACCACAATTTCAACTGCCAGCAGTGCGACAAGAACGGAAAGTGCGAGCTGCTGCATGTGGCAAACATCACCGACGCCCGGGAGGGCAAGTACCAGGGCGAGAAGAGCCCGACCTACTACGATGATTTCGCACCGGGT
>Ga0256404_1008023_pt1 | contig 16203 bp, 16 predicted proteins | sample RumenRJG_01DNA_FD_185990 | JGI IMG/M metagenome (GOLD analysis project Ga0256404, IMG submission 185990) | Bovine rumen microbial communities from Lethbridge, Alberta, Canada - RJG_01 | ecosystem: Host-associated > Mammals > Digestive system > Stomach > Rumen | place: Canada: Alberta | collected...
TTTTTCTACCTATAAAAACAAGTTTTACCATTCTATCTCCAACTTCTTCATCCCAGTCTTTTAGAGCATCTGGCTCATTTGCAATTATTTCTGCCAATTCTTCTTTTGGAGCAGTTGCAAGCCAATAACCTCCTTCTGATAATTGAAGCTGCTTTCCTGCCTGTTCAAATATATATGACATGTCATTATCACTTTTAAACCAAACTAGTCCTTTACATCTTATTACATTTTTTGGAAAGCTTTCATTTATATATTGTCTAAATTTTGCCATACTAAATGGTTTCCTTGATGTATATACAAATGTTGATATTCCATATTCTTCTGCTTCACCTTCGTCATGGTGATGATGGTGCTCGTGGTGATGTTCTACATGTTCATGCTCGTCTTGCTCTTCACTTTCATGTTCATAATTTTCATTTTCTTCGTGTTCATTATGCACACTATTCTTTTCATCATCTTTTTCAAGTTCTTTAATCCAACCTGCTGATGTCGTTATTTTTTCAAAGTCAAAGTTGTTTGTATTTAGAACTTCTTCTAAATCAACTTTAGCATAATTTGTTTCAATTATTTTTGCAGTTGGTTGCAATGTTTTTATTACTGCTCTTACTTGATTTAGTTCTTGCTCCGTTACTTCATCTATTTTATTTAATACTATTACATTACAGAATTCTATTTGTTGTATTAAAAGATTTTCTATATCTTCTTCATCTAGTTCTTCTTTTTGTAAATCTTTTCCACATCCAAATTCTGCTACCAATCTTAGAGCATCTACAACAGTTATTATATTATCAAGCTTACACATATTTCCAAGTCCTGCTTGCATTAGTGTATTTTGAAGCATTGAAATTGTTTGTGCTATTGGCATAGGCTCACATATTCCACTTGCCTCTATTAATATGTAATCAAATTTTCTTAATTTTAAAATATCTACAATTTGCTTCATTAAATCTTCTTTTAATGTACAGCAAATGCAGCCATTTGATAGTGGCACAACTTTTCCACTATCTTCTTCTTGTATAAATCCTCCGTCTGTAATTAGCTTTGCATCTATATTTACCTCTCCAATATCATTAACAATTACTGCAACTTTATAGCCTTCTTGATTATTTAAAATATAATTCATTAAAGTTGTTTTTCCTGCTCCTAAATATCCTGTAAGTAATGCAATTTTTGTAGGTTTCATTTTTATCATTCCTTCTTTCTTTCAAGATTTTTGGTGCATCCCAATCTTGCATATGTATTATACTATATTTTTTATACAAAATACAAGTAATTATTGATTTTATCTAAGCATTATTGTAACACTACATTGTTGATTTTATCTCAGCATTAATAAACATAGCTTTTTATAAAATTAAATTTTTGTTTATTTTACTATGTAAAATTCTTTTTATTCTTATTAAATTTTCTTTTTCTTGGATTTCGTAAAAGATTAAATATTTTTTGTAAACTATAAATCTATTATTCGTATTTCTATAAGAAGCCCCTCTATATGGAAGATATTTTAAAGATTCAATTTTAAGAAAAATATTTTCAATATAGCTTATAGCAGATATTTGATTGCATAAATTATACATTATATAATTATAAGTATTAATAATGTCTAACTGTGCAATATTATTACCTTTTATTCTGTATAACTTTATAGTGATGCTCCAATACTGCCCCCCACATTTCTTCTAATGTATATGTTTTATCTCCATTTTGTCGTTGCATTTCTTCGCCTTCTTCTAAAAGTCTATCAATTATTTTCATTTCTTCGTCTGTAAATTGCATAATAACTTCCTCCTTTTGATTTTTTATTTGTGTTTAAATTTTATAATAATTTTACTTATATGTCAATATCTTTTATGTAAACATTTAAAAACATTTCGACATTTTTCTTCTTTTTTCAAACCTTAATTTTGAGAAATTGGAACCGTCCCAAATTCTCACAAGCTCTTTTGCACTATTTCTACAATGTCTGTTATATATTCTCCTATTACGGGAATATTTAATGTAACTATTTTTTGAAGAATAATTACAAGAAATGCAGAAATAATAGTTACTCCTATTCCAATTCCAACACCTCTTGAAATTCCTGCTATTAAATTAGTTAATAATAATTTCTTTCTATTTCCCAAAAGCGTTGCAATATCAACAATATTGTTCTCTAATAAGTTTTTATTTAACCTATCAATTTGCTTTATTAACAATTTTTCTTGTTCTTTCTCTTTTATCTTTTCTTTTTTTCTTTTTCCAAACATAAAAAAACATACCTCTTTTATTAGGGTATGTTCTTTTATATTTTTTATACTTTTATTAGTCTATTTCATTTGCAACTATTGAATTTTCCATGCCTTGTGATATCATATTTGATTGCTCATTTTGAGCTATCTCATTTTTTATTTTATTTTCTTCTACTAAAACTTCTAGCCTATCAATTAATTCTTGTAGTTTTTTTACATCTTTTCCCATCATTTCCCAATCATTACTTGTATTTGAATTAGTTAAATTATTATTTGCTTTTATTATTGTATTTATCATTCCTTCTATTGTATCTGTGTTTTCAATTTCAATGTTTACAGCATTTTGAGAAATAATATTATTTAATGCTTCTTGCAAATTATTACCTATTGCCACTTTATTTGCTGATGCAACTATTACCTTCTTTAATGTTGGAAGAGCATCTGTTTCATTTATATATTGTGTATAAATAGGTTCAATATATAATAAATTATTATCTATTGGAACTATTATCATATTTTTGGTTACCTTTATTCCATTTGCATTTAAAGCTTCTATTTCCTTCATAATAGTTTCATCTTGTTCAATTTGTGTATCTAATTGCATTGGTCCTAAAATGCTACTATCTGCTTGATATTTATATATAGTTAATTTACTATTACCTGAATTATCATAACTTCCTACTAAATATGAAATTAGATTTTGTCTTCCAATTGGTGTGTATGGTAAAACTAGTCCAAGTTTTTCCGCTTCTTCATTTTGTAATTTTACCATTGTATAATATGGCTTTATATCTGTTCCAGTTTTAGTTATAACTTTACCTGTGTTATAAGTTGCAAGTTCCCAAATATCATCATTTCTATATAATACGTCTGGTTGAATATTATGATATCTTTCTATAATACCTGCCTGTATATTATATAAATATTCAGGATAAACAAAGTGTTGACTAATATCTGCTGGTATTTGCTCTTCTAAATCAACAAATAGTTCTGGATAGATGTTTCTATAAGCCATTACTATTGGATCATTTCTATCTGTTATATAAAATGATATAGTTCCATTATAAGCATCTATTAATACTTTAACAGAATTTCTTATATAGTTTAGTTCTCTTCTTGTTGTAGAATTTTCCCTTATAGTTGTTTTTTGTGAATAAGGATAGTTATTAGAAATCGTATATGCATCCAATACCCACATTAGTTTTCCTTCTTCTGTTACAACCAAATAAGGATTATCATCATATACAAGATATGGCATAACTGTTTGTGCTCTTTTTATTATATTTCTATTTGTTATTATTTTGCTTTCATCTGTTACATTTGAAGAAAATGCAAGTTTTAAATCTCCTTCTTTTATTGCAAGTATTATTCTGTCTATAAAGTTTAAGTTAAGTCCTGCTGTTCCTTTATAATTATTTTCTGCATTTTCAGCATTTGAAGAGTCTAAAACTGGATAATCAAACTCTTTTTTATTAGTGGTATTAGTTACAACTGTATCGTTTGTTTGCATTCCAAAATATATTCTTGGCTCAGTTATTGTAATTATATCATTATTTGAGCTAAAACCTTTTTGCATATGATTTAATGTTCCATTTTCTAAGGCATCTGTTGCAGATGTAATAATTACACCATATCCATGAGTATATTCATAAGTTTTATTGTTATATGTTCCACTACTGCTTACTATTTCTCTTGGAGATACGTATACTAGTTGTTCTCTACCATTTATTAAATATTTTCCTATTTGACTATCTCTAAATGAATAATAGCCTTTTGCTGTTTGTCCATTATTTAGGTCTTTTAATACTATATCTTCATTAACTATTCCAATATTATTTATTACTTTACTATATTTTTCTATATCTTTAATAGTAATACTCTCTGCATTACTATTTAGATTTACCTCTTCAATATCTATACCATAGGCATTTTTAGTATATTTTATATTTGCTTCTATGTAACTTTTTTCTTTATCAAGTTCATTTGTTGTAACAAACACTGCCTGAAAAACCACCATTACAAAAAACATGCACACTAAATATATTGGAACAATTGATATGTCAATAAGTAGCTTTTTAGTTTTACCTTCTTTAAAAGCTTTTAATGCTAGATATACAGATACAACTATCGCTAAAGATAAAAGTCTATATCCCCATAATTTTATAGTTACATCTGTAAAACCTGCTCCATATAATGAATAACTTGATGTTTGATCTTGAAGTGTTATAAATTTTTCTGTTCCTAAATTTTGAGTCTTAACAAATACTAATATTGCAAATAGAACTGCTATAATCCTTATAAAAGTCATTAACTGCTTAATTAATTTACTATTTTTTAAAGTTTTTCTATCTACACCATCAAAAAACATATTAAATGTTATTATGTAATATGCTGCTGTATATATTGTTAAAGCAGCAAACAATAATATAAAATACCAAACTATTAGTTCAATAAATGGCCTTTGGAATATAAAATATCCAATATCCAAATTAAAAATTGGATCTTGTATTTCGAATTGTGCATTATTAAAACATAACATTGCTCTTTCCAAAAGATAGCCTGATGTAACACTACTTATTAGTATTCCTCCAATGAAAGATATAGATTTATTAAGGAATTTAGGCATTTGCTTTTTTTCTTCATCAAAAAACTCTTTTAAGCCTTTCTTAATATTTAAATTCGTTGTATATATTGCTGTATAAATAATTGCAAAATTTACAATTAGTGCTATAGTCATATATTTTATATTTTGCCAAAACACACTAATATATTTCTCTCCAATTCCAACTGTTTCTAAATACGTACCTCTAAAAGCAATATAAGCTATTATAAGCATTAATATTGTAAAAGCAGTTACTATATATACACGTGTTCTAAATTTTCCTTTTAAAAATTTATTTTTTTCATTAGTTTTTGGTTCATTTTTTTCTTCCATACTAACTCCTTTTTTAATCAATAAAAGCATTTACAAAATCTGTACTATTGAAAATTTCCATATCATCTATTTGCTCACCTACACCAATAAATTTAATTGGTATTTTATTTTCTTGTACAATTCCAATTACTACTCCGCCTTTTGCTGTTCCATCTAGTTTAGTTAAAACAAGTCCTGTAATATCAACTGTTTCTTTAAATGCTTTTACTTGTGATATTGCATTTTGTCCTGTTGTTGCATCAAGTACAAGCAGTATTTCTTTTGAAGCTTCTGGCATTTCTTTGTCTATAACTTTTTTAATTTTTTCTAGCTCGTCCATTAAGTATTTTTTGTTATGAAGTCTTCCTGCTGTATCACAAATTAAAACATCCGCATTTTTTTCTTTTACAACTTTTATTGCATCAAATACAACAGATGCAGGATCTGCTCCTTCTTCTTTTTTTACAATATCAACCCCAGCTCTACCAGCCCAAATTTCAAGTTGTTCAACAGCTGCTGCTCTAAATGTATCTGCTGCTGCAAGTACAACTTTTTTTCCGTTTAATCTTAATCTATTTGCAATTTTACCAATTGATGTTGTTTTCCCAACTCCATTTACTCCAACTACCAAAATAACAGATGGAGTTGTTTCTAATTTTAATGAACTATCTGTTTCGTCTAGTATTTTTCTTATTTCATCTTTTAATGCTGCTTTTACTTCTTTTTCATCTTGCAAGTTTTCAAGTTTTATTCTTTGTCTTAAATTTGATATTATTTTTAAAGATGTTTCTGTTCCAACATCTGACATTATTAGAACTTCTTCTAACTCTTCTAAAAGTTCTTCATCTACTTTTCTAAAATTACTAAATACTTGATTTATTTTTTCATCAAATGATGTTTTAGTTTTACTTAAACCATTTTTTAATTTATCAAAAAATCCCATGTTAATTATTTCCTTTCATTTTTGTGCAAGATTTTGGACGCGTCCAAATCTTGCATCCTATATTATTTTACCATATATTTTGGATTTTTACCATATCTTAGCAAAGAAAAACTGAGTAAAAACTAAAAATTAGTTTTTACTCAGCTTTTCACATTTTCGAAATGACTTTTCCTTAAAGCATACACATTTTTTAAACGACTTTTGCAATTTTTCCTCCACCTAATACCATATCTCCTATGTAGAAAACTGCAGATTGACCAGGTGTAATTCTTAGTGCAGGTTTTTCAAATTCAACTTTTATAGTATTTTTATCTTGCATTGAAATTATAGCCTTTTCTTCATTTGCAGAATATCTTGTTTTAACCATGACTTCCATAGGCTCTTTAATTTCATCGATAAGTAATAAATTTATATCTTTTACAAGCATCTCTTTTTTATAAAGTTTTTCTTTTTCTCCAACTATTACTTCATTTTTCATGCTATCAAAGCCTATTACAAATAGTGGTTCTTTGTATGCAATTCCAAGGCCTCTTCTTTGACCTATAGTGTAGTTATAAAGTCCGTTATGTTTTCCTACAATTGTACCATCTTCTAACACTATGTTTCCAGGCTTTGGTTTAATATCTGAATTATCCTCTAAAAACTTTTTATAATTTCCATCAGGAATAAAACAAATATCTTCACTATCTGGCTTTGATGCAACTTTTAAATTACTTTCTCTTGCAACTTTTCTTACCTCTTCTTTTGAAGTAAAGCTTCCTAGTGGAAATAAGACCTTCCCAAGTAATTCTTTTGGCATAGGATAAAGTACATAGCTTTGGTCTTTCTTAATATTATCTGCTTTTTTTAAAACATATCTTCCATATTTTTCAGAATATTCCATTTTAGCATAATGTCCTGTTGCAATATATTCACAGCCAAGCTCTTTTGCTTTTTCATACATAAAACCAAATTTCAAAAATTTATTACACTCTATGCATGGATTAGGAGTCATTTGGTTTTTATAGCTTTCGATAAAATCATTTATTACATGTTTTTTAAACTCTTCTTGATAATCATAGGTAAAATGAGGTATGCCTAACTCACTGCATACTGCTTTTGCATCTATATATGTATTTATGTTACAACAAGTTCCGGCTTTAAATAGTTCTAATGTACATCCTATTACTTCATATCCTTGTTTTTGTAATAAAAGAGCAGCAGCTGAGCTATCAACTCCTCCACTCATTCCAAGTAAAACTTTTGCCATGTTATTTTCTCCTTTTTAAATTTTTTTGTATTTTCTGCCATGAAAGAATTGAGAATTTTACAAGGCGAACAAATGAGAAAAGCTGAGGTGTACGTATTTGTACATCGCAAGCTTTTCGATTGAAGTTCAACGAAGTAAAAGCTCAATTATTTCTTGGCAAGTAGGTCTTCCATAGTATGCCAAGCAAGAAGTGCACACTTAACTCTTGCAGGCATATTTGCTATATTTTTAAATGCTATTGCATCTTCTAATTTTTTTAAATCATCTTCATTTTTTGTTTCTCTTTTTATCATCTCAATAAAAGTATTTATTATTTCTTTTGCTTCTTCTATTGTTTTACCCCTTAGAGTATCTATCATTATTGAAGTTGAACTTTGTGATATTGCACATCCATGTCCAGTAAATGCCATATCTTCTATAATATTACCATTTAATTTGACTTCTATTTTTATTTCATCGCCACAATTTGGATTATGACCTAACTCACATAAATCGCTACATTTTAATTCTTTTTTGTTGTATGAGTTCATGCTATGTTCCATAATTAGATCATTATACATCTCATCTAAATTATCCATTACTAAACTCCTCTTATTAATTTTTTTACTAAGTGTAAATTATATTAATTTATATATTTTTTAAACATATTATAAGCTTTGTTTAATCCTTCTACTAATTTATCAACATCTTCTTTTGTATTGTATATAGAAAAACTTGCTCTACATGTAGAATCTATTCCTAAAAATCTTAATAAAGGCTGTGCACAATGGTTTCCGTGAGCGAACACATACACCTATGCTATCTAGTATACTTGCAACATCATGTGGATGAACACCATTTATATTAAATGATATTACTGAAGAATGATTTTTAACATTAGGCGTCATATATATGCTCAAAAAGTCTAATTTTGAAAGTTCTTTCCTAGCATGATTTATAATATCATTTTCAATTTTTTCAATATTGTCATATCCTATTTTCTCAATATAATCAATAGCAGCACCTAAACCTATAACCCCTTCTACATTTTGAGTTCCCGCTTCAAATTTATTTGGAAGTGGTGCAAAAGTGGTTTTATCTTCATACACATATTCTATCATATCTCCACCCATTAAAAATGGATTCATTTTATTTAGTATTTCTTTTTTACCATATAGAACTCCAATCCCAAGAGGTGCAAAAATCTTATGGCCTGAGAATACAAAAAAGTCAGCATCTAAATCTTGTACATCAATTTTCATATGAGGAATGCTTTGAGAACCATCAACTAGAACTATAGCTCCTTTTTTATGTGCATATTTAATAATTTCTTTAACATTATTTATAGTTCCTAAAACATTTGAAACATGAGTTATTGCAACAATTTTAGTTTTGTCCGTAATTTTATTTTTTATTTCTTCTTCTGATAACTCATATTCATCATTTATATACATGTAGCTTAATTTGCTTTTTGTTTTCTTTGTTACATATTGCCATGGAACAAGGTTTGAATGGTGCTCCATTATTGATAAAACAACTTCATCATCCTTTTTTAAGTTACCTAGCCCATAAGAATATGCAACTAAATTTAAGCTTTCACTTGCATTTTTTGAAAATATAATTTCTTTTGGATATTTTGCATTTATAAATTTTGCAATTTTCTTTCTTGTATTTTCATATTCTTCAGTTGCTTCAACGCTAAGTGTATATGCGCCTCTATGTGGATTTGCATTTTTTGTTTGATAAAATTCTTCTATTTTGTCAATAACATACTTTGGTTTTTGAGTTGTTGCACCACTATCTAAATAATATAACTCTTTATTCTCGAAAATTGGAAAATCTTTCTTAATATATTCTGCGTTCATTCATTCTTTCTCCTATCTTCCCATTAGGGACGTTTAATTTTGTAACCTCTGTCCCTTTTGGGAAGGTTACATTTGTACACGAGGATACAAAATTAAACGTCCCTAATGTAACCCTAATCTAATTTTTTATCAATTTCATTTAATATTTCTTCTTTTAAGCTCTCATCTTTTACCTCTGAAATTATTTTATTAAAGTTTGCCTTAACTATTAATTTTACTGCTTCTTTATATTCTATCCCTCTTGACATTATATAATAAAGCTTTTTTTCATCAACCTTTCCTGATGCAGCACCATGATTTCCTTCTACATCTTCTTCTGTGCACAGTAATATAGGAAGAGCTATTGATTTTGCTTTATCTGATAAAAGCATGCAATATTCGCTTTCATTTCCTTTAGCTTTTTTGCAACCTTTTTTAAAATCTATTGTTCCTTTAAAATGTTTTTTTGAACTATCTCTTAAAGCTCCTTGAACATCAATATTAACATTTGCTTTTTCCCCTTTAACATCTGCTATATAGTTAATATCTTTTATCTGTTCTTTTGTGCCTAAATATATTGTTTTTATATCACATTTAGTATTTTTTCCATATAAATCTGAATAATTATTTATAATGCTATTTTTAGCACCAATATCTATTATGCAATAATTTATACTTGCATTATCTTCCAATTCACTTTGAATTGCTTCAAAATTATTTGATTCTAGATTCATAAAATTTACAATTGTTATATTTGCTTTTGAATTTTCTTTTCCATAAGCTTTAACTATTCCATTATGGAAGCATGGCTTATTTGTTTTCGATATATATTTTATAATAACATTTATTTCATTTTTTGCATAAATTTCAATATTATTTATTAAGTTCAAATTGTTATCATCAAAATCGTATGTTATTTCTATTGTTTCACCTTTTTTGTTTTCTTCAATTCTTAATTTATGGTTAGCAATAATTTTATTATTTATCTCTACAAGCTCACCATTTCCAAAAGCCAGCTTATAATCTTTAACGTTAGTATCTAAAATCGTATTTTCAGCTTTTATGTCTATATTATTAAATTCTTGTTTTTTATTTGGTAAAATAGCTTCTATTTCTATATTATTTATATTAAAATTCTTACACGTTCTTATTGGTGTTTCATTTAATTCTAACATATTGTCTCCTTCTTCTTACTATTTTTTTAACATTAACTATAAAAGTTAAGAGGTAATATATTATTATTTTTTATGAGCTTGCGTGGTATATTACCTCCTTTACCCAATGCTTCCTTCTAATTCTAAATTAATAAGATTATTCATCTCAACCGCATATTCAATTGGGAGTTCTTTTGCAATTGGATATGCAAAACCTCTTACTATCATTGCTTTTGCATCTTCTTCAGATAAGCCTCTACTCATTAAATAAAAAATTGCTTTATCACTTATTTTTCCTATACTTGCCTCATGTGAGAACTCTACTTCATCTGTTTTTATGTCATTTGTAGGTATTGTATCTGACCTTGATATATCATCTAACATTAAAGATTCACAAGATACTGAACATTTTGAGTTTTTTGCATTTTCATTTATTCTAACTAAAGATCTATATGTGCAAATTCCACCATTTTTAGATATTGATTTTGAGTTTACCACAGATGATGTATTTGGTGCATTATGAATTACTTTAAAACCTGTATCTAAATTTTGTGTAGCTCCTGCAAAAGAAATTCCTGTATATTCCGTTTTTGCATTTTCTCCATTTAAAATACTCATCGGATATAACATTGATATATGTGAGCCAAACGAACCAGATACCCAGTCAACCTGTGCATTTTTTCCAACTATTGCTTTTTTAGTATTTAGGTTCATCATATTTTTAGACCAGTTTTCTATTGTAGAATATCTTAAATATGCGTTATCTTTTACATATAACTCTACACAACCTGCATGAAGATTTACTTTATTATATTTTGGTGCTGAGCATCCTTCAATAAAATGAAGGCTTGCCCCCTCTTCTACAATAATTAAAGTATGCTCAAACTGCCCAGATTCTGGAGAGTTTAGTCTAAAATAACTTTGAAGAGGAATATCTAATTTTACATTTTTAGGTACATACACAAAAGAACCTCCTGACCAAACAGCTGCATGAAGAGCTACAAATTTATGGTCATTTATTGGTACACATTTCATAAAGTGTTCTTTTACTATTTCAGGGTATTCTCTTACTGCTGTTTCCATATCTGTATATATAACACCTTGTTTTATTAAATCTTCTTTTATACTATGATAAACAACTTCACTGTCGTATTGTGCTCCAACTCCTGCAAGACTTTTCTTTTCTGCCTCTGGAATTCCGAAGCCTATCAAATGTATTTTTTATATCTTCTGGCACATCTTCCCATGAACTATTTAAATTAGATTTTGGCTTTACATATGTTGCAATTTCATCCATATTAAGTTCTGAAAGATTTGGTCCCCAAGTTGGAAGTTCTAACTTATTGTATGTTTCTAAAGCTTTAATTCTAATTTCAAGCATCCATTTTGGTTCATTTTTCTTTTTTGATATTTCTTCTACAATTTCTCTATTTAAGCCTTTTTTTATTTTATATTCATAATTATCTTTATCTTTTATATCATACAAATTTCTATTAATCTCATCTACTTGTGTTTTACTCAATTTTAAAATCCTTTCTAATATTGAATCTATCAATTTTTTATGCTATAATTCATGTGTAACTATTGTTGCATACAAAAAAGAGAGGTCAATCAAATGAAAATGCAAGAAATCTTTTTAAAATTTTTCACATGTATTTGTTTCATATTTGCGTTACTTATTATTATTCCAATTACATTTGCAAATATTATAGGTTGTCTTGTTTCCGGCATTGTAACATTTATTTTAAGTATAACATTTGATTACGATTAAACCTGCTCTTAAATCAGCATTATATTAATGCTGATTTTTTTTATAGTTTTTTATACTCGTGATAACCATTTTTTTCTATTTCATCTGCAAGTTCAGCAGTACCTGTTTTTACAATTTTTCCATCAATAAGAACATGTACATAATCAATTTTTAAGCTTTCTAGTATTTTATTGTTATGTGTAATAATAAGTATAGCATTATCATCATTTTTGTACATTTGAATTCCTTTTGAAACAGTTTTTACAGCATCAACATCTAACCCAGAGTCTGTTTCATCTAAGATTACAAGTTTTGGATTTAATACAAGCATTTGTAAAATTTCATTTTTCTTTTTCTCTCCACCAGAAAATCCAACATTTAAATTTCTATTAACAAGTTTTGGGTTCATATTTAATTCTTCAGCATTTTTTTCTATTTCATCTTTTAACTCAAATACTTTTACCGGCTTTCCTGTTATTTTATTTTTAGCGGTTTTTAAAAAGTTTGTAACTGTTATTCCAGGTATCTCTTCTGGAGATTGAAATGACATAAACACACCTTTTTTTGCAATTTTATCTGTTGATAAGTTATTTATATTTTCACCCTCAAAGTCAACTTCTCCACTTACCTTTTTATATTGAGGATTATTTAAAATAACATTTGCAAGAGTTGATTTTCCAGCACCATTTGGTCCCATTATTACATGGACTTCTCCTTTATTTATTTTTAAATTTAATCCTTTTAAAATTTCTTTTTCACCTGCATTAGCATATAAGTCTTTTATTTCAAGTAATGTATTCATTTTTTACTTCCCTTCTTCATTTTTTATTTAATTAGAAAATAATTGAGTAAATTCATTTTTTAATTAACAATGTCTGCTAAAGTTTTGCTATCAATATACTCATTTATAACTTTATCTAACCCATCCCAAAACTTATAAGTTGTACAATTTTCAGCCTGTTTACATTTTTCTTCTCTTATACATGAAGTAGGTGCTATATCTCCTTCTGTTGCTCTCAATATATCTCCTACAGTATAGTCTTTTGGCTCTTTTGCAAGTTTGTATCCACCATTATTTCCACGTAATGTTTCTAAATAGCCTGCTTTATTAAGCATTGCAACTATTTGTTCTAAATATTTATTTGATATTTCCTGCCTTTTTGCAATATCGCTTAGAGGTATATATTTCCCATTACTATTTTGTCCTAAATCTATCATTACTTTTAAAGCATATCTGCCTTTTGTTGATATTTTCATTTTATTAAATTCCTTTCTAGAATTTTTTTAACTATAAAATATTGGTTTCTTTACATATTTTATCTAATTTTTTCTCTTTCATACTAAAACACTAGGAATTATATTATATAATTCCTAGTGAGTCAATAGGTTTTGTTAAATTAATCGCTAAAATCCTTATCAATTATTGCAGAGTATTTGTATTCTGGATATTTTTCTGATATTTCTTTAATTACTTTATCTCTTACGTCTTTTGCATTTTCTTCCTTAAAATCAATTATTAAATCAAACATAATAGTATTTGTTTTTGTGTCTACATAAAAGCCATGTAATTGTAAAATTGTTTCATATTTTTTTATTATTTTTTCTAACTCTTTCTTTATTTTTGCTGTTTCTTCGTCAGTAGTATTTGAAGCATATATTCCAATTGTAAGTATTATTCCAAGTTCATTATATACTTTTGTTTCTATAGTTTTTGTTAAACCATGAATTTCTTTTGCAGTCATGTTTTCATCAACTTCAATATGTACAGAACCTATCATTTGCGTTGGTCCATAATTATGCAAAATTAAATCATATACTCCATTTACCTCATTAAATTCATTTATAGTTTCCTTTATTTTTTTAGAAAGTTCATTATCTATTCTTGTTCCTATTACGCTATTTAAAGTTTCTTTCAGCATTTCGATACTTGACTTTATAATAAAGATACCTATTATAATTCCTAAAAATCCTTCTAAGCTAATATGCCATATTAAACTTATAATCGCTGCAATTAATGTTGAAAGTGATAATACGGAATCAAATATTGCATCTGTTCCAGAAGCTATTAAACTTCCGTGAGTTTATTTTATTTCCTGTATTTTTAACATACTTTCCAAATACAAACTTAACAATAACAGCTACAGCAATTATTATAAGTGATGCAATAGAATAATTTGCTTCTTCTGGGTTTAATATTTTGCTAGCAGATTCTTTTAAAGCTGTAATGCCTGCAAGCAATACAATTATTGCAATAATAGCAGAAGCTATGTATTCAATTCTTCCATGTCCATAAGGATGTTCTTTATCCGGTTGCTTTCCTGCCAGCTTAGCTCCTATAATTGTTATTATTGAAGACAAAGCATCACTTAAGTTATTTACTGCATCTAAAATTATTGCAATTGAATTTACTGCAAATCCAACTATTGCTTTAAATATTACAAGCATCACATTTACAATTATTCCTTTCACACTTGTTTTTATTATAATTTTATTTCTATCCATTATTTGATCCTCCAATTTTATATAAAGAAATCGATAAAAAGTAGATATTCAATTTAAAATATCTACTTATATTTTCTAATTTATAGCCGTTCCATTTACGTATAACTTATAACCATTAAAATTAATATTACTATATGTTGTATCTGCATCTTCCAGAGATGTTACGTAACTATCTCCCGTTAAGGTTATTGTACTGGATTCGTCTAGATTTAATACAATTTTTTTCGCTTTATTTTCTGCATTTATTGTTCCTTCATAATTACTTTCTTCATTTAATTTCATTGTTAATGTCGAAATATTATCAACAATAATGTTTCCTTTCACTTCTTGGTTCTCCATATTTAGTGTTACTATTCCACCATTTGATCCAGACTTTCCCCATTTTCCAGCTTGAATTTTTAAGAAATCTCCATCATTGTTTATAATAGTATTATTATATAACTCTATAAATGCTTTTGTATTTGTAACAAATATTGTATCTCCCTTATTTGTTGTAATTGTACTATCTTGTGCCTTAAAACTTGCTGTTCCATCATCTGCATCTCCTGACATTGATTGATATAAGAAAATATTTTTATAGGTTTCTGAGTTCCCATTTAATGTTGTATTTGTATCTGTTAATTTTACTCCACTTAATCTAATACTGTTTTTTCCTTCAACAATTACTCCTTCTGATGCTGTAGATGTAAGTTCTGCATTATTCACTATTATTTCTGCAGTTGAATATATTGCAGGAGATCCTACTCCATTTGTTGTATAACTGCCTCCATTTACTGTTAATAGACCTCCTCCTCTATCACTTCTTATTGCTGCAGATGAGTTTCCTTCTGTAGTAACAGTACAATTTTCAGCACCTAGTATTCCACCTCCTGTTACCATTACACCTCCAGAATTATTTTTTGTGGTTTTAATAGTTGAATCTTTTATATATATTTCTCCTGTTCCATAAGCAAATACACCATTTGCATGACTTCCATTTGTCGAAATTTCAGATTTCTCTATAGTTAATGTTGAATCATCACAAGCAAGTATGGCTGCATTTGTACCATAAAAATCTGAATTTTCACTACTTTCATCTCCAGACTTTACAACAGTAGCATTTGATATAATTGAATCTCCATCTTTTGCAAGAAGAGCTATTTCTCCTCCTGTCTCAGATGAATAACTTACATTATTTTCTTGTGTATTTTCTTCTACTGTTGTTTTTCCTGTATATGATATATCAGAATTTGATTTTTCTCTATGCATTTTATTTCTGAATTCCTCGTAATCAGTTTGTTCTTCAATTGCCATGTTGTCATCATTTTTTGAATTATTTTGTATTACAAAATATGTTATTAATCCTCCTAAAATAGCTACTAAAATTACGATAATCAAAATTTTTACTTTTGTTTCTTTCTTCATTTTTTATTCTCTTTTCTTTAATTTTATTTTTCATAATAGTTTTATTTTTATCAATTTTATATTATTTTAAAAATAATTTCAATAGTTTTTAATTATCTTTATATATCTAATAATCTATTCATCATTTTCTATAAATTAAAATATTATAAAAGTCTTAAAATTTAATTATTTTTTCCCAACTCATTTCTTCTTTTCCAAAATGTCCATAATTTGTAGTTTTACTATAATTTGGCTTT
>Ga0256404_1008024_pt1 | contig 16202 bp, 13 predicted proteins | sample RumenRJG_01DNA_FD_185990 | JGI IMG/M metagenome (GOLD analysis project Ga0256404, IMG submission 185990) | Bovine rumen microbial communities from Lethbridge, Alberta, Canada - RJG_01 | ecosystem: Host-associated > Mammals > Digestive system > Stomach > Rumen | place: Canada: Alberta | collected...
TTTTGCCCCGGTCTCCATTCTGCTGATGCTGCCGACGATCATATTGCCGTAGAGGGCGCGGGCGATCGGACTCTGCAGAACCTCCGGCCTGTAGAGAGAAAGAGCCGCACTGCGCAGGCGCTGTACGGATGCGCGCATCCGTTCATCCCGCATGACTTCCGGACTGGTAAGAAATCCGTAGATCATGGAGAAATCACGGGCAGATTGTTCGTCCGCAGATGCGCCGCCCTCCACAAAGACACGGAGCTGATCCGCCAGAAGATGGAGGCTGTCCGCCCGGCCGGTGATCCTTTTCTGTACGGGCTCCTGCTCGGGAAATTCCATCACAAGATCCGGGAAAAGTCTCTGCATCATAGACACCAGATAGGAGGGACGCATACTCTTTCCATCCCTGGAAACGGTCGCGAAAGAGATGGTAAGTGTCCGGGACGGCTTTGTCATATTCAGATACAGATACAGACGCTGAATAAACATCTGCTGTCTGGGTGTCGGTGCCAGCACCGCCCCGCCTTCCGCCAGAAATTCCCGATCCATATCTGACAGGATACCGCCTCTGGAAGCACTTCTGGGAATACTTCCCTCATTGACTCCGGCAATAAAAAGATGGCTGATCTGGGTCAGCCTGGTACGCTCGATATCACCGACCAGGATGCGGTCGACGCGCTGTGGAAGGGTTCCGAGACGGATCTGTGTAAAACCGGCCTCCAGAAGTTCCAGATAATCCCGGGCGCTCATTCTCTCCTGTCCCGCCAGGTCATAGATCTGATCAAGAAGATCGATGACAGTACGGTAGATCTGGCGGTATTGAAGTTCACGTACCACATCCCCTGCCCGGCCGAATTCATCCGCGAGCGCTTCCGCTCTGGCCTGGGCTCCGCATCCGACAAGGAAATCATACAGCTCTCTTGTCCGCACTGCGGCTGTCCTCGCCTTCCTCGGGGCGGTTTTCACTGCGGTCTCCACCCCGGCCGCGGCTTTGTCCGCACGCACGGCAAGTCCCGTCACAGGCTCCACTTCACGCAGAAACCTGACCCTGGCTTCTTCACAGGAGGCATCAAAGGCCGTCGTCCACTTTGTCCTGCCCCGCACGCCGTGTGCCAGGCAGTAATTTTCCAGTCTGTCAGCTTCATCTTCCGTCAGGCTGCTCAGACCACTCCTTAGATAACGGAAAACGGCAGCATAGGAGAAGTTCTCCGAAGAGATCTGCAGGACGCTCCGGATTCCCTCGATGAGGATATTGTGAAAGGCGCCGCTCGTCCGGTCGATATAGACAGGGATCCCGGCCCTCTCCGCTTCCAGGGCAAAAAGATCTCCATAGGTTTCCAGGTCTGCCGTTACGATTGCGAAATCCCGGTAGGCGCATCCGGTTTTTGCGATCATCCTGCGCACCCTGCTGAAGATCTGCCGCACTTCCTCCTGGGGAGATGTGGCAGCAAACAGACACAGGCTCTCTGCAGTCTCTTCGGGAGTCCCTGCGGCAAAGGGAAGCTCCGGATAACGGAAAAGCCGACGCTCCAGATGTGCCAGGACCCGGCTTTGGGAAAACCTGGGCGGACAGTCCGGACGGGCTCCGTTTTTGCCTGTCTGTTCCGTGGCCGCCGGATCAGAAAGACCATTGGAACTTTTTCCTTTTTGTCCCGCGCTTTCCCGATCCCTGCTTTCCCGGTTCCTGCTCTCCAGGCCGATATAAAGGTCCTCTCCGCGCGCAAATCCCTCTGCAGATGCCATACGGATGATATCACGCACCGTCCTGCGGCTCAGGTAAAAGAGATTTTCCTCGCTTCCGGCGGATCCGCCCGCAGCTGTCACACCAATATCAGGGCCGCCGTCTCCGGATACCGTAAAGGAAAAGGTCACTTCCGACGCCGCGCGGATCAGGGCCATGACAACGCGGTACTGTACGGTTGTAAACCCGGTAAAGCCGTCAAAAACGATCACGCTGCCCCGGAGGCTCTCCGCATCCGGTATCGCTTTTGCCAGAAGATCCAGTGTCTCTTCACTGGTCACATAGGAATCCTTCTCTGCTCTGCGAAATTCCCTGTAAAGGGTTTTCAGATCGCGGAGTCTGGCCTGCAGGGCATTCTGTCCGTGTTCTGCCGCGTAGACGGCCATCTCCTCGATCTGGTCTTCTGCAATACCGTACTGCATGAACTCGGAGAGAACAGACTTTACCTCGTCGATCATCCCCGGTCTGTGGATGCCCTTCTGCAGGATCTGCAGATCTTTTGCGCAGCGGGAAGCCACCCGCCTCAGGAGCAGGCTCTTGCCGATGTCATTCAAAACGGTGCGCCTGTCCACACCGGTCTCTTCAAATACACGGTGAGCCAGACGCCCGAAGCTAAGAACATCTATATTCATTAATACCTGCGAAGGCTGCTCCTGCACCAGTTCCCGCTGTGTCTGCATGGAATACTGTTCCGGAACGATCACGATATATTTCGTCCGATCCTGTCCCATCGATGCAAGAGATCTCTCCGCTTTCTGAATGATGATCTGCCGCAGCAGATGGCTCTTTCCGGCTCCGGAAGGGCCAAAACAAAAGGAATAGCTCATAAATCTTCTTTCATTCAAGACTCGCTCGCGTTGCTTCTAAGACAGCAGGGGATCAAAGATCCGAACACGGTATTACTTCGTCTCACTGATGTAAACCTTGACACGGCTTTGAATGATGTCCGCCGTCTCCTTCGCGCCCTTTTGTCCCGCGAAGAAAGCCCCGGCTTCATCGTTGATGATCTCACTGATCTTACTGTCGACGCTGGCTTTCATATCCAGAGATTTCAGGATCTTTCTTACCGCTTCCACATCCTCCTTTGAAGTGACCGGAAGTTTGATATCTTTGCCGTTCAGATTGACCACGCCCGTTTCGGGTTCGGTCACCTCTTTTCCGTTTTCATCCGTATAGGTGTGATTGGGAGGATTCATGGCCTTTTCCGCCAACCTGTCAAATGCTTTCTCACTGATCGGGAAAGCCATATCAATGCGGTTCTGATAGTCCTCCAGATAGAATGTGCGCAAAAACTCCCAGCATCCGTCCGGGTCGGCAGCACCGTGGCTGATGGCGATAGCCTCCTCACTCTGCACGACCGGCCCGTTATTGCCGTTTCCGGGATATCCCATGAAGCTGATCTCTTCACCGACATATCCGTATCTCTCCTGCATGTAACCGTCAAAGTTGTAGAGATATCCGTCCCGGAGGAGCTGTCTTCCTTCACGCATGCCGGCTTCAAACTCCGACCAGTTTACATTTTCATAATTGATCTTTTTGGGGAATTTATCACAGAATTCCAGAAGATTGATAAATGATTCAGATCCGAAACTGCATGTTCCCGCATCCCAGTCGACATATTCCTCCAGAGCACAGTAGATGACCCAGGACAAGAGCGTCTCACGGGAAGCGATGCCCATTACGGTATCGTATTTAATATTGCGCTCCTTCATCATTTTCTCGATCTGTGAAGTCGTGACGCCCCTGGTATCTTTGAAATCCTTCTTCTTGCCGATAAGACCGATGACATTGAAGGAAGGCGTGACGAAATACATTTTTCCGTCGATCTTGAATGCTTCCAGAATATTGTCCATATAGTCAATACGGGAGATTTCTTTATCTCCCGTAAAATAAGGTTCCAGATCCTCAAACATTCCCTTTGCAGCATAGCTCTCTATCGGCATATCCGCGGACACGCACAGCATGTCCGGGATATTGCCGGAAGCGATCTCCATATTCAGTACACTGTTTCCTTCGTCATCATAGGGATACTCTTTCAGATTGATCCTGTATTTATCACTCTTTTTGTTAAAGCTTACAACCGCTTTGCTCAGATCCGCACTTGCGTATGTACAGGCGAGCGAAAGGGCGGTCTTGCCTTCCTGACGCGAAGCGTCGCCCTTTTTGAACAGTCCCGCGTGCATGCCGGACTCCGCATCAACAAACAGGAGTACGATCGTATTCTCTGACAAAGATGCTGCCCCGGAGACGGAGGCCACTTCCAGATCGGATGCAACATAATTCATCACCTTCACCGGCTCTGCCTCTGCCATTTTAAAGCCATACAGATCACTTCCGGTCGCCACAAAGAAATCATAGGAACCGCTGCCGGATGCAACCGTGTCCACAATAAAGATGTCCGATGCATTGAAGTCCGTTTTTGCATATTTGCCGCTCGACAGGTCCGGCTTAAAGGAAGTGACTCCTTTGGCCCCGCTTCCGACCAGAAGCGGTTCACCGGCAGGAGTCAGGCAGATATTTCCTAAAAATCCGTCGGGAAGATTCAGTTTTGTCTTCTCGCTTCCGTCTGCGTTGTCATAGACGATCAGGCTGGTCTCTGTCAGCACATATGTATCCGATGCGGTAGATACCATACCGTTGGTAAAAAAGTCTTCCTCTTCGGTCAGCACTGTCTTCCAGACCTGACTCAGCTTCGCCTGCTCTCCTGTCTCCAGCTTATAGCAGCCCATCTGCCACACAAAAACTTCCTTTTTCTCGTCATATTCACTGAAGACCAGACGGATACTTTCATCCGGCGCAACACTGAACTGAGAGATCGAGCCGTCCTTCAAAGAAGGAAGCGGCAGAGTCATACTGTTTTTTCCCTCTTCGTCAAAGACACACAGACAGGTCATGCCTTCATTCTGGATATCCGTATACATGGTATAGTACTTCCCGTTTACTGCGGACACTCCGGAAAAATTAAATCTTTCCTCTTCCATGTCATCGGAGATCTCGTCTTCAGACGCTTCTTCAGAATTTTCACCGGAACTGCTGTCTGCGGATTTCAGGATATCCTTCAGCGGGGAATCCGTCTCTATATAAACCGTGTCCTCCAGGGAGGCCACCTTGGTCACTTTTTTCTTTTCTCTGACCAGGCCGCAGCCCGCCAGAGAAGCTGCTGTAAGCGCAATTATGAGAATTGTGGAAATGATCCTGCTGCTGTTGATATTTTTCATCTGTCTTCCTCTCATTTGTCTGGTCAATCAGGTGTCGAAATAAAAAATGCTCACCGCTCTATTATAACAAAAAAAAGCAGTCCGAAAACATTTTTACATGTCCGGACTGCATTTATTTATCATTACTTTGTTGTTTAGACGTGGATACCTCTGTTTTCATCGCCCTGGGGGTTTACGCCAAACTCGTAGTCATTGCCGGGAAGGACCGCATTGAGGACAATGCCGACAATAGAGGCAATGGCAAGAGCTGTCAGAGTGATGGTAACGCCGCCGATGGTAAATGTGGCGCCGTCGCCAAGACCCAGGCCGCAGACCATGATGACGGCTGCGATGATCAGGTTGCGGGACTTGGTGAAATCCACCCGGTTCTCTACCATGTTGCGGATGCCGATCGCGGAGATCATACCATACAGGATAAAGCTGATGCCTCCGATGATCGCGGAGGGCATAGTACCGATTATCTGCGCCATCTTGGGGATAAAGCTCAGGACAATGGCATAGCAGGCTGCCAGGCGGATGACCTTGGGATCATAGACCTTGCTCAGCTCCAGGACGCCGGTATTTTCGCCGTAGGTGGTGTTTGCAGGACCGCCAAACATGCCGGCCAGGGCAGTGGCAAGTCCGTCACCCACCAGTGTACGGTGCAGGCCGGGGTCTTCGATAAAGTTCTTCTCGGTTGTTGCGGAGATGGCGGAAATATCACCGATGTGCTCCATCATGGATGCGATGGCGATCGGAGCCATCACAAAGATGGCTGTGAGGTCAAATTTCGCCAGGATAAAAGGAGGGAGACCTACGAAACCCGCCTCTGCAATCGGCTGGAAATTGAGGATCGCGCTGCCATCCGCGTTTGTCATGCCCATTGCATTGAAGATCAGGGCGCAAATATAGGAAATGACAACGCCCAGGAGAATGGGGATGATCTTTAACATTCCTTTGCCCCAGATATTGAAGAAAACGACAACGGCAAGCGCCACCAGAGCCAGAGGCCAGTTGGAGGAAGCATTGGATATTGCGGAAGGTGCAAGACCAAGGCCGATGCAGATGATGATCGGTCCTGTCACGATCGGAGGCAGAAAACGCATTACGTTTTTGACACCGACGGTGCGGATGATCAGGGCAAGCACCAGATACAGAAGCCCGGCGATCACAATGCCGCCGCAGGCATAAGGAAGCTTCTCTCCATAGGTCATGTCGGCAAATTTGCCGGATTTGAGCTCGGCCACAGTGGCAAAGCCGCCCAGGAATGCAAATGAGGAACCGAGGAAAGCGGGCACCTTCCACTTCGAGAGGAAGTGGAAAAGAAGTGTTCCGACTCCTGCAAAGAACAGTGTGACCTGGATGCTGAGTCCCTCTCCGTGAAAATAACTGTTTACAAGGATGGGTACCAGAATGGTCGCGCCGAACATTGCGAAAAGGTGCTGCAGTCCGAGAATCGCCATTTTGGGATATCCGAGTTTTGAAGCGTCATAAATTGGCTGACTGGAATTCATGTTGTAAATGCACTTCCTTTCAAAAAATATTAGATTGTCTTATATTGTTTTATCCTCCATGACATACATTTACTGTCACAGAAGGGAAAAACCTACCACACTGGCTGTCATCATGATCACACCTGCCAGAAGAACGCCAAGCATGACAGCAATGATCGTCGGCACAAAATCCATGTCCAGAATGCTGGCGGCCAGGGTTCCCGTCCAGGCACCTGTTCCGGGAAGCGGAATACCTACGAACAAAAGGAGCGCCAGAAACAAGCCGCGGCCTGCCTTTTCCGTCAGCTTCCTGCCGCCCTTCTGCCCCTTTTCCAGACAGAAGGAAAAGAACTTTCCTGTCACGGGCTTGTCGGCACCCCATTCCAGAACCTTTCTGGCAAACAGGTATATAAACGGTACAGGGATCATGTTTCCAATGATGCATACAAGATAAGAGGTGACGATCGGGAGACCCATACCCTGTGCGATCGGGATCGCGCCTCGGAGCTCGATCAGAGGCACCATGGAAACCAGAAACGGAATCAGATATTGTTTCATTATTATTTCCTTTTTCACTTTCTTTTTTATATATACATTCGGGTAAATCTTACAGATTCTATCAGAAAGCATGCTTTCCTGCAACTATATTATGAATAAAACAGTGAGCCAAGCGGGCGCAAGCGTGTGCTTGCACAGACGCTTGCGCACATTTGGCGAGCGTCCAAACATGAGGAAGAAGCCGTTTTGCGCGCGCTTTACGCGCAAAACGAGCGGAATCCGAATGGTTGGAGCGATGCGAGAGCGCCCGTGGCGCGGAGCAGCGCGTAGTTTATTCATACATGTTTGTGAACGCGAGACCATGGCCACAAGTATAAAAAAAGAAACAGGCAAAAGAAACAGGCAGAAATATCCTTCCCGCCTGTTTCCACATTATCAAATCTGCCTGATATCACCCTATATTGCCGCTATTAACAAGAATATCATTGAATACCGGCCCGCCGCCCGTTCCTGTCGCTTTTACAGGAATAATACCGGGTCCTGCCTCTTTATCCGGGATGATCACCGGGTCCTGCCTCTTTATCCGGGATAATCACCGGGTCCTGCCTCTTTATCCGGGATGATCACCGGGTCCTGCCTCTTTTTACAGGATGATCACTGGGCGCTGCCGCCCTGCTCAGCCTTTTTCTCCTCCAGGATCTTCTTTGCACTGACCATTTTGACGCAGAGGGCAAAAAGACCTGCCGCGATCTTCAGATCCTCGATCGGAGGGTAGGAGGGAGCAATACGGATGTTGGTATCATAGGGATCGCGTCCGTAGGGCCATGTAGCGCCTGCCTTTGTCATCATGACGCCGGCTTTTTTGCAGGCGGCGACAACTGCCTTGGCACATCCGGGGAGCGTATCGAAGCTGATAAAATATCCGCCCTTGGGATTGGTCCATGTGCCGATCTCCAGGCCTTCCAGATTATCACGAAGTGTCTCCTCGACCATCTCAAACTTGGGACGGAGAATCTCAGCATGCTTGTGCATATGCGCGACCATACCGGAGATATCTCCAAAGAAGCGGACATGGCGGAGCTGGTTGACCTTGTCATGTCCGATGGTCTGGATGGAGAGCTGTTTGCGGATATCCTCGAGGTTATTCGAAGAAGTCGCAAGGGCAGAAATGCCGCTGCCCGGGAAAGTGATCTTGGACGTGGAGGCAAACTTATAGACCATATCAGGATTGCCCACGCGTTTGCATTCCGCCAGGATCTCGATCAGATAATCCTGATCAAGATCATAGAGGTGATGGATGCCGTAGGCATTGTCCCAGAAGATACGGAAGTCTTTCGCTGCAGGCTTGAGCCTTGCAAAGCGGCGGACCGTCTCATCACTGTAGGAATAGCCGGTCGGATTCGAATATTTGGGAACGCACCAGATACCCTTGATGGACTCGTCTTCAGAAACAAGCTTTTCGACCATATCCATATCCGGACCCGTGGGGCTCATGGGAACAGGGATCATGCCGATCCCGAAGTATTCGGTGATGGCAAAATGTCTGTCGTAGCCGGGTACAGGGCAAAGGAAATTCACCTTGTCCAGTTTTACCCAGGGTGTGTTGCCCATGATACCATGTGTCATTGCGCGGGAGACCGTATCATACATGACATTCAGGGAGGAGTTGCCATAGATAATGATATTATCAGGGCGGTTCTCCATCATATCGCCGATCAGGTCCTTGCACTCTTCAATTCCGTCCAGCACACCGTAGTTGCGGCAGTCTGTTCCGTCTTCACAGAACATGTCTGCGTCCGAATTGAGGACATCCATGATCCCCATGGACAGATCCAGCTGCTTCAGGCTGGGCTTGCCTCTGGACATATTCAGGTTCAGATCCATGTTCTGATATTCTTTATACTGCTTTTTCAGATTCGCAAACTCTTCGGAGAGTTCTTCAAAGGTCATTTCTGCATAAGGTTTCAAATAAATCTCCTCCTGTATTTACTGTGTGCCGGTGGGGACAGTCTCCTGCCGCATTTCAGAACCCGCCTGCGGGTCCAGCGCCGGCTTCGGTCACCTTGCCTTACTTGAATAGTCGTTTCAACGTATTATGGCAAATACATACACAAATTGTCAAGGGAAATGTATTCTGGAATCATCGTATACAATTTAAAAGTTACCGCACAGCCCCTGCCGAACACAGCGCCCCATTTGTGTATCACTGTTTCGACGGACATCATAACACGCCGCAATGGTAAAAAAACAGGGCTGTCACACCATGGCGCCGCCCTGCTCTTCTAACATTCTATTGATTTGTGTTACATTCTGTAAACCTGTGTCATTTTAATTCCGTAGAATAATAAGGAATGACAATCTTTGTCCCTGCACGAAGGTCATTCACCTCACCCTCATGATAGGGCAGGCTGTTGATCTCACAGATCTCTTTCAGATATGCATCCGCGTTCTCATATTCATTGCTGTCGCAATAGCGGTAAATGATATCAGAGAGATCCTCCCCGTAGCCTATGGTCACAGTCGTATAATACTTGTAGGTCTGCTCCTGAGCACGGCTGGAAGCCCTGGTCATCATCTGAAAACCGGCAAGCATCCCGGCAAAAATCACAGCAAGCACAAGAGAACGGGCGGCAAAAGCGGCTCTTCTCTGAGAAGCCCGGCGTGTCCTTCGCACCTGCGCGGGTCTTACCGCTTCCCTTTTACAATTCCTGCCGGCAGAAGCACCGGCAGTTACTGCCGCTGCCGCAGATACTGTATATGCTGCCGGATCTTTCTTTTCTCTCTGACGGGAGATCATAATATATTTCTGCTGCATCCGGGTCTCCTTTCCGTAAACTGCGGAGAATCCCGGGCGGTCTGCCTGTACACAAGCCATTACACTGATACCGTTCATATCTTCCACCTTCTCGAACTATTGTTTGGTTCACGATCATTATATCGAACATACATTTGTATGTCAATAAAAATCGAACATATTTTCTGAATAAATGTTCGGAATATATGTTTGCTTTTTTTAAGTCCGATGGTGTATACTGATTAAAACATGTATAAGGCTGCGACAGACTGTCATTTCGTGCAGTCAATCACGAAAGAGAAAGGATAGGATACAGAAGCATGAGCGGCAGAGCATTGACCGAGAAACAGCAGAAAATACTGGATTACATCAAAGATGAGATTTTGAAAAAAGGTTATCCACCCACAGTGCGCGAGATCTGCGAGACTGTCGGTCTTCGTTCGACTTCCTCTGTTCACGCGCATTTGTCCACACTGGAGAAAAACGGCTATATTCGCCGCGATCCCACCAAGCCCCGTGCCATCGAGATCTGTGACGACAGCTTCCAGATCGTCCGCACAGAGATCACTTCTCTGCCCGAGGTCGGTGATGTGGCGGCAGGGCTCCCCATCCTGGCACAGGAGAACATCATGAGCTACTTCCCTGTTCCCTCCGAGCTTATCCCCTCCGGTGAATCCTTCATCCTCAGGGTCCGCGGAGACTCCATGATCAATGCGGGCATCTTCGACGGAGACAGGGTCTTTGTCAATTCCTGCAATACAGCCCGCAACGGGGAGATCATAGTCGCTCTGGTCGACGACTCCGCGACTGTCAAGACCTTTTATAAAGAGAAGGACCACATCCGCCTTCAGCCCGAAAACGACACTATGGATCCCATCATCGTTGACGACTGTCAGATCCTCGGCAAAGTTTTCGGCGTCTTCCGTCTCATGCGCTAAAGCATTTGTCAGGTAATATCGGCATCCGCTCTGATCTGAAGCGTATACTCCGGATAGAGTCCGATAATCTCCTTGCGGATGATCTCACAGCCTTCCTCCGGGTCGATGTCAAAGCTGAATACAACGTCAAACCGCATGGTGTGGTTTTTCGTATCGGCATGGAAAGCATGGACCTGCAGGGCCCACTCATGCCGCATGACCGTCTCCATGACCGCATTACGGATCCTGGCAGCTTCGTAATTGCCTGTATTGTATGAATAGACTCCGACACAGGTTAAGATCACGCCTGTCTCTTTGTAGACCTTTTTCTGCAGCCGGCGGGTGATGCTGTCCACTTCGTCCACTGTCATCGTGTCCGGCAGTTCCACATGTACGGAGGCATAGTCGGCCTCCGGACCGTAGTTATTTATGATCATATCATACGCGCCCCTCACTTCCTCTTCCTGCATGATCAGCTTTTTGATCTTTCGGACGAGGTCGGGATTGGCGCGTTTTCCTATGATATCGTCGGTCGTCTTACGCAGCATTTCAATGCCCGAGCGAATAATGAATACCGATATAAGGGCGCCCACATAGGCTTCCAGGGAAATATTCGTCACCTGGAACAGGATGGCACAGACCAGCACGGAAAAAGAGAGAACGGCGTCAAAAAGAGCATCCGCACCGGAAGCCTCCAGAGCGCCCGAGCCGGCTTCTTTTCCCTTCCTGACAAAATATCTTCCCAGAATGATCTTGACCGCAACAGCCACGGCAATGATCATAAGAGAAATGTTCGAGTACTGCGGTCTCACCGGCGAGATGATCTTTCTGACAGATTCAGCTGCTGAAGTAATGCCGGCGTAGAGAACGATGACAGCTACCGTCAGGGCACTCAGATATTCCGTCCTTCCGTGTCCCATGGGATGCTCTTTGTCCGGACGGCGGCCGGCCAGTTTGGAGCCGAAGATCGTAATGACGGACGAGAGCGCGTCGGACAGATTGTTGACTGCATCCAGGGTGATGGCAATTGAATGTGACAAAATTCCAACCACGGCCTTAAAGGCGGCGAGAAGGATATTGGCGGCAATCCCTACCATACTGGTGCGTACAATGATCCTGTCTCTGTCCGGGACTTCCTCATTAACCCCCTGAGGCAAAGGTTTCTGTTCAGTCATTCAGCTCTCCTTTATACGTTATGAGTTGCCCGGCAAACGGGCACATTGCGGCATGAGTCCCGCGCTTTTACACCCCGCGCTTTTACGCGCTGCGCGCTCCAAAACCGCTCATGTTATTTATGTCAAACCCTATATGAAAAAGGGGATTTCTCATTTGAGAAATCCCCACAGTTTATTACGGATCAAGTGTCTTTTCATACGAGTCATTTATATTTGATGCGGGCTCAGCCGCAAAGGGCATTTTCACAGCTTTTGGCAGCTGCGCAGAGTTTTTACAGCTGTTCAGGATCGATCTGCGTGCCATCCTTCCAGATGCGCTCAAGATCGTAGAACAGGCGGTTCTGCGCATCGAAAATGTGGATGATCACATCGCCGAAATCCATCAGGACCCAGTTTCCGGCCTGATATCCTTCGATCTGCCTGGGAGCTGCACCTGCACGGCCCATGCGCTGCTCGACTTCGTCTGCCATTGCCTGGACCTGGGCGCGGTTATTGCCGCTGGCAATGATAAAATAATCCGCAAGGACAGAAACGCCTCCGATGTCAATGACGCGGACATCTTCTGCCTTTTTGTCTTCCAGAGCGCCGATTGCAAGCCGGGCCAATTCTGCGGAACGCTGCTTTCCTTCCTCTATCTCGTTTTCGGGGACCATATTCTTCTCATTGATATCAGTCATAAATATTACTCTCCTCATCTAGGCGTTTATAGTAGTCATAGGTCTTCTGTGTCATAGGATCCACAGTATTTCCGGTGGAATTGAGATATACAAGTGTATCATACAGGATCTTCAAAAGAGCCTCGTCGATGTCGGCAAATGCCATTTTCCTGACCAGAGGCAGATTTTTGGCCGAAAACCGGCCCGGTTCAATATAATCCGCCACGAAAATGATCTTTTCCAGAAGGCTCATGCCCGGTCGTCCGGTCGTGTGATAGCGGATCGCGTTGAGAAGATCCGGATCTGTAACCCCATATTTTTCAGCTGCCAGGACACTTCCCGCTTTGGAGTGCAGCAAGGACCCGCTGCTCCTTTCATAGGGAGAAATCTCGAGTCCTGCCTTCTCACAGAGCCGCTGCATCTTCCTGACATCTAAACACTTTGCGCAGTCATGTAAAAGTCCCGCTATCTCCGCTTTTTCAATATCTGCTCCATAGCACATGGCCAGGGATGCAGCTGTGCCGGCAACGGCAAGCGTATGTACAAATCTCTTATAGTTCAATTCCTGTTCCAGTGTTCTGATCAGGTCAATCCTGGTAAGCTTCTTCACCTGTTCCTGCTCCTGTCATCTGTATACTCTTTGCTGTGTCTTGAGCCGGATCAAAGGCAGCCCAACTGCCGCATATAATCCCTACAATCTGGTACGAACAGGATTATCTGTAAATCCCTGACTCTATTATATACCTTTCAACACGTTCAGGCACGAGATAATGTATCGTTCTGCCATTTTTTACACGATTTCGTATATCGGTCGATGAGATTCCAATAGCCGGTATCTCCAGAGTGTAAATATCCGCTCCGTAGTGTGTACGGAGTTTCTCCACTTCCGCCAGAAATTCCTCTGTCGGGATCCCGTCCTCGCGAAGAGCGGCCAGAAGCGTGCAGTCCGCAAAGATGGATTCCGGGTTTTTCCAGGTGAGGATATCTCTGACGGAATCTGCCCCGACGATAAAATAATAATGATTTTCCGGATGAAGGTCCTTTAGTCCCCGCAGAGTCTCGAAGGTATAAGTGTTTCCCTCCCTCTGGATCTCGTAATCGGAAGGGGTAAAGTGCGGATTATCCGCAGCAGCCTCACAGACCATTGCGTATCGGACTTCTGAAGGCAGCACTTTCTGCGCACGGCTGTCTTTAAAATAGGAATGTCCGGAAGGCATCAGAAGCACTTCATCGAGCCGGAAGGCATCGTAGGCCGCCTCCGCAATGATCAGATGCGCCGTGTGAATGGGATCAAATGTACCGCCCAGGATGCCGACCTTCCTGTCGGCACCGGTCTTTCCTTCTTTTTCCGTAAACATCTGACTGGTCATCTAAGAATCCCCTCTATTTGGTCATTTTTTCAACAGGTTCATTCAGTAACAGCTGCAGAACCCTTCTTTTTGGGCAGTACAATGACGGGCTTGTCTTTAAAGGGTTTGTACAGGATAAATTTTCGTCCGATGACAGTGACCAGCTCGGAGCGGGAACGCTCCGCCAGGGTCTCCGCACAGGAGCGGACATCTTCGAGCACGTTTTTCTGGACAGCACCCTTGACGAGCTCATGGGTATTGAAGGCTTCCTCTGCAGATTTTACGACTTCGGGTGTGACGCCCTGCATGCCTACCTGCACGATCGGATCCAGGGAATTGGACAGCCCGATCAGATAGGCTCTCTGTTTGCTTGTAATCATATAATATCATCCTCCATACAAGGCTAAAATGCAAATTAGTCAAAGAACTCAAATCCATGGCCGTAGAGGCGGACGGTATCGCCCTCCTTGCAGCCCAGACGCTTGAGTTCATCGATGATGCCGTTGTCCACGAGGAATTTCTGGAAAAATGCAAATCCCTTCTCGGACTCAAGGTTGGTATAGCCCAGCATACGTTCGATTCTGGGGCCTTCCACAAGATATTCCTTCGTCTTGGCATCGTATGTGACAGAATAAGGTTCTGTCTCCTCCGCCAGTTCGACTTCGGGGTCATATTCCTGCTCATATGTTATGAGGTCGGAAGGCATCTCTTCAAGGACGCTGCTGCAGTGGTAGAGCAGTTCTTTGACGCCCTCTCCTGTCGCGGCTGAGATGGGATAGACCTCGACTCCCAGCGGTTCACAGTATTCACGGATCTCGTCGAGGGGACTCTTTTCCCCTTCTTCAAAGTATTCCTCCCCGGGGATCAGGTCACACTTGTTGGCGGCGATGATCTGCCTGCGGGAAGAAAGGTCGATCTTGTAGCGGGCAAGCTCGCGGTTGATCGCCATGATATCTTCGATGGGATCGCGTCCCTCGGAACCGGAGGCATCCACTACATGGATGAGGATCCTGGTCCGCTCCAGATGCGCGAGGAACTCATGTCCCAGACCGGCGCCGTCGGCAGCGCCTTCGATCAGGCCGGGAATATCCGCCATGACAAAGCTCCTGGCGTCGTCCAGATCCACTACGCCCAGAATGGGCTGCAGCGTCGTAAAGTGATAGTTGGCAATACGGGGTTTCGCATTGCTGGACATGGACAGCAGCGTCGATTTGCCGACATTGGGGAAGCCGACCAGGCCCACATCCGCGATCATCTTCAGTTCGAGCAAGAGCTCAAGCGTACGGGAAGGCTGACCGGGCTGAGCGTATTTGGGAGCCTGCATTGTGGAAGTGGCATAATGCATATTTCCGTTGCCCCCGCGTCCTCCCTTGAGGATCACATACCTTCGCAGGTCTCCGGACATATCCGCGATGACTTTTCCGGAATTGGCTTCCCGGATGACAGTGCCTTCAGGCACCTTGATCTCCAGATCCTGTCCCTTTTTGCCGGCCATCCGTTTTTTCTTGCCGTCCTCGCCGTGCTGCGCAGCATATTTGCGGACATGGCGGAAGTCCGTAAGCGTATTGAGGCCTTCGTCCACAACAAAGACAACATCTCCGCCCTTACCGCCGTCGCCGCCATCAGGGCCTCCTGCCGGGACATATTTTTCCCTGCGGAAGGAAACATGTCCGTCGCCGCCCTTGCCGCTGGAAACAATAATTCTGGCTTTATCTATAAACATCTGCTACCCTCCTGCGGGTTTTTATCTGAAAAAAGACACATATGAGAGTCTTTTTCTATACATGCAGAAAGCTCCGGGCGAAAACTACAGTTTTCTGCCTGGAGCTCTCATTGTTTCGAAAATCGATTCCGGCACAAAGCCTTACCTTGCGGCAGACCTGATTATGCCTCCTGCTCCACAGCCTCAGCTGCCTCTACAGGGTGAACGGAAGCTCTCTTACGGAACTTGCCGAAGCGCTCGAAACGAAGGATGCCGTCTGTAAGAGCATACAGAGTGTCATCTCCGCCGATGCCTACGTTAAGGCCGGGATGGATGTGTGTGCCGCGCTGTCTGTAAAGGATGTTGCCGGCTTTGACAAACTGGCCGTCCGCTCTCTTGGCGCCCAGACGCTTGGCATTGGAATCACGGCCGTTCTTGGTGGAGCCCATTCCCTTTTTATGTGCGAAGAACTGAAGATTTAAATTCATCATGGTTCATTCCTCCTTGAGATTAATAACGAGATACTCCCCGCCGTATGTCTCCCTGACATTTGTCAGGCCAAGGATCATACTGTCAACGAGAAGTGCAGCTTTTTCATCAGGGGGTGTCTCGAAGCGGCAGGATAGTTCCCCGCCCTCTTCTGCGGCGGCATAGGTGATGTCCGCCTGCGCCAGTACTTCAAGGCTGTTAATGGT
>Ga0256404_1008025_pt1 | contig 16200 bp, 9 predicted proteins | sample RumenRJG_01DNA_FD_185990 | JGI IMG/M metagenome (GOLD analysis project Ga0256404, IMG submission 185990) | Bovine rumen microbial communities from Lethbridge, Alberta, Canada - RJG_01 | ecosystem: Host-associated > Mammals > Digestive system > Stomach > Rumen | place: Canada: Alberta | collected...
GCGTGAAACAATGAAATAGAGCGTGAAACAATCAAAAAGAAGGCTTTGGGGCACATGAAACATTGCTCGAGACCCCCAACCCCCTATGTTAGGGGGCTACAAACCTATGGTTTCTGCGATACAACTCATGGAGATAGATGGTCTAAAGCATAGAGATAGAGCGACTAAACCTATGGTTTGTACGACCAAAACCTATGGTTTATAGCCCCCTAACATAGGGGGTTGGGGGTCTCAAGAAGCTAAGTTGTTGATTGATAGGTTGTTAGAGACTTTGCCAAAATACGGGCGTATTTGCGGAAAAATATTTCTTGGTCGGGAATTTTTAAAAATTAACTGGGTACTTTTGACCAAAAAAGTTTACAGCGAAAAGAATGCTTTCAGACGATGCGAACAGAAAAAACGGGGCTGCGTGATTGTTTTTGAGAAAAAATGATTATTTTTGCATTCAAAATAGCGAATAAAAGAGATTGGAAGAATGCTGAGCAACCATTATTACGACGGATTGGTGGAGGCAGGCTGCGACGAGGCCGGGCGCGGATGCCTGGCGGGCAGCGTGTATGCGGCGGCGGTGATTCTGCCACCCGACTACGAGAACGAATTGCTGAACGACTCGAAGCAGCTCACCGAGCGGCGGCGCTACCTGCTGCGCGAGCAGATAGAGCGCGATGCCGTGGCCTGGGCCGTGGGCATCGTAACGGCTGAGGAGATTGACAAGATCAACATCCTAAACGCCTCGATACTGGCCATGCACCGCGCGCTGGACCAGCTGCAGGTGAGACCCGAGGCCGTCATCGTGGATGGCAACCGCTTCAAGCCCTATGCCCCACAGGGGCAGGACCCACTTCCCTACACCACCATCGTGAAGGGCGACGGCAAGTTCCTCTCCATCGCAGCCGCCTCGATACTGGCCAAGACCTATCGCGACGACTACATGAACCGGCTGGCCGAGGAATACCCCATGTACGACTGGCTGAAAAACAAAGGCTATCCCACGAAGAAGCACCGCGAGGCCATCAGGCAATACGGCATCTCGCCCTATCATCGCAAGTCGTACAACCTGCTGGGCACAGGTGAGCTGTCGCTCGACTTCGCGCCTTGAGCGCGCACGCCTGCGTGTGTATATAAAAATAATAATGTGGGCCGCTCGTGGCCATCATCAGCAAACAAAAAGAATCATCTACAGACGACGAATATGGAAGAATTAGGCAACAACAGGCTTGGCCGGCAGCTGCAACTGCTGCTCCTGATGATTGACGGCCGACAGCACACGGTGACGGAGCTATGCGACGTGCTGGGCACATCGGCGCGCAACCTGTACTACTTCTTCGACCAGTTGCGCGAGGACGGCTTCCTGCTGAAGCGCAAGAACGGCTGCTACCTCCTGGACACGCGCTCGCCCTTCTTCCAACAGATAGCAGCGAGCGTGAACTTCTCTGACGACGAGGCTGCCTACCTCTATAAGCTGGTTGATGCCGTGAAGCCGAAGACTAATTATGCGGAGGCCGTCATCAACAAGCTGTGCCGTTTCTACGACATCGACTTCGTCACCGACAAGAAACTGCAGAGCAAGACCGTGGAGAACGTCAGCCGGCTGTATGACGCCATGAATCGCAAGCGGGTGGTCATCCTGTGCGACTATTCGTCGTCTCACAGCCGTACGGTCAGCAACCGCTTTGTAGAGCCGTTCCTATTCCTGAACGAGCAAAACGACATTCGCTGCTACGAGCTGGCGTCGCATACCAACAAGACCTTCAAGCTGTCGCGCATCGGCGAAGTGCGCATCGTCGAGGAATTGATGTGGAGCCATGAATACATGCACAAAAACGTCTACACCGACCTTTTCATGTTCAGCGGCGAGAACTACTACCACGTGAAGCTGCGCCTGGGACAGCTGGCCCGCAACCTGCTGCTGGAAGAATACCCCAGGGCAACGCGCATGGTGAGGCAGGACGACGAGCGCCACTGGCTGCTGGAGACCGACGTGGTCAGCTATGTCGGCATAGGACGTTTTGTGTTGGGTCTGGCCGAGGATATTGAGGTGCTGGAAGACGAAGGTCTGCGCCACTATTTGCGAGAGAAAGTGGAGCACATGGAATTCTAAGCAACGAGGGGCTTATCCTTAAAAATGAGGTGAAAAGCACGATGTTTAGTTAAAATTTGTTTAGAAAACGGGTTATTCAAGTGAAAAAGTGGTGAATTTGATAAAAAACAATTAATTTTGCAGGGTATTGGCGCCATTATGGTGCCTGTTTGAGGGGTAAACTTGTAAATAAATTAAATAACAGTATAAACCTTAGAACAATTTTTATGAAAAGAAGACTAACGATGATTTTGACCCTCATGCTCCTCTCGATAGGGGCGGTCATGGCTCAGACAAAGGTCTCGGGAACCGTTGTTTCAGAAGAAGACGGCGAGCCCATTATTGGTGCCGTGATTAAACTGAAGGGGCAGAAATCGGCTCTTGCCGTGACTGACGTCGAAGGAAGTTTCTCGTTTACCACCAGCCAGAAAGTCTCGCAGATTGAGGTGAGCTCGGTAGGCTACGTGACCGTGAGCGTGAAAGCAGGTCAGAACCTGACCATCCGCATGACGCCAGACTCTCGTTCTATCGACGAAGTCGTCGTGACGGGTATGCAGAAAATGGATAAGCGTCTGTTTACAGGTGCTGCCACCAAAGTGGATGCAGAAAAAGCCAAACTTGACGGTGTGGCCGACATCTCGCGCTCGCTGGAAGGCCGCGCAGCAGGTGTGTCGGTGCAGAACGTGTCGGGTACCTTCGGTACAGCTCCGAAGATTCGCGTACGTGGTGCTACGTCAATCTATGGTTCGTCGAAGCCCCTGTGGGTGGTAGACGGTGTGATCATGGAGGATGTCACCGAGGTGGATGCCGACGCCCTGTCGTCGGGTGATGCCGCCACGCTGATTTCTTCGGCCATTGCCGGACTGAACGCCGACGATATCGAGTCGTTCCAGATTCTGAAGGACGGTTCGGCTACGTCTATCTACGGTGCACGCGCCATGGCAGGTGTGATTGTTGTCACCACCAAGCGCGGTAAGGTGGGTACGTCGAAAATCAGCTACACGGGTGAGTACACCATGCGCCTGCGCCCCAGCTACTCGCAGTTCAACATCATGAACTCGCAGGAGCAGATGTCGGTATACCGTGAGATGCAGAACAACGGTTTCCTGTCGTTCATGAGTTCCTATCGCGCCTCCAACAGCGGTGTGTTCGGTAAGATGTATCACCTCATGAACGAGTATGATCCCAACACTGGCACCTACGGACTGCCCAACACCAAGGAAGCCATGTACGACTACCTGCGCCAGGCTGAGTTCCGCAACACCAATTGGTTTGACGAGCTGTTCTCGAACGCCGTGTCCATGAACCACTCCGTCTCGCTCAGCTCGGGTACGGAGAAAGCTCAGTACTACGCATCGTTCTCAGTGATGGACGACCCGGGTTGGACTGAGCGAAGCAAGGTGCAGCGCTACACGGCCAACATCAACGCCAACTACAATCTGAACAAACGCGTGTCGGTGAACCTCATCGGTAACACCAGCTATCGTAAGCAGCAGGCACCGGGTACATCGAACCAGAGTGTAGACGTTGTGAGTGGTGCCGTGAGCCGCGACTTCGACATCAACCCCTATTCGTATGCCATCAACAGTTCGCGTACGCTGGACCCCGACGAGTTCTACATCAAGAACTACGCCCCGTTCAACATCCACCACGAACTGGCCAACAACTACATGGAACTCGACGTGACCGACATGAAGTTCCAGGCAGAGGTGAAGTACAAGCCCATCCGCACGCTCGAACTGAGCGCCATCGGTGCTTACAAATACTCCACCACAACACAGGAGCACTACATCAAGGACACCAGCAACCAGGCTATGGCCTTCCGCATGATGGACGATGCCACGATGCGCGACTCCAACCCCTGGCTCTACACCGATCCTGATGTGCTCAACTCACTCCCCATCACCGTGCTCCCGAAGGGTGGTTTCAACCGTGAGACGCTCTACAAGATGAACTCCTGGGACTTCCGTGCCACGTTCAGCTACAACGACGTCTATGCCGACAAGCACATCGTGAATGCCTATGGCGGTATGGAAATCAACAGCATCGACCGTTCCAGCTCGTCCAACACCAAGGTGGGCGTGCTCTACGACATGGGTCTGCTCGGCAATTTCGACTATCGCTACTTCAAGCAGGCTGCCGAGGAGAACAACATCTACTATGCACTGGGCAACGGCTACGGCCGTGAGGCATCGTTCTTCGGAACAGCCACCTATTCCTACAATGGTCGCTACACCATCAACGGCACCGTGCGCTATGAGGGTTCGAACCGTCTGGGCCGCGCCCGCAGCGCCCGCTGGCTGCCCACATGGAACGTTTCGGCAGCATGGAACGCTCATGAGGAGCCTTGGTTCAACAAGGTGTTCAAGAACACTCTCACCCACGGCACCCTGAAGGCCAGCTACTCGCTGACCGGTGATAAGCCTGCCGTGACCAACTCGATGGTGATCATCAATGCCTTCAACCCCTGGAGACCGTATGCCAGCGACAAGGAGTCGGGACTCGACATCTCGAGCTTCGCCAACCCCGCACTGACCTACGAGAAGAAGCACGAGCTGAACATTGGTGTCGACCTCGGTTTCCTGAACAACCGCATCAACTTCCAGTTCGACTGGTACACACGTAACAACTACGACCTGATTGGTCCGAAGCGTACGACGGGCGTCGGAGGTTCCATCGTGAAATATGCCAACGTGGCAAGCATGAAGTCGCATGGTGAGGAGTTCACCCTGTCGACACGCAACATCGTCACAAAGGACTTCCAGTGGAGCACCGACCTGATCTTCTCACACACACATTGTGAGGTGACTGACTTCGAGTCGCGCAACCGCGTCATCGACCTCATCACGGGTTCCGGCTTCACCGAGAAAGGCTACCCCTACCGCTCACTGTTCTCCATGGACTTCAAGGGACTGAACGAGTATGGTCTGCCCACCTTCATCAACGAGGAAGGAAACCTCGTGACGAGCGACATCGACTTCCAGTCGTATGACACCAGCCACCTGATTTACGAAGGTCCTACCGATCCCACCATCACCGGTTCGTTCGGCAACACCTTCTCCTACAAGAACTGGCACCTGAACGTGTTCATCACCTACTCCTACGGAAACGTGGTGCGCCTCGACCCGACCTTCGCCGTGAGCTACAGCGACCTCACCGCCATGCCGCGTGAGTTTGCCAACCGCTGGGTGGTGCCTGGTGACGAGAACAACACCGACATTCCCGGTATGGCCGACCTGCGTGCCATTCAGAACGACTCGCGTCTGGGCTATGCCTACAACGCCTACAACTACTCTACCGCGCGTATCGCCAAGGGTGACTTCATCCGCATGAAGGAAATCTCGCTGGCCTACGACTTCCCGAAATCATGGATTTCCCACATCGGTATCGGCAACCTCAGCATGAAGCTCCAGGCCACCAACCCGTTCCTGATCTATGCCGACAAGAAGCTGAACGGTCAGGATCCTGAGTTCTTCAACTCTGGTGGTGTGGCAGTGCCTATGGCTCGCCAGTTCACGTTCACACTCCGCGTGGGTATCTAATGAAGTCTATGAAGTAATTTCTCTAAATAATAAAAAAGGTAGAAAAATGAAAACATTCAAGTATATCAAATCAGTCGCATTTGCCGTACTGGCAGTGGTCGGTATGACTTCTTGCGATGACTTCCTGGACAAGCTGCCCGATGATCGCGCCGAGCTGAATACCAACGAGAAGATTACGCAGTTGCTGGTGTCGGCCTATCCGTCGTGCAACAACCTGCTCATTGCAGAGATGATTACGGACAACATGGACGACAACGGCCGTGGCTATAGCTCGCCCGTCATCTGCGAAGACCTGTATAAGTTCGAAGATACTTCGGAAGAAGGTAACGACACACCGTATTACATCTGGAACGGCTACTACGGATCAGTGGCAACCTGCAACCAGGCCATCGAAGCCATCGAGGCCATGGGGTCTCCTGAGTCGCTGCGCGGCGATTTGGCCGAGGCCAAGCTCATCCGTGCCTACAGCATGTTCATGATGGCCACGACGTTCTGCATGGCATGGAACCCTGAGAAGGCCGACGAGTATCTGGGACTGCCTTATCCGCTGGTGCCCGAGCAGGACATCAATTCCACCTACGAGCGTGGTACCCTGCGCGAACTCTATGCCGCCATCGACAAGGACATCGAGGAGGCTCTGCCCTACATCGCTGAGGCAGCAGCCAATTACGCCGTGCCCAAATACCATTTCAACGTGAAGGCCGCCTATGCCTTTGCATGCCGATTCAACCTCTACTACCAGAATTGGGAGAAGGCTGTACAGTATGCCAACCAGGTGCTGGGTGCTGATCCCACCACCGTCATGCGCGACTACGAGCCTTATCGCGACCTCGGCTTCGTCGACTTCGCCAACCGCTGGATCCGCTCTGAGGAAGATGCCAACCTGATGCTGCTGGCCACCTATTCTATCGGCCCGCGCTATCTGAACAGCTCGTATCGCTATGCCCACAACTACACCATCACGGCTTACGAGACCTTCTGGGTAGATATGCCGTGGGGCGGTGGCTCGGATGGTAATACCATCATCTATGCCAACAAGCTTTACGGCAGCAACCAGTGCGTGCGCTTCCCGACACTCATGGAGCAGTTCGAGTACACCGACAAGGTGGCTGGCATCGGTTATCCCCATGCCGTGGATCCCGTCTTCACGGGCGACCTCACACTGCTGGAGCGTGCTGAGGCACTGGCCCTGCTGGGACGCCTCGACGAGTCGGTGCGCGACATCAACACTTGGGTGAAGACCCACTGCAAAGAGAAGGAAGGTTCAACCATCCGTCCCGTATTCGACGTCGACAGCATCACACGTTTCGTCGGCCGTATGGACTATGCCAAGCGTAAACCCGACGGATGGCGCGACCGCTCAATGCGCAAGCACCTCCATCCGCAGGGATTCTCCATCGCTGCTGAAGGCAGCAGCCAGGAGTCCATCCTGCAGCTCATCCTTCACATGAAGCGCCTGGAGACCGTATTCCACGGAATCCGCTTCGACGACATCAAGCGCTACGGCATTGAGTACATCCATCCCATCTCCGGCGAAAGTCCTCTCTACTTTATTCGCGGCGACCTCCGCGGAGCTGTGCAGATTCCTAACACCGTCATCGCAGCCGGACTGCCTGGCAACCCCCGACAGACCGCTGATGAAATCAAGGCCCTCGTGAATTCTACGCTGAAAGAATATGGCGAGGAACCAGAAGAAGAAGAGGAAGAATAAGAGTCTGAATGAAAGTTTGTAAACAACAATAATAACGACGTATCTCTATGAAATTCAGAAATATAAGTATGATGCTACTGCTGGCCGGCATGATTGGCTTCAGCGGTTGCGATAGTGATGATCTGAAGTCGGAAAGCGTGTTCGAGGATGTTTCGCAAGAGGCAAAGAACGAATTCGACATCTGGCTGGAAAATAACTACCGTGCGCCTTATAACATCGAATTCCAATATCGCTTCATAGATAAGGAGTCTGACTTGGCTTACAACGTTATTCCCGCAGAGTTCGACAAAGCAAAAGCGCTGGCCATCCTCGTCAAGCACGTTTGGCTGGATGCCTATTCAGAGGCTGTCAGCCCGGACTTCATGAAGACTTACGTGCCCCGCATCATCAACCTGACAGGTTCCTACAAGTGGAATGTGAACGGATCGCAGGTGCTCGGTACGGCAGAGGGAGGTTTGAAGATTATGTTCTACGGTGTGAACGAGCTTGACATCGACAATCCGCGTATCAACACCACAAACCCCTACGAGAGCCATCAGGTGAAGCCTATCGACATGAACTACTGGTTCTTCCACACGATGCACCACGAGTTCTGCCACATCCTTACCCAGAAGAAGGAGTACGACACATCGTTCCGCACAATCAGCGCCGATAAGTTCCACTCCACCGACTGGATCAACCAGGACGACAAGAAAGTGGCTAAGGAAGGTTTCGTGACGGCCTACGCCAGTAGCGAGTACAATGAAGACTTCGCCGAAATCTACTCTACCTACGTGACGAATACTCCCGAAGGCTGGCAGCTCATTCTCGACGAGGCCGGCGAGGAAGGTACGGCTATCATCAACCAGAAGCTCGACCTGATGAAGGAATACTTCAAGAATTCTTGGAACCTCGACATGGACGAGCTCCGCGACATCGTGCTGCGCCGCTCTGCCGAGTCTGTTCAACTCGATTTACGTACACTCAAATAAACAATTAGGAAACAATGAAGAAGATATATTATTTGTTTGCAGTTTGCTGCGCGCTGATGGCCCTGAATGCCTGCTCGCTCAAAGAGGACGCCAACTTCGATGAGACTGCTTCGCAGCGTTCCGAGGAGAACATTGAAGCTGTACGGAAAATCCTCTACACGGCTCCTAACGGATGGCTCATGGAGTACTATGGCAACCGCTCTTTCGGCGGCTACAACGTCATGATGAAGTTTGATGGCGACCAAGTTACCATCGGCAGCGAGAAAATCCGTTCCAACCATGTGGCAGGCATTGATACTGAAGGCAATGCCATCACTTCGACCAGCCACTTCAAGCTGGAGCAGTCGATGGGTACCATCCTTTCGTTCGACGAGTGGAACGATACCTTCCACTACTACTCTATGCCCAACAATCCCGACGGACTGGGCAGCACAGACGAAGGACTCTTAGGCGACTTCGAATTCCGCGTGATGAAGGCTTCGCAGGACTCTATCATCCTGCGTGGCAAGAAGCACAACAACCGCATCATCATGACACCGATACCGGCTGACAAGACGTGGGCAAGCATCATCCGCGAGGCTGCTGAGACGGAGACCTACATGTCGTCAAGCTCCTACACCCTGACGGGTGCCGACTACAAGGACACCATCGAGATCAAGGTGCAGAGCCAGTATCGTTGCCTCTATTTCCAGTACACTGACTCGGCTGAGCAAAAGCAGACCATCACCGCTCCTTATATCGTGCAGAGCGACGGCTACAAGTTCTACGAGCCCGTGGAGGTAGACGGTATGGAACTCGACGGACTCCTGAAGGGTACCACCGATGACTACTTTGTGTTCCGCAACAACAAAAACCTGCAGCTCGACAGCTACATGCCTACACTGGCCGAACACCTTACGACAGGTCTGTGGACAATTCGCTACAGCTCGCTCGGTGCCTATGCAACTCCGAAGTGGGATGCCATGATGGAGAAACTGAAGACTGCCGGCAAGAACAAGACTGAGATTAAGATCTACTATGCTTATCTGGGTGTGGCTCAGGAAAAGCTGGGCTGCCACCTGTCGACGTCTACGGATGCTCCCTACTGGTGCTTCACGACGAAAGATATCAGTGCTTCGGGCGACCGCATCACTCTGGTGAAGAACACGGGTAAGAACGGTCACAACCGTGCCGGTGAGGACTACTACAAGAAGTACGCATGGCAGGCATGCCTCGACTGCATGTACGGCCATACCTTCAAGCTCACTTGCGACTACCCGCGCCGTCCGTCCTACATCACCATGACCGACGTCAACGATCCGACGAACGTTATCACCGTCTGGGCAGGTTCTTACTACTTCATGGACGACATGTCGTATTATCAAGACAACTAAACATAAGACTTTCCACTGGTTCGGGGCTCCTGCCACGGAACCCCGGCCAGCGGAGTTTTGATTATTTTTTTATTAACAATAAAACGCGTTTAATTATGAAGAAAAGTTTACTTTTGTCGGCAGCTATCATGATTGCTGCCAGTGCAAGCGCACAGGTTTTCAATCCTGCACAGAAGTCGCTTCGTCCCACGAACGTTCAGGAACTCGTGGCTAAGAAGGTGTCTCCTATGCAGAGTACTACCGTTGTGGCCAAGGCTGCCAAGCCCAAGAAGATGGAAGCTGAACAGCTCTACACGAAGAAGGTGCTCATTGAGAGCGACTACAATGAGACTTGCTACGATGCCAACTACCTCACTTTCGAGGAAGTGAATGTGGAGCAGGACGGCGTTGTTTACAATGTCCAGATGAACGGCCTCACCGCAGAGGGCACCTCTGCTCTCGGTGTCTATGATCCCGAGGCTGGCACGATGACGTTCCCCCCGCAGGTGATTGCTGAAAACACTACAGATCTTGGTGCCTCCAAGGAGTATGGTCCCGTTGAACTGTACGCTGTCGATGCAGAGGGAAATGTCAGCGAGAATCCGTTGGTGTTCGAGGAGAGCGAAGAGGGATTCGTGATTTCTTCCGACTTCAAGGGCTATTTCTGCTATCTGCCCGAATTCATCGATCCTGAGACTGGTGAGGAAGGTGCTACTTGGTCTACTGGCTTCAACTGCTCGATTGCTCCCGTCAACGCCAAGATGAGCTACTGGGCCACAGGTGCCAGTTTCAAGGACGATCCCAAGGCTGAAGGTTGGGCTGAAGGTTCTTGCGACGTCAACTATGAGGACTGGGAGACATCGCTCAACATCAACGGCTTCGCTAAGGGTTACTGCGTATCGCTCAACATCAACGAGGACGGCGAGACCTGCACCATGGCCGCTGGTCAGCAGCTGTTGGCCCGCAACTATGGCGATCCCTATGGCTACATGTGCCTCTGGACCGCTCCTCCCGATGAGGAAGGTATTCTGCAAGTCAACTACGATCCCAACTCTTACCTGGAAGGCGAAGTCTATAAGGATGTCACCCTCAGCGATGGCACCGAGTGCGACTACTACATCCGCTTCTTTGGTGTAGATGCCGATAACAAGATCACCAACCGCCAGTACTTTGGTGGCTTCACGAATGAAGACGCCGATGGCCAGTCTTACTGGATTGGCAGTTACTTCTGCGACCTCGAGTTCATCATGCCGAAGGCCGTTCCCACCGGCATTCAGGACAATCCTCAGATGCGCATCGACAACATCAAGAACACGAAGACCTACAACCTCATGGGTCAGCAGGTTGACCGTAAGTCTGCCAAGGGTGTGCTCATCCGCGGCGGCAAGAAGTACATTGCCAAGTAAAATGGCTTCACAGTGGAGACAATCCACCATCATAAAATCATAACAATTTAAAGGTCTTGGGGTGCTCTGGCCTTCTGTGCTGGTACATCTCAGGACCTTTTATCTTCCCATCACCAATGCCTCGCCATGTAGGAGGCAAAACCTATGATAACCGACATGCCTAAGAATTACCGTTCTTACAGCTATATGCTGATTCTTTTCATGCTGACCCTGACGACCCTCCAGACGTGGGCACGCCCAGGTTGGCAGAAGCCCGTCGACGTGATTCAGCCCGACGGCACCACCGTCACCCTGCTCATGCATGGCGACGAGTTTCTCCATTTCATGACCACCACCGATGGCTACACCGTGGTGCGTGGCACCGACGGCTACTACCGCTATGCCCAGCGCATCGACGGCCAGCTGCATGCCACTGATTTTGTAGCCAACAACCCCGAGGCACGAACCGCTGCCGAGCGCTCGTTCCTCTCCGGCCAGCAGAAGATGCTGTGTCCCGACATGACACCCGCCCAGCAGCAGCTGCGCGAGCATGCCGCCACGCTCTACACCCAGCCCCTCACCACGGGCAGCAGCCAGGGCCCCCGCAAGCTCTTCGGCAAGCGCATCGACTACAGCAAGTTCAAGGGCCTGGTGCTGCTCGTTGAGTTCAACGACCGCCAGTTCATTCGCGACGATGCCAACGCTTTCTACTACGACCTTACCAGCAAGAAAGACCTCAAGGGCTTCTACGATAATAAGGGCGAGAACTATACCGAGTGCTTCGGTTCCGTGCGCGACTATTTCCGCGACAACTCACTCGGAATCTTCGATCCCACCTTCGACGTCGTAGGCCCCCTCAAGATAGATTATAATGCCACAGATGCCAAGGGCAACAACAATATTTACAGCCTCATCGTGGCCGCACTGCGTGCCGCCAACGACCAGGTGGACTACAAGGACTACGACCTCGATGGCGACGGTGCCGTTGACATGGTCTACTTCATCTTTGCCGGCTACGGCAGCTACATGCAGGGCAACAACAGCGACTACGTCTGGCCCCATGCTTCCGACCTGTCGTGGGCCTCGCGTGCCAACGGCCTGAAGTTCGATGGCATGCGCTTCAGTCGCTATGCCTGCAGCGTGGAGTTCCGCGACCTGGAGCAGTCGGCCAACGTACACCAGTATCTCGACGGCATCGGCACGATGTGCCACGAGTTCAGCCACGTGCTCGGACTTGCCGACCACTACGACACCGACTATGAAAAGAGCGGCGGCCAGACGGCCCATCCCGACGTGTGGGACATCATGGCTGGTGGCGCCGACCATGACAACGGCTTCCGTCCCGTGGGCTACAATGCCTATGAGCGCTATTCGCTGGGCTTTGCCAATGCCAAGTCGCTCGACGTAGCCGGCACCTACTCGCTGAAACCTTTCAACGATGAAAACGAGTTCTATCTGCTCACCACCGACACCAAGAACGAGAAGTTCTATATCGAGAACCGCCAGAAGCAAGACTGGGACCTCTATCTGCCTGGTCATGGCCTGCTCGTGTGGCGCGTAGACTCCACCAGCAACACCGTCTGGAACAACAACACCGTGAACTGCAATCCCAAGCACATGTACTACGAGCTCATGACGGCTGTTCCCAGCAAGGGCATCTCCTCTGCCTTCGTGCCATTCCCCGGCACTGGCAATGTCATCGACTTCACCTGCGATTCCGATCCCGCCCTCATCACCTGGGCCGGCACCGAAGCCATCCTCGACCTCTACGACATCACTGAGAGCGAAGACGGCATCGTCACCTTCCGTGCTGGCAAGGACCTCTACGACAGCCGCATCGAGAACTTCGAGAAGTTGAATCTCACCACGGCCGACGAGAACGGCCTGCAGGGTGTCTTCTGCCAGTGGGATCTGGCCAAGGCCACCATCGAGGAGCCTGCCGACGGTATGGGCAATGGCTCGCGCGTGGTGAAGATGCAGCGTTCCGGCACACTCACCTCTTCGACCATGCCCAAGCCTGTGCGTCGCGTGACGTTCAAGCTCTGGAACGGCGACCAGCAGGTGAAGGTGGCCCTGCGCTACAACGCCGGCGACAAGTGGGTCAGCGTGAAGAATTCCCTCGGCCAGCAGCAGACCACCGTCAACAAGAATAGTGGCGAGACCGTTTTCATGTTCTATCCCGCTATTCCCAAGGGTGCCCAACTGCAGGTGCAGGTGCTGGCCACCTCCACCAAGGCCGCAGCCTATGTCGACGACCTCGAGGTGATGTTCGGCGAGGAAGACCTCTGCGGCATCGAGCAGTTGCCGGCTGCCAACCATTCGGCTGACGGTGCTGCCTACAATGTCGCCGGCCAGCGCGTGACCGATGGCTATCGCGGCATCGTCATCCAGAACGGCAAGAAGACCGTGCGCAAATAGAGTCACTATAAAACAAACCAATAAAAGAAGAATGAGAAAACTATTCCTGACACTCGTGGCAGTGCTGCTGACCACGTTCTCTGCCTACGCTGTTCCTTCACAGGGCAATCTGGTGAAGGTGAAACAGCCCGACGGCACGGTGCTCACCATCCGCCTCATCGGCGATGAGTACCTGCATTTCAACACCACTGCCGACGGCTACTCCATCGTGAAGAACGCTGAAGGTTTCTACGTCTATGCTGAGAAAGCTACCGACGGACAACTGATGCCCACAGCCCACATTGCCCACGATGTTGCTCTTCGCCCCGCTGCCGAACAGTCGTTCCTTCAGGGCGTGCAGAAGTACCTTGCCCCGGAGCTCTCCGAACAGGTGGCTAAGGAGAAGACTGCCGAGCACGGCCGCCGTGCCATGGCCTTGCAGCAGCACCGCGCACCCAACTACGACTATACCAAGTTCCGTGGCTTGGTGGTGCTGGTGGAGTATAACGACAGAACCTTCGACCGCGAAGACTATAAGGATGTCATCACCGAGACCATCAATGGCGAGAACTACACCGGCTACTACGACTATCGTGGTGCGTGGGTGGAGTGCACCGGTTCGGTGCGCGACTATTTCCGCGACAACTCGATGGGACTCTTCGAACCGGTGTTCGACATTGTAGGCCCCGTGACAGTCGACAGAAGCCAGTACTATGCCAAGGCCAGCGACAGGGCAGCCCAGCTGACGCTCGACGTGGTGAATGCCATCGACAGCATCGTCGACTTCAGCCTTTACGACGGCGATGGCGACGGTACGGTCGACATGATGTATTTCGTCTTCGCCGGACATGGAGCCCACGTGGGAGGCAACGACAGCCGCCTGCTTTGGCCCCATGCCAGCCAGATATACAATCCTTCCACCTATCAGTATGTGCGGAAGGACGGCGTCTATCTGGGCCGCTATGCCTGCTCCACCGAGCTGGCAGGCAGCGAGAACAGCCGCACCATCGACGGCATCGGCACCATCTGCCATGAGTTCACCCATGTGCTCGGCCTGCCCGACTTCTACGACACCGACTACGAGAAAGGCGGCGGACAAAGCAACGATCCCGGCAACTGGACCCTGATGTCGGCGGGCTGCTATCTGAACAACTCGCGCACGCCAGCCGGCTATTCCCTCTTCGAGCGCTACGCTGCTGGCTTTGCCGTGCCCGAGGTCATCAATGCCGAGGGCGACTTCACAATGGGGCCTCTCAACACCACCAATACCGGCTATCGCATCAATACCGAGAACCGCAGGGAGTATTTCATCCTTGAGAATCGTCAGAAGACGCGTTGGGACTCCTATCTGCCCTATCACGGCATGCTCGTGTTCCGTGTGGACTCCACCAATGCCAGTGTTTGGAACAACAACACCGTGAACGCCAATCCCAAGCACAACTACTACGAGCTTGTGCGCGCACGTGGTACGAAGAGCACGGCCGGCTACGACCCATTCCCCGGAAGAGGCCGCATCACCCAGCTCAACAACACCACCACGCCTGCCAATCTCCTGACGTGGGACGGCAAGCAGACAAAGTGGGGACTGAAGGACATCGCTGAGAACACCTCTGATGGCACCATCAGCTTCACCATCGAAAACACCCTCATCCTCAACCAGCTCGAATTGCCCGACTCCGTACTCCTGCCTGTCGGCGTCACCCGTCCGGTGGGTGTCGTGGCAGAACCGGCTTCGGCTGAATTCGTGCTGACGTTCAAGTCGTCTGACGAAACGGTCGTCACCATCGACGACGAGGGCGTGCTGACCACGGTCGGCGCCGGACGTGCAGTCGTGAGCGTTGAGAGCGACAACGGCCTGAGCGCAGAGTGCCCGGTCATCGTTGAGCAGTGGCCCGTCGTCGACAACCTTGCCGACTTCAACGAGCTGCCCGACAGCACTGCCGCCATCCTGAATCTCCACGATGCACAGGTCATCACCGCGCAGCGCAATGAAATCTACGTGCGCGATGCCTCGGCGGCCGTCCTCTTCTATAAGACCAACTTCAACCTGAAGGACAACGACGTGCTCAACGGTTCCGTCTGCGCGCTCCATCGTGTAGAAAACCGCATGTCGCAGCTGCAGACCATCGAGGGCATCACCCTCGAGTCGGAATTCGCAGTCAGCGATGGCGAAGAGGTGGAGCCTATCGAGGTGACCATTGGCGACCTGAGCGAGAAGTACTATTCCCAGAAGATTATCGTGAAGACTGTGCCCATCGAACGCCGTGTAATTGAGGGTGTCAGCACCAGTGTCCAGCCCGTCGTCTTCGATGGCGACCTCTTCTACCGCATCTACAACCGCTTTGCCTTGAGCGGCGTGCGCTATCCGTCGACAGCCAAGATGAAGACCAAGCGCTTCGACGTCACGGGCATCTTCGGCACCCATGCCATCCCCTCCAGCGACCTGGTCATCGACGAGATCTATCTCCTTTCCACGCCTGCCGAAATCGACTGGGAAGACCCCGACGGCATCAGTTCCGTTGCTGCCGACGCAGCAGCCGACGCAGCAACCGTCTACGACCTGCAGGGACGCCGTGTAGAGAAACCGCAGAAGGGAGTCTACATTGTTGGTGGCCGTAAGGTTGTGGTGAAGTAATTACGCACAAATAAGGATGCTCTCTGCGAGCAAATTCAGTTGTTTTCAATTGCAAATTAACTTGTTTTTCTTCGGAAATCAACTTGTTTTCCTCCGCAATTCAACTGAATTTACCAGCAGAGAGCAT
>Ga0256404_1008026_pt1 | contig 16200 bp, 17 predicted proteins | sample RumenRJG_01DNA_FD_185990 | JGI IMG/M metagenome (GOLD analysis project Ga0256404, IMG submission 185990) | Bovine rumen microbial communities from Lethbridge, Alberta, Canada - RJG_01 | ecosystem: Host-associated > Mammals > Digestive system > Stomach > Rumen | place: Canada: Alberta | collected...
TGCCTCGCAAGCCCAGTCGTCGGTCTCGTTGACCAGAGCGCCAAACTTACCAAAACCATCAGCACTGAACAGCACCTTGTCCTTAGTGTCATAACTCATGATCACCTCGGGCCAGTGCACCATCGCAGCACCGATAAACTGCAGCGTATGCTTACCCAGCGACAGTGTATCGCCCTCCTTGACGGTCAGCACACGACCCGTGAAATCCACTCCTTCAAAGAAGTTGGCCAGCATCTTCACCGCCTGCGCACTGCACACCAGTTGCACGCCGGGATAAGTCTCCAGCATCCAGGCAACCAGTGCCGAGTGGTCGGGCTCCATGTGGTGAACCACCAGATAATCCGGCTGACGTCCGTTCAGGGCCTCCTTCAGGTTCGCTTTCCACTCCTCACCCTTTCTACGGTCGGCCGTATCCATCACCGCAATCTTCTCATCATCGATGAGATAAGAGTTATAACTCATGCCCTCGGGCACCACATACTGACTCTCGAACAAATCGATGTCGAGATCATCCACACCGATATATTTAACTGTATCACTAATCATATGCATAGTTTCAAACTTTTTCTTCGACTGCAAATTTAGGAATAAGAATTGAATTATCCAAATATTACATGCTGAAAGAAGAAAAAATGCTTTTCCAGGCGATTTTTCGGAAAAGATTCGCTATATTTGCAGTCTAAACATCAAAAAAACAGAATCTACAATGAAAACAAAGCACATACAGTACCAGACCCACGGCACCTGTTCACAGTTAATCGACGTAACGGCCGACGAGCACGACGTTATCCAGCAAGTCTTCTTCCTTGGCGGATGCAACGGCAACCTGCAAGGCATCAGCCAACTGGTCCGTGGCCAGAAAATCGACGATGTCATCCCCCGCATCAACGGCATCCGCTGCGGCAGCAAAGGCACCTCCTGCCCCGACCAGTTATGCCGCGCCCTCGAACAACTGAAGCAGGCTCCCCTGACAGAGGAATAACCCTACCCCCTGTCACCTTTCAGAATCTCGGGCGCCTTGTCTCCAATATTCATAGTTGTTAGGAATTAAATTTTTATGAAGTCAAAGAATCGACGATAAGCCTCTACCTTCTTGTCAAAGGACAAGGGGTAGGCACGGGAACTGCTGGGCAGCCTGTACAATAGCAGACCGCCTCCATTCGTCATATTCGTGCTATTCGTGTTCGCAAAAATATCCGTTTCATCCGTGCCATCCGTGTTCGAAACCCTGACATACGCATTCACCTTCGGCACCTCCGTTATCCCCATCGTCCTGCAAATCGTGTCCGTGGCCTTCTCGCCCGTAGTCACGATGGCACGGAGATGGGGTAGCCGTTTCAAGAGCGCCGGGATATCTGTTGGCTCCACCACCTCAAGGAACTTGTCGGAGGCATTGTCCTGCAACCGACGTATAGCCGTGGAGGTATCAAAGAAGGCAAGTCCTTTCTCCTCGCAGAATGCCACAATATCGTCTATCTTAAATCGCTTCGCCTCGAGGTCCACAAAGTGGTTCTTATCACCATAGAATATCTGCCCCTCAATGCGCCAGTGGTCATTAATAAAGTTCGGGTAATAGAAATCCATGCACCACCGCTTGCGCTGTGGCGGAAAACTGCCCAGAAACAGCACCTTCGCCTTCTCTGGCAGGAAAGGCCGCAAGGGATGATACTCTACCCCATCCCTGCTACGTTCCATATTCTCTGTATTCAGATAAGAAGTCATCGTCATGCTCATTTATGTATTCATCCAACGGTTCAGTTTCTCCCAGAAAGAAGGAATCCTGACACGAGTTGGTCTGTCAGCATCTGGTTCATGGACAGCATAGCCTCGCTCTTCAAGATACTGTTGGCGAAGATTCTTCACAGCCTTCCTGGTCTTGAGTGTTTCGATACATTCCAAGTAAATACGGAAAAGCATCGGATAGAGATGCATAAAGTCACTATTGATGTTATCAGCCATCTGCCGGTGCTCATCATCTAGTCTGAGTGTTTCACCCTTAAGGAGACGCTCACGGAAATGTCGCACGTTCTGTTTCATACGATAGACGGCAACGCGATAGGCCAGATCCGACATATCCAGCGCCTCAGCCATCTCCCTATTGGGCACCGCCTTCTGTTTGTTGAGCATGGTCAACAGGGAGCGCAGGAAGATAAAACGACCACGAGGATAGAACACCTGATGGGCGTAGGCAATCAATTCCGATACGACACGAATCTTTTCCTCATTGCTAACACCTCCTTCTCCCGCCATCATTGCATGTGCTTCGCAGTTTGGCTTCAAAACACTCCAGTGTGCTTCGCAGTTCGGCTTCAAAACACTCCAGTGTGCTTCGCAGTTCGGCTGCGAAGATATCACCCTCCCTTCTGCCTCAGCCCGATTACTCAGATAGTTGCGAAAAGTATTAAGCAGCCACGTCTCAAAAGACTCCCTCTTCTTGATGCCCTTCAGCAGCTCATAAGGATAGCTACCACTCTCACGAAGATAGAGGAAGAAGTCATCGATAACATCATCATAATCATCGCAGAGATAGTTTTTGCAGACCTCGTAACGTTCCTGAAACTGATGCTTCAAACGGTCGTGCAACAGGTAGTACATCGCCTCATCATCACCCTTCATAATTATCTCCACAAAGTCAGACACAGGGACGCCCGCAAAACGCAACACCCTTTTATTCTTTATTAGCCCTGCTTCCACAGTGTTTCGCGGTTCTGCCGCAAAGGAAGGCTTTCTCATCCACTCCTTTCGTTCCTCCTCCGGCATCTTCTCTATGGCATAGCGAAGCATCGTTCGAGGCATCTCATGGGCATGCTGACGCAGGAATTCACGCAAGAGTTCCATCGAGCATCGCTTGCCCATCTCCCTGAGCATCCACCCCACCGCCTTGTGCATCAAGTCGTGCGGATGGTGTAGATGAATCTCCGCATACCTCAAGCACCACGACGGGTCCCCCATCTGCGACGTCTTCCACGAGCACACGATGCTCATCCGCTGCTTCCACAAGCAGGGGCTCTGCGCCAGCTCATCCAGCACCTTCAATTTAAAATCCTTGTGTAGGCCTGAGCCTTCCCCTAAGCAGGTGGATGAGAGGGGGTCTCCCAAATTTGTCGGTAACAACAGCCAATGCCCCAAGATTTTATGTACGGACAAATCCACCAGGTCCCAGTTATTCGCCCGTTCTGCATATTTGAGGTACATCGTCAGAATTTCATCGCGCCCACGAATAGCCTTCTCATCATTCTCAAGGCGTTTAGTTGTCAGCCTCTCAAATTTCGCCACCAGTATCAGCAATCCGCAGAGCCTCACCTCATGCCATTTCGACATCAGTAACTCCGGCACCTCGTCCAAAGGAAAGTCCTTCCACACATCCCGGACCACCTCCCTCGTCTGCGGCACCTTCAGTCCCAGGAACTCATCGCCCTCTCCATACTCACCAGACCCCGTTTTAAAGAACCCCATGAGCACCCGTCGCTGCTCCTCATTCTTCAGCGACTCCATATACGCGATTATCTCCTTTGCCGTCATCGTATTAATGCTATTAGATTGCAAAGGGACATATCATTCTTTTATGATCTCACTGGCCAATGCATTTACAGCATCCACATCGATTGACTCCAAGACAATTTCTTCTGGCTCCAAATTCAGCAGGAATTGCATATAATTGGGAAGTGTCAGCAACTGTCCGTCCCTACCGATATTGAAATCACCAAACTTGATGACGTGCTTGACCTTGTACTTCTCAGGATGGTTCAACACAGTTTTAACGCTTTTGGCTTGCGCCGTCTTTGCCTTAACCTCAAGCGGTACACATTCGCCATTTATCCGCACCAGGAAATCCAATTCCATACCAGAATCCTTCTGGAAATAATAAAGGTTCTGTTCCTTCTTATGCAGCGTATCAGCCATCAGATTCTCATAGATTGCTCCTTTGAATCCACCCAGATTACCCTGAAGGATGTCCGCACGAACACCAGGCCCCAGCATTTCGACAAGCAGACCTATATCAGCCGTATAGACCTTAAACACATTATCCTTCGCATTTCCTTCCATTGGCAAACCTGTGATGTCAGTATTATAGCATCGACAGATGATGCCTGCATCCTCCAGCCATTGTAGCGACCCCAGATAGGTATCACTTCTACCACCTGGTTTCACCTTGTTATATTGGAACTTCTTATTATCCTTCGCCAACTGCTTGGGGATGGAATTGAAGCACTCTCGGATATGCGGCTTGTCTTTATCTGGAGCATACTTCACCATATCGTCGCGATATTCTTTCAAAATCGACTTATAAGCCTTGCTAACCTCGTTCATGTTGTTGGTCTTGAGAAAGACATTGATAGGTTCTGGTAGCCCACCGATAGTTACATACAAATTCAAAAATTGCTTCATTGCGACATGAATGCCAGCAGGAACAGGTTTTTCCTCGCGATAGCACTTCCTGAGAGTCTCGACAACATCCTCGCTGAGACCATTTGCCCAAAGGAATTCCTCAAAATCCAGTGGATACATCTCTATAATATCTTCCGAGCCGACTGGTACGGAATTAATGCCAGGCTCTTTCAGCTCCACAAGTCTGCGACGTTGCTTTTTCTTCTCGTGACCATATCCCTGAACACCCAACAATGAACCTGTGGCAATCACATCAAAACGCCCGTCTTCCTTGAAGAACTTGAGCGAGGTGCGTGCTTCGGGACACTCCTGAATCTCATCAAAGATGAAACAGGTATCGCCAGGTGTGAACGAAACGCCCTGAATCTGAGCAGAAAGGTTCAGCAGGATAACGTTTACATCTTTCGAACCCACAAACGCATTGATACGCTCGGGTTGCTTGATGAAATTGATATATACAACCGTCTTGTAGTGGGCGGCTGCAAAATGTTGCACGATGAACGTCTTTCCGCATTGGCGGATACCCATAATCACCAAAGGCTTATGCCCAGAGGTGCTTTTCCACTGTTCCAGCGTGTCTTCAATCTTTCTTCTCAGCATTTTTCAAGTGAATCACATTAAAAATATCACACTTTTCTTAACGACTTTTTATTGAATCGTTACACTTTTTTAAACGACTTTCCGCCGCAAAGATACACTTTCTTAAAAGAAAAAACAACTATTTCTGCACTTTTTTCAACGAAAAACAAAAAAAACGCGATATTAGCCAATCACTCCGGCTCCCACAGATGCCGCGCCATATCCACATGCCCATTAGACTTAAACTGGACGCCCTCTTCTTCAAGCAGCGTACGCTGGCGACTCCAACCTGGAGCCGTACGCCCTTCCTTATTCACCACCCGATGACAAGGAAGGGATTCTGCACCTGGGGTGTAGCGAAGTGTCCGACCTACCATCCTGGAATGACTCGGCCAGCCTGCCAAGGCGGCAATATGGCCGTACGTGGTCACACGACCATAAGGAATCTGAGCGACAATGTTTAGCACATCATCGCGAAATCTACTCGCCTGCGCTGGCGTCATTTTATCAGGATAATCCCTCACTCGTAGCGCTTCTCTATCACGCTCCAGTCCACAATCTGCCAGAGCGCGGCCAGATGATCAGGCCTGCGGTTCTGATAGTCCAGATAGTACGCATGCTCCCACACGTCGAAGGTCAGCAGCGGCTTCAAACCCTTCTGCACCGGGTTCGCCGCATTCGTCTCCTGCGTAATCAGGAGTTTACCATCCTTATCTGCTGACAGCCATACCCAACCACTACCAAACAGCGTAGCGCCCGCCTTCTGAAACGCCTCCTTGAATGCCTCAAACGACCCGAAGTCACGCTCAATGGCGTCAGCCAATTGTCCTGTAGGAGCTGACTTTGTCGGCTCCCCCGAAAATTGCCCGAAGTACATGTTATGATTCAGTATCTGCCCCGCATTATTGAGCATACCGCCCTCGGCCTTACACACGATTTCCTCCAAGGGTAATCCCGCCAACGGGCTCCCCTCTAAAAGAGCATTCAAGTTATTCACATACCCCGCCAGATGCTTCCCATGATGAAACTCCAGCGTCTGTTCGCTTATCACCGGCTCCAATGCGTCTATCGCATACGGCAACACCATCAATTCAAACTTTCCCATACGTCTTATAGTTTTAGATTTCTGCTGCGAATATACAACTTTTCCGTGAGAAATCCACCATTTTTGCATTTTTTCTGAATTCCCAACGTAACATTTTAGATTTTCTCCTACTTAAAGGTAGAAAGTCGAACGAAAAAGCAATAGAGTTATGAAAAAGAAACGAAGAAACCCGATTCATGCTTGGAACCTTTGCCGGACCTTCCTGTTTATGTGAACATCAGGAACGAGAAACGCTTCTTTCGTAACACGCCAATCAAAGATGCATTGGCAGAGGACAGACGTGAGTATTCAATACATCTGACAATTAGCCTTCGTCGGCAGAAGGCACTGCATCTGTATCACATGATAAGGGAATACAAGCTCTTTGGGTGGTGGGATTAGATGAATTGTAGAGATAACAAATACAAAACAATATCATTATGACAATAATAATGGTTAGAGGCTGCATATGCGGCTCGCTTAGCGTAGATGGTGTTGAAACCTACACATGGGAGATATAAAACAACACTAGATGAATCGCTTTTATAACTCCTGCCTAACAATGGCATTTGGTTGTTCTGCAGCACTCCTTTGTGGCATGCTGCTTGGAGAGCGAATAACATTTAACAAGCAAACAACAAAAAAAGTAGAACAACAAATAAGTTTATGACACTAAAAGAATTAATCATGAAGTACGACTTCGACAGTATCATACCTGGACTGGAGAAGCGAGATGACCAAATCAATGGTCGGTTTGCAAGTTACAAAGAGGCGTTTGACATTTTGCGAATGATGGAGCCTGACAGCAAGTTTCATCCGGAAGACACGCCACATATCGAGATCGGTTGGCAGGACTCTATCCTTGAAGATGGCGAGCGCTGGATAGACGTCTATGGAGCCAGTTGTAAATGGGAAAATGTGCTAGCTAAAGACATCAAAGTCGCCAATGATTTGGACCTGACAGAAACAGAGGTGTTGGCACGCATCCTCTGGGAGATGACGTTCTATGGGTTTACTCCTCGTCGAAGAGAGGCACGCATGGAGGAATGGCTACCACGCAAAGAACCTCACAATCAGTACGAGAAAGCACTCTGGGCGTTGCAACTTCGTATGTACAAAAACGAGGTGCGCAAGAAGGACCGCTGGTTTGATGAAAGTGGCAAAGGCTGCTATAACATGGATTACATGAAGTCTATGTTCAGAAAACCACGTTCGAATCGCGCGAAGAGGAAACGCAAATATCGTCAGGAACTTCGTGAAGAACACCTTGAGCGAATGGCCAAGCACGACTATCTCATTCAGCAACTCACCAAGAACAGTTCGCTGGAACGTGATAATGTTGATTTTCTTATGAACGTAGAGAATGTACGTGTAGTGAATTTCCAATCGCATATCGTCAATCGTGAGGAACGCACGCCATATCTGCTGCAACTCATCACCGATTACTACAATTGGGATTGGGTGGACGGAACAGATATGATCTGCTTGCTACGGACATCGACGGGTGCCCTATTGACTGACCAAGAAAAAGAACGCATCAAAGAATTCTTCTCGAATTTCTCTCATTTGAGATTACATCATGCAGAAGGAATCGATGAGGAACTGGGGAATGATGTGTCTTTAACTGTTATTGTTGCGAAATGAGTTATGACATCAATATTTAGACTTGAAGAAATCCGAATCTTTGACTCCGAAGAACATTGGTATCGCGATGCGAACACTGGCATCCTAGGGCACTATTCGTCGCTCAAAAAAGCGGTGAAAGTGATTCCCAAGAACAACAATGAAACATACGATGCTGAGGATATCTTTGCCTATATGGTGAAAGAAATCGCTGTTGACGGTGATGTCGGTGACATACGATGGCTTAGCGTCAGGAGTTACGACACCAGTGGTAATCTCATTGAGCAGAGCTCTCGAAAAAGAAGCCATCGACTATCTGCATACTCGCTTGGCAATTACCCAGAAGGATGAGGCAGACATGCGCAAAATCTGTGCCATTGAGGGGCATAGCTGTGTATACAACTATGTGGGCATTCCTCCCTCAAAATGCATCTGCCGTCGATGATACACATTTTTTAGTCACTAAGGTGTAACATTTCCGGTTTTTTCATACTTATAGGTAGAAAACGTTTAATAAAAGAATTATGAGCTTAGATTTGTACATCACATCAAGAACCCCTATTCGTAAGCGCGGAACGGGTGTCTATGCCCGAGAGAACGGACAGACCGTTGAACTGAAAAAAATGGAAGAAGTGCATTCGCATTTTCCTGATGCAAACCTGTCACATATCTCGGTCTACGAATATGAAGACGAAGATTTCTGGCACGGGAACATCACGCACAACATGAACAAAATGGCCTCAGAGGTCCCTATCGAGGGCACAAAACTGACGCTATACGACTTGCTGTGGCGACCGGACGAGCACGACTTTGCAACGGCAGGCTCGTCAAGCTATCGGGAATACATGCTAAAGGGATACCTGTATTTGCGGACTTACAAAGAAGAACTCCTCCCGCTCAATCCCGACAACGGCTGGGGCAATTACGACCAGTTGCTCGCCTTCACACTGGATTTCCTACAGCATCTGATAACTGCAGATGATGATTTCGAAATATATGCATCACGGTAATGTAAACCCTATGAATAAGCAAGAAGACAACCTCGACAAAGACGTTAAGAAGCTGGTCAAAGACCTGGAACCCCTGATTCAGCAAATGAAGACAATCAACGACCATGCCGTGGTAGCGTATACGTCTTTGGTCGATGACCTCTGTCGCAGAAAAGCCGCACAGAATGAAGTGGAACTCATGCTGGACTATCTGCTGATGTTTGCAGGAGACGACAGGATGCTGGCACTGTACAAGCGGGTGTGCAGAACCTATTGGCAAACTTACCCCGAGTCTATCGCATTCTATATCATGGAGTACCGGAAAGAGTATGACCCTGAAAGCCTCATTGGCACCGAATACGAATATCTGCTTCACGAATATGATGATAAACTATCTGAATAACATGTAATCAAAAAGCAATGAGAAAAACCGAAGACATAGTTTGTTACGACTTTCAGGGTTGGCCCGAGTATAAGATGAACCTCCGTGAGATTCTGCTGGCACTTGGCGGTCAGCAGGATGGCAATTTCATCAATGGAGGCCTTTATCAAGGCATTAAAAGTAAAAGAATCAAATAAAGACAAGCACTTGTGAACCAATCTAAAGGCCGATGCCCCATCGCACCGGCCTTCCCTTTCATTTCTGCTTCACTCTTATCCCCTCTATCAACGCCCTCATCGCCTCATTAAACGTACTGTAATACCTCTTGCCCTCAGCCACTGTCAGCCTCATCATCCTCTATCGGTTCAAATACTGCCAGCATCCTCTGAATCTCCAACAGCAACTCAAACGACATTCCGTCCACATAAACATCATCTCCCAGCGTCCCTCTCATCACGCTGCAGATAATCGATTGTGTAATTCGGTACTCCATAACATTTCCGTTTTTATTGATTCAACTTTCTACCTATAAGTAGTCAAAAACAGAAATGTTACATCCCCCACCCCATCTTTTTTCATAAAAAACCTACTTGTCCCCCCCACTTTGGAATGAATATACCAAGTGTCAAATATAGAACCCACTCATTTCAGTCCAAATAGGGTCATCAGGCACATCCCTCCATAGTTCATACCAGTCTAATCCGAATTCATAAGACAATATTGGCAGCTTCCTATCTATGCTTTTGATGTCCATATAATGGGATCCTTCCCAAAGAGATTCGTCCCTACAAAGAATAACAAAAGACAAGGCATCAGAAACATCCAAATACTCATCATCCAATTCGTGCTTTGCTCTTCGGATAACACGATATTCTTGTTCATACTCCCATTCTTTTCTCTTACAAAAGAATATCTCATCTCTATTACGCCAAATCTCAGATTTCAGCCCTTTCTTACTTTTATTACGAAAAGCATAATCAGGGAGCACATAATCCATGTATTCAACATCTTTTGCATAATCTCCTTCAGCAAGTTTCAGTTTATTTTTATCAAATACTAAACAGGCCCCATACCCCTTATCAGCATATAGTCCCCACATGGTATGCAAATTAAAACCTTCATATATTTTGTCGTCAACAGACCGATCTTGGGCGAAGCTAATCTGTTGGTATCTTCGCATTTCTTCCTCTGCAAACAAGCCGTTGTCTTTGTCATCTTCTAAACTATTAAAAATCACTCGCTGAAAAACTATTTTATTACTTTCAATCAAATCATTCATCCGTGGCAATTTACCAAATCTCAACCGTTTGCTCTCGATAATCATACACGCAGATTCAAAAGTCGTAAAATGATACAGACGTGTCATTTCTGCGAATCGTTCTCTTATACTCTTTCTCATAATTAATTGTTTTAGATTAATCGTATATTTTCCCTGACAAATATACGAAAACATCTGCAAATAGTAGTAACCCTATAACCTTTTTATTCATTTCCGATAGCAAATAACCGCTAACCAAGTACTTCAACTTAGTTAGCGGTTACCTTTTTAAATTTTGGGGTCTTGGGGTTGGCCCCCAAGCGGATCACAGGTATATTTTACTCTACAATGATTTTTCAGGCTTGCAAAGCCGTTGTTTTTTCTTTCAGGTGTTTGTAATAACGCAGTTACGTGATAAGTGTTATGGGCATGGCGTAAGAACTCGTTCTTAAAGACACGCCAAAACTACTTAGCACACTGGCTCTGCAAGAGCTTCAAACATCTGAAAGGGTTATTTCTGTTTTTTTCCAACCTTAATATTTTGCTCGATTACTCGCCTTTAGGCGACTCAATTAATGACCATTAATGGTATAATTCTGATAATTATATGTTCAAAAGAACGTTTTTCAGGCTTTCAAAGCCGTTGTTTTTGCTTTTCGTTGTTTGTAATAACGGTAGTTATTGCGATAAGTGGCATGGAGTGGGCATAAGAGCTCGCTCTTAAAGCCAAGTCCATACCACTTATCACTAGAGCTCTGCAGGAGCTTCAAACATCGAAAAGGGTTATTTCTGTTTTTTTCTGATTCTGACAGTACCCGCATTCTATGCTAAATTCCAAACATTAATTGATATTTAACTATATATTTAACATTTCGCAGAATAGGCAATTTCTTTGTTTGTCTGATAGACATGATCAGGATTGTATTTCACCCGGTCTCTAACCATTGCAACTAACGCATGCAACATCTTGTTTTTGATATTGTTGTGTATCAACAGAGGATGTTTGCCACGTTCTTTTAAACGCTGATAGTAGTTGTATACATTCACGTCAAACTTGATTGCGACTAATGCTGCTTGTGAGAGCATAGATTTGATCATCCTGTTGGCAAACGGGCTGACCTGTGGTCTACTTTTGACACTGCTTCCTGATTGCCGTCCAAATGGCGCTATGCCGTAGTAGCAGCCTATCTTCCTTGCATTCATGTCAAACTTCTGAAAGTTGTCCGTATAGACCATCAGGCATGTCGCATTCTGTATGCCAATGCCTGGCATGGAGGTGATGATGTCGAAGATCTCCTTGAGCTCGTCATCAGCAGCAATGATATCCTTTATCTTTTGGTCGCATTTAGCAATGGCCTTGTTCACCTCCGTGATGAGATGCTTGCTGGTGAAAGACATAAAAACCTTTATGTCGGTTTTCTCCTGTGTGAGCCGCTTTTCGTCCCTTCTAACCTGTAATGAAACCCTCTGACGAACAAGGCTGTGACGATACAAGAAAACCTCTCTCAGGCACGTCAGTGAGGCACTCTGTGGCTTATACAGTATCATCTTGTCGTAGTTACGCATAGCATACTCGGCTATGGCTTTGGAGTCAGCCTTGTCGTTCTTTACACGTTGGATACCAACCGAGTGTTTGATTTTATAAGCACACTCCAGCCACATGTCGTAAGCAGAGGCATAAAGGTAATTGCTTAGACCAATACTATAGCCTCCAGTATTCTCACCACAGAAGAGCCAGGAGTCAATGGGAGCAGACTCAGACTGAGCCTTTACCCAGGTTACCAAACGACGGAAGCCCGATGTCTTGTTGTTAAACACTTCGTGCACACTGGGGGCACATTCCTTCAGTCCCTCTGACTTAATGAGGGTTGCATCAAACTTTTCTTTAGAAAAATCAATGCCGATAAAGATTTTTTTCATACCTTTGTACCGTTTTAATGAAGGAATTGGCCAATAGTTGTCTGGTCTTGGACTCTAAATAGGCTACAGTGCCGCTGGCATTCTATCTGGACTTTGCAACTAAAACAGGAAGGACTAAGACGGGTAATAGACTCTAGGGCTGTTGTCCCCTGGATAGATTCCCTTTCCTGTCGGCCTTTTCCTCCTTTTAACAACAAAGGTAGGGAATTGGCCGGGATTAAGCAAATTCTTCACTGATATATTTTATCAGAGTGCAAAATTAGAGTCCCCAGGCGTCCTGTGATTATAGGCTCTATACCATCCGTGCGATAGTCACGCGCTGGGCACCGCCTAATGAGAACAATACCAAGCGGTACATCGAGAATGTATGCAGGTTCACGGGCATCGGAGCCGACGAGCCCCTGGGCATCCCCTCGGATAAGCCATCCCGCTGGATGAAGTTGGGTGCCGCGATGTGCGTCCAGGAATGTGGCGCGGAAGGACTGGATTGGATTGCCTTGCTCGATGGCTGGGCCTTGGCAAGAGAGTAGTGACAACGCCTCAACGAGGAGGGAAATCCTCCTTGTTGGGGCGAAGTTTTATAACTGTTTTGATCATTTTTGATCTATTTTGTTAAGTTTTGATCTAATCGCGAAAATCTCCTGTATTTGTGGTAATTTTGTGCCTCGTATGAAGAAGTACAGCATAGAAGTATTGGAGGTGCTAAGCCGTATCGTGGAAGTGGAGGCCTCAGACGAAGAGGACGCCATCAAACAGGTGAGGCAAAAGTATCGAAAATGCGAGATTGTGCTGGATGATTCTGACTACAAAGAAACAGAATTCAGCGTGAAAGATGAAAAATCATAGTAAGTGCTGATAGTTTTCAAAAGAAAATGACTATCTTTGCACCGCTTTTGATACTCATCATGAGCGCAAAATGACATCGTGGAAATTAGATAGCAGTATCTAGATTCGAAGAGACTTTTAACGAAAACAGTCCACCAAACCGTTTCAATACAGAGAGTCTCGGGGAATGCGGATACGCCTATTCAGTATAGGCGTACCCCTTCCTTTCCTTCTCTCTGTATAGCCTTCTGTGGTGGACGGCCTTCGTTAGGAGTTGGAAAACGAAGGCGGTGCGCTTTCTTTTTGTCCACGTCAAAACGGCAAAAAGAACGATGAGTATAGAAGCAAAGCCCTTCTTGAAATGGGCTGGAGGCAAAGGACAACTTTTATCACAACTTGACGAACATCTGCCTGGCGAGTTGCAAGGGCAGGCGTTTACTTATATTGAGCCATTCGTGGGTGGTGGAGCAATGTTATTTCACATGCTTCGCAAGTTTCCCAATATCACCCATGCAGTTATCAACGACATCAATCCGCATCTGGTTACGGCTTATCGCGTCATCAAGCAGCAGCCTGATGAATTGATACGCCGGCTCTCTGCTTTGGAGCAGGAATACTTCTCGCAGTCTGATGAAGAGGCAAAGAAGGATTATTTCCTTAACGTGAGGAATATCTTCAATGAAACGGTACTGGATGACGTTGAACGCACAAAGTATCTGATGTTCCTGAATCGCACCTGTTTTAATGGTTTGTATCGTGTCAACAGCAAAGGCAAGTTCAACGTGCCCTTTGGTCGCAATTCTCATCCTACAATCTGCAACGCTGATACTATCCTGGCTGACAGTGAGGTGTTGAATCGCGCTGATGTGACGATACTGAATGGCGACTTTGAACGGACTGCCGATGAAATGCAAGAAGGACCTGTCTTCTTCTATTTTGACCCTCCATATCGTCCGCTGAATGCCACATCTAGTTTCAACTCTTATGCAAAAGAGGACTTTAACGACGATGAGCAGATTCGTCTGCGAGATTTCTGTGCTCGCCTCAACGAGCAGCCCAATGTCAGGTGGATGCTCAGCAATTCCGATTGTTCTGCAAAGAATCCTGAGGATACATTCTTTGAGGACATCTATGCCCCTTTCCACATTCATCGTGTCTATGCCTCTCGTGCCATTAATGCGAACCCAGAGAAGCGTGGTAAACTAACCGAACTATTGATCAAGAACTATGAATAAGGATTTTGATTTGTTTATGTCTCAACTGCAAGAGACCAACCAGACATTGGACTTTTTCTGCGACTTCGATAAGATAGCAGCAAATGTTGCTGATGTAGAAATGAGTTTGAACACGCTTAACTACCTGATTGGCAAGGATGATTTGGCAAAAGGAGTGGAAGATATTTGGAAGCGTGATGCAAAGGCTTTTGAAGTAATGGGTATCTTGATTGCCATAAGAGACGAAGGAAACAAACCTGTAGTTGATGGTGAGGGTAATGTAGTTCTGCTAAATACCTATTTCGAGTCTCCTGCTAAGGTCGTGGAATTCCTCGAAGGAACTGGACTTTCGGAGATATTCAAGTCTCGTCGCATCAAGAACCTCGTAGATTATGTGTTTGGTATTGAGACAGGACTTGATACAAATGCCCGCAAGAACCGAAGCGGCCACATTATGGAAAATACTGTAGCAAAGATATTCAGGGACAACGATGTCACATTCCGTCAAGAGGTTTATTCAACTGAATTCCCAGAACTGACTGTGCTAGGTACGGATAAGAAGCGTTTTGATTTCTTCGTTGAAACTGATTCTAAGAAATACTTAATCGAAGTGAACTTCTATAGCGGAGGAGGATCTAAATTGAATGAGGTTGCTCGTGCCTATACAGAATTGGCTCCTAAGGTTAATTCAGTAAACGGTTATGAATTCGTATGGATTACTGATGGTGTCGGATGGGTGTCTGCTCGCAATAAACTAGAAGAAGCGTATAAAACAATACCCAGCGTGTATAATCTGACGAATATTACCGAGTTTATTGATGGTTTGAAATAATGATTCACGCTTATTATAAATCTCCCAACCACGACTTCAACCTGCTTCATGGCGATACGTTTGAGTTGCTTCCGCAGTTCAACTTCAAGTTCGACATGATATTTGCCGACCCACCTTATTTCCTGTCGAGTGGCGGCATCAGCGTGCAGAGCGGCAAGGTGGTTTGTGTGGATAAAGGCGACTGGGATAAAAGTATGTCGCAAGAGGAGATTGATGCCTTTAACATGAAGTGGCTGGCGTTGTGCAGGGAGAAACTGAAGGACAATGGCACCATCTGGATTTCCGGCACATACCACAATATCTTTTCTGTGGCCAACTGTCTGACGAAACTTGGCTACAAGATTCTCAATGTCATCACATGGGCTAAGACAAATCCGCCGCCTAATGTCTCTTGCCGCTACTTCACGTATTCAACTGAGTTTGTTATCTGGGCACGTAAGAAAGCGAAGGTGGCACATTATTATAATTATGAGTTGATGAAGCACATTAATGACAATAGACAGATGACAGATGTGTGGCGCCTACCTGCTATTGCGCCTTGGGAGAAGTCGTGCACGAAGCATCCTACGCAAAAGCCTCTGGGTCTGCTGAGTCGTATTATCATGGCTTCCACAGAGCCTGGTGCCTGGATTCTCGACCCGTTTGCAGGCTCGTCAACAACGGGTATTGCAGCCAATCTGCTGGGGCGTCGTTATCTGGGCATAGAAAAGGAAGATGTGTTCGCAGGCATCAGCAGGGCTCGTCGTGAAGAGATTGAGAATCCCAAGACGTTTGCCACTTTCAAGAGAAAGATTCCTGACATCGTCAAGGCCGAGTCCCTTCAGCCCGGCTGCTTCATTTGTCATGATGAGACAGAAGACAGACTCCCTTTCTTGGACTAGAATATCAAAAAAAATAATCCGTTTAGCTTGACTAAACGGATTTTTTTGTATCTTTGCAGAATATTACTAATAATCTAAATTGAACAGTATTCCTTATTTGAGCAGTTATTCAAGAAGTAAATAATTTAAAAGTAAGAAAGATGATGAGAAAAATCATGCAATGGATGGTGGCTGCCACCCTGACAAGCAGCCTCTTTGTATGGACATCCTGTTCGAACGATGAC
>Ga0256404_1008027_pt1 | contig 16199 bp, 15 predicted proteins | sample RumenRJG_01DNA_FD_185990 | JGI IMG/M metagenome (GOLD analysis project Ga0256404, IMG submission 185990) | Bovine rumen microbial communities from Lethbridge, Alberta, Canada - RJG_01 | ecosystem: Host-associated > Mammals > Digestive system > Stomach > Rumen | place: Canada: Alberta | collected...
TATAATATACACGAAGGGGCCTACCATCCCCTTCCAGTTCCTGATAAACAGTAGCGGGATGCTAGCCCTGCCGAGACCTGTTTAGGAACTACCATTGCCAAGCCCCGCTTTTGCCAAGCGGGGTTTTCTAGTGCGCGCAGTTCGGAAGGTGCCGGAGGCAGCCGTGCTTTTGGGATTGGCGAGGCGGGCGCGTCGCTGCTGCGTCGGGCACGACGTCGAGGTCATTGTGCCGGATGCTCGATCAGGCGGAGCGGGAGGCGCTGGAGGATGGCGCGGGCGGCGAGGCCGGTGGCAAGGCCGGTGGCGAGACCGAGGGGACCGAGGACGCTGAGGTAGGAGAGCAGGCCGGGCGAGGCGGCGAGGGCGCTGGCGCAGAGGAGTTGGCCGAGGTGGTGGAAGAAGCCGCCGGCGGCGCTGATGGCAGGCAGGGAGAACCTGCCCTTTTTTTGTCCGCAGAGGAGGCTCATGGCGGCGAAGCTCAGGAGACCGCCTGCGAGGCTGTAGAGGAGGACGACGGGGCCGCCGCCGAAGCAGGAGGCGAGGAGGATGCGCGCGAGCAGGACGAGCAGGGCGTCGCGCTGGCGCGGCAGGAGGATGAGGGCCGCGCAGGTGATGATGTTCGCGAGTCCGAGCTTTGCGCCGGGAGCGAGGAAAGGGAGGGGGAGCTGCGATTCCAGACCGTAGAGGGCGAGGGAGAGCGCGGTGAGGAGGGCGAGCTGGGTGAGGCGGTGGATCGAGGTCATGGAGGCTCCTTTCTTTTGTCTGAAGGGGAGAGGTTCGCAGTTGCTGCGGGGGTGGAGCGCTTCGTGGGATTGCGGCGAGGAGACGGTGCGGCGAGAGCGCAGGTTTTGGTGGGAAAGCGATGCAGCATGGCGGCGAATCTCAGTGGGCGGCGATGCAGCGCGGCAGCAGATTTCGGTGAGGTGGCGGCGCGGCGTTTCAGCGGATCTCGATGAGGAGGCGGTGCGGCAGGCAGGCGATGACCTCGCCTTTTTTTCGTATGGGGCCGGTCTTGACGCAGATGCGGTCGGGGCAGTCGGCGTCGGTGACGGCGATGGCGCTGTCGTCGATGACGATGGTATTGCGGCCCTCTGCTGTCTCGATGGCGATGGTCTCGCGGCCGCGGTGCGTCGTGAGCGGGATCTCGCGGCGGACGCTGCCATCGACGGAGATGACGGCGGTGCGGGGCGGTGCGCTCTCGCGCATGAGGAGCAGCGGCGCGAAGGAGAGGAGCGCGAGGCTGGCGAGGAGCAGGCGGTCGGCGCGTGTGAGGATGGAAAGATGGTGTTTCATGGATGCCTCCGTGGGATGATGCTGCGCGCAGGTGGAGAGAGCGCAGGCTCGGCGTTTGCGGGAGCGGCTGCATCTCTGCTAGAGTGGGGGCTGTGCCGCTCGTATGGGCGGTTTGAGGATGACGCGCCGCAGCTGGCGTTTGCTGGAGCACGGAGGAAGTGATGTGCTCCGAACCTGCGTGGTTGCGGCCGATAATTTGCATTTGAGAGGAGTGACGGTGAATGGAACAAATCGAACAGATGGAACGAGAGCAGGAGCTTTCGCTGCTGGCGGCGGCAAAGGCGGGGGATGCGGCGGCGCTGTCGCGGCTCTGCACGCAGTACGAGCCGCTGCTGCGCGCGGCGGCAGGGCAGCTGCATTTGCGGACGATCCGCGAGGATGCGCTCGCTGAGGGGTATGTGAGTTTCGTGGGGGCTGTGCAGGCGTACGATGCGGGGAAGGGCGTGCCGTTTGCCGCATTCGCGAAGGCGCGTGTCTACGGAGACCTGCGGACGCTGTTCCGCAGGCAGCGCAGGCTATGGGAGCGGGAGACGCTGCCCGCGGAGGCGCGCGAGGCGCCGTTCTGGGAGGGCGTGCGCGACCCGGCGGCGGAACAGGCGCTCACGCGGCTCGAGGAGCAGGCGGCGCTCGTCGCGGCGATGCGCTGCCTGACGGATGGCGAGCGGCGCATTCTGCGGCTGATCTTCTGGGAGGAGCGTACGCAGGCGGAGGCGGCGCGCCTGCTGCAGGTGAGCCAGCAGGCCATCGCAAAGACGAAGAAGCGGGCGATCGCGAAGCTGCGCGCGGCCTTCCGCTCTGAGGGGGATGGGAGCGGGGCGCTCTGCCCTGCACCCGCATAGGCGCCGCGTCCGTTTGCCGCCTTGCCGCCTCTGGCCTGTGTCCTGTGTCCTGTGTCCTGTGCTTTACTGCGGCAGGCGGCGGACGGTCAGGCGGGGAGCGACCGGCGCGCGCTCTCCAGTCTTTCTGCGTCAGGCGGAGTCTCTCTTGATTCTAGCGAAGCGGCGGTGAATTGGCAAGAATTTCTCTTTGCGGGCGGCAGGGAAAAGCTCCCGGTTTGTGGAATTAATAGAAGAGGGTAGGAATGCGTTGCGATAGGAAGGCGATTTTGTGGACGGGAAGAAGACGATGCTCATTGCGGATGATGCGAAGATCAATCGCGTCATCCTGCGGCAGCTTTTCCAAGGGGAGTATGAGATCCTCGAGGCAGTGGACGGCCGGGAGGCGATCCGCAGGCTGCGCGAGGCGGATGTGAAGATCATCCTGCTCGATCTCGCGATGCCGGAGATGGATGGTCTGTCGGTGCTCGGCTACCTCCGGAGCCATGATGCCTATGCGGAGATTCCCGTTGTGGCGATGGTCTCGCGCGACGATGGCGACGCGGGCGCGCAGGCGCTCGAGATGGGCGCGCGGGACTTCGTCTTGAAGCCCGTGCATCCGCTCATCGTGCGGCGCCGCGTGCAGAATGTCCTCGCGGAGGTGGAGAACCAGTGGCGTCAGGCGATGCAGCTGGCGAAGGATCACCAGATCCGCGAGATGCATCGCTTCATCGAGGAGGACAGTCTCACGGGCGTCTATAACCGCGAGACGTTCTACCGCAAGGCGGCGGAGCTCATGCAGCAGCATGAGGAGAGGGATTATGAGGTCATTTATTTCGACATCAGCGCGTTCCGCGTCATCAATGATCTCTTCCACGTCGAGACGGGCAATCTCATCCTCAAGGCGGCCGCGTACTATCTGCGGGCGGCGGCAGGGGAGCAGGGCGTCTGCGGCCGCATGGAGGCGGATCATTTCGCGCTCTGCCAGCCGGTGCATGCCGTTGCGATGGATACGATCATGCAGGGTCTGGACAGCACGGTGCGGTCGCTCGGCATCCGTCACGATGTTGTTTTCTATGCCGGCGTCTATCACGTGGAGAACGTCTATCTGCCCGTGATACAGATGCTCGACCGTGCGCAGTTCGCGCTCAGCCGCGTGAAGGGGAGCGCGGATAGCCGCTACTGCGTCTACGATGAGACGATGCGCGCGCAGCTGCTGCGGGAGCAGGCCATCCTGCGCGATATGGAGTTCGCGCTGCAGGAGCGGCAGTTCGATGTCTATTACCAGCCGGTCTACAATCAGCGGACAGGGCATATCGTGAGTGCGGAGGCACTCGCGCGCTGGCAGCATCCGTCGCAGGGGATGATCGTGCCGAGGGCTTTCGTGCCGCTTTTCGAGCACAACGGTTTCATCGTGCGCCTCGACCACTATGTCTGGGAGCAGGCGGCGGCATTCCTGGCGGCAGCGTGTGAGGACGGCGCGGAGGCGCTGACGCTCTCGGTGAATGTATCGCCGCTGAATTTCTATGACCAGGGGCTGCAGACATTCCTGCAGGAGCTTTTGAAAAAGCATGGCCTCGCGCCGTGGCGGCTGACGCTCGAGGTCGCGGAGCGCGCGTATGCGGAGAGCCCGCAGCAGCTCATGCAGGCGGTCGCCGCATTCCGGGCGGCGGGCTTCTGCGTGGTCATGGATGATTTCGGCGGGGGCGATGCGTCGCTCTCCATGCTGAAGCATCTGCCGGTGGATCTCCTCAAGCTCGATGTCGGTTTCCTGCAGCATGATGAAAGGGAGGCGCGGGCACGCGTGATCTTCGAGGGGATCGCATCGACCGCGAAACGGCTGGGGATGGGGATCGTCGTCCAGGGCGTCGAGACGGCGGCGCAGCGTGACTATCTCGCGTCCATCGGCTGTGAGAAGATGCAGGGCTATGTCTACGCGCGGCCGATGCCGGCAGATGAGTTCCGTCAGATCCTGCGGCGCGACGGCGTGGAACGGATGTAAAGGAGATATATGGAAGCTTTTATCTTTGATATGGATGGCGTCATCATCGACAGTGAGCCGCTGCACAGCCGCGTGAAGCTCGAGACGTTCGCGCATTTCGGCCTGCCGTTCGATGAACGTGATCTCGTGCGCTATATGGGGCGGACGAGCCGCGATATCTTCAGCGATGTGTTGCGCCGCGCGGGACGCAGCGACCTCACGGCGGAGGCGCTCGCCGACTACAAGCACGCGCATTATCTCGAGGTCATCGAGCGGGACGGCATTGAGACGATTCCGGGGAGCCTCGCGCTCATCGAGCGCCTGCACGCCGCCGGTGTGCCGCTCGCGCTCGCGACGTCGTCCTGGCGGCGCGTAGTCGATACAGTGCTCTCTGCGCTGCAGCTCGAGGATGTATTCGCGTCGGTGATCTCTGGCACGGAGCTCCCCGCGAGCAAGCCGGATCCTGCTATCTATGAGAAGAGTGCGGAGGCGCTCGGCGCCTCGCCCGCGGCCTGCGTGGTGCTCGAGGATACGGCGGCGGGCGTTCTGGCTGCCAAGCGCGCGGGCATGTACTGCATAGGGTTTCGCAGCCCTCATTCCGGCGCGCAGGATCTCTCGCGCGCTGATGCGATTGTGGATGATTTCAACGCGATTGATATAGGCAAGCTATGATAGATAGTTCTTGTTTATTTTTATTTTGTAGTATTATTCGTTGACAGATAGATGATTTAGGAGTAAACTGGAAACATAAATTGTTATAAAAAATAGTCATTTATAAACAATTTTCACACAATTTCGGGAGACAGCAGATGATACATGTCTCTCAGAAGTGAAAATCAAGGGGGCTCTTCTCTGATGGCAGAGATTAGGAAAGAAGCATTTGGCAAGCTCAGCGATGGACGTGAGGCAGCGCTCTACACGCTGCGCAATGCGCAGGGAGCGGAGGCGTCCGTGACGAATTACGGCGCGCGGCTCGTGCGCTGGCAGACGAAGGATCGCGCGGGGGAGCCCGTCGATGTCGTGCTCGGCTACGATAGCGTCGCGGGCTATGAGACGGACGACACGAGCATGGGCGGCGTCGTCGGCCGCCACGCGAACCGCATCGCGGGCGGCAAGGTCACGATCGGCGGCAGGACGTACCAGCTCGACCTCAATACGGGCAGCCATAACCAGAATCACATCCACGGCGGCAATCCGGGCTTCCACAACAAGCTCTGGCAGGGCGAGATCACGGAGGCGGGCCTGAAGCTCACGCTCGATAGTCCTGATGGCGAGGGCGGCTATCCCGGCAATATGGAGGTCACGGTTCTTTACAGCCTCTCGGATGCCAACGAGCTTTCCATCCGCTATGAGGCCGTGAGCGACCAGGATACCATCTGCAACCTCACGAACCATACGTATTTCAATCTGGACGGGTTCCAGGCACCGCCGGTGCTCGACCAGAACATCCAGATTTTCGCGGATACGTATACCTGGGCGGACAGCGAGTCGCTGCCGGACGGCCGCATCCTGGACGTCGCGGGCACGCCGATGGATCTGCGGCAGCCGACGCGCATCGGCGCGCATATTGACGATGATTTCGACGAGCTCCAGATGGGGCTCGGCTACGACCACAACTGGGTGCTCTCGGCGGCGCCGGACGCGCGGGGCCTCAGAAAGGCCGCCTGCGCGGCGTCGGAGAAGACGGGTCTCACGCTCACCTGCTACACGACGCAGCCGGGGCTGCAGTTCTATACGGGCAACTACCTCGACGGCACGCATGTCGGCAAGGAAGGTGTCCGCTTCGAGCGGCGCACGGGCTTCTGCCTCGAGACGCAGTTCTTCCCGAACGCGCCCGCGCATCCGGAGTTCCCGCAGCCGCTGCTGAAGAAGGGCGATACGTGGCGGGCGCAGACGGTCTATGTGCTCGGCGCGGAGTAAGTGCGGGCCGCAGCCAAGATACACGATAGGAGGGAGCATCCTTGAGGGATCGCTATACGATGACGTTTCCGGATTATACGGTAGGTGTCGAGGCTTATGAGAAGATACGCGAGGTCTGTCCGCGCTACGGCAAGACGGTCGTCGTCATCGGCGGCCGCCGCGGCGTCGAGGCGGCGCAGGAGAAGATCATCTCGGCGACGGAGGGCGTGGGGCTCGAGTTCACGGGCTTTTTGCACGCAGGCGGCGAGACTTCCTATGAGAACATCACGAAGCTCAGCCGCGACCAGGCGGTTATGGAGGCCGACATGGTGTTCGCGGTCGGCGGCGGCAAGGCCATCGACACGGCGAAGGTTGTCGCGAGCGAGCTGCGCAAGCCGTATTTCACATTTCCGACGGTCGCGGGCAGCTGCGCCGCCATCTCGGGCATCGCGACCATCTACACGCCGGAGGGGCGGTTCCAGGAGTACGCGCGGCGGCGCGTGCCGCCGGTGCACAGCTTCCTCTGTTCGCGCATCATGGCGCAGGCGCCTGTCTGCTTCCTGCTGCGCGGCATCAGCGATACCATCGCGAAATACTACGAGGCGCAGATCTCCTCGCGCGGCAAGACGCTCTGCCATACGGATGCGATGGGGCTCGCGGTCTCGCGGCTCTGTGCGGATCCCATCTACGCCTACGGCGTGCAGGCCGTGCAGGACAACAAGCGCGGCATCGTCTCGAGCGCGTTCGAGGAGGTCATGCTGTCCGTCGTCGTCTCGAGCGGCATGGTGTCGAACTTCGCTGCGCCGGAGTTCAACGGACATATCGCGCACACCCTTTATGAGGAGCTATCGACACTGCCGCGCAGCGAGCAGTCGGAGACGCACGGCGGCCTCGCCGCCTACGGCACGCTGCTCCTGCTGCTCGCAGACGGGCAGAGGGAGGAGTTTGAGAGACTCCATGCATTTTGCCAGCAAATCGGTCTGCCTGTGAGCCGAAAGGCCATCGGCGCAACGGAGGAGGAGATCCATCGTGTTTTCCAGGCGACCGAAGAGCATCAGGATGTCAAAATCCTGCCATATAAGATCACACAGGATATGCTGCGGGGAGCAGCGGAAGAGCTCGAAGACTACAACAAGGGGGCAAGGAAATGAATATTCATGAGTACCAGAGCAAGGCCATCCTCAAATCCTACGGCGTCAACGTCCCGGAGGGCTATCCGGCGTTCAGCGCCGAGGAGGCCGTCGAGAACGCGAAGAAGCTCGCGACGCCAGTCGTCGTCGTCAAGGCGCAGATTCACGCGGGCGGCCGCGGCAAGGCGGGCGGCGTCAAAATCGCGCATTCGCCTGAGGAGGCGGGGGCATTTGCCAAGGAGCTCCTCGGCAAGACGCTCGTCACGAAACAGACGGGCCCGGCCGGCAAGGTCGTGAACCGCCTGCTCATCGAGGCCGGCTCGAACATCAAGAAGGAGTACTATCTCTCCTTCGTGCTCGACCGCAAGACGGCGCGCGTCGTCATGATGGGGTCTGAGGAGGGCGGCATGGAGATCGAGAAGGTCGCCGCCGAGATGCCGGACAAGATCCTCAAGGAGACCATCGATCCCGCCATCGGCCTCGCGTCCTTCCAGGCGACGCGCATGGCCTACGGCCTGCATCTGCCGCAGGAGGCCATCCGCAAGGCGACGAAGCTCATGGGCTGCCTCTACAACGCTTTCATCGGCAAGGACTGCAGCCTCGCTGAGATCAACCCGCTGGTGCTCACGGAGGAGGGCGACGTCATCGCGCTCGACGCGAAGCTCAACTTCGACGACAGCGCGCTGTTCCGCCATCCGGACATCGAGGAGCTGCGCGATGTGACGGAGGAGGATCCGAAGGAGCTCGCGGCGGCCAAGGAAGGGCTCAACTACGTCAACCTCGGCGGCGACGTCGCCTGCATGGTCAACGGCGCGGGCCTCGCGATGGCAACGGTCGATATCATCAAATACTACGGCGGCGAGCCCGCGAACTTCCTCGACGTGGGCGGCGACTCCACGCCGGAGAAGATCGCGGCGGCGTTCCGCATCATGCTCGACGGCGGTCAGGCGAAGGGCATCTTCGTCAACATCTTCGGCGGCATCAACAAGTGCGACCTCGTCGCCGAGGGCATCGTCGAGGCGGCGAAGATCATCTCGAGCGACGGCAAGTCCCTGCCGGTGCCCGTCGTCGTGCGCCTCGAGGGCACGAATGTCGAGCGCGGCCGCGAGATCCTCAAGAATACGCCCATCCAGAACGTCATCATGGCGCCGACGATGGAAGGCGGCGCGGAGACCATCGTGAAACTCGTCAAAGAAGCAGAGCAGGCGTAAGGGGGCGTTATTCATGGGAATCTTAGTCAACAAAGATACGAAAGTCATCGTGCAGGGCATCACGGGCAAGGCTGCGACGTTCCATACGAAGCAGATGCTCGAGTACGGCACGAAAATCGTCGCCGGCGTGACGCCGGGCAAGGCTGGACAGGTCGTCGAGGGCGTGCCGGTCTTCAACACTGTGCGCGACGCCGTCGAGGCGACGGGCGCGAATGCCTCGGTCATCTATGTACCGGCGCGCTTCGCAGCGGACTCCATCCTTGAAGCCGTTGACGCTGAGCTCGACGTCGTGGTCTGCATCACCGAGCACATCCCCGTGGAGGACATGGTCAAGGTCCGCCGCTACATGGAGGGCAAGAAGACGCGCCTCATCGGCCCGAACTGCCCGGGCATCCTCACGGCGGACGAGGCGAAGCTCGGCATCATCCCGGGCTATATCCACAGGAAAGGACATGTCGGCGTCATCAGCCGCTCCGGCACGCTGACGTACGAGGCGACGTTCCAGCTCACGGCGGCCGGCATCGGCCAGACGACGGCCATCGGCATCGGCGGCGACCCCATCAAGGGCACGGACTTCATCGACGCGCTCGCGCTCTTCAAGGACGATCCTGACACGCTCTCCGTGCTCATGATCGGCGAGATCGGCGGCACGGCGGAGGAAGACGCGGCGAAATGGATCGCCGAGAACATGCCGGATAAGCCCGTCACGGCCTTCATCTCCGGCCGTCAGGCGCCTCCGGGCAAGCGCATGGGCCATGCCGGCGCCATCATCAGCGGCGGCAAGGGCACGGCAGCGGATAAGATCAAGGCCTTGAACGCCGTCGGCATCGAGGTCGCTGACACCGTCGCCCATATCGGCGAAACCGTCGTGAAGACGCTCAAGAAGGCGGGCATCTACGAGCAGTGCCATACCTGCTGAGATAGAATTTGAACGGAGATAGAACTTGGACAAGGGATAAAAGAGATAAGAGATAATCAGAAAGCCCTGCGGCTGCGCGGAATGATTCCCGTGGCCGCAGGGTTTTTCTGTGTCTTTGGCGGCGGGGAGACGCGCGGGAGAATGACACCTGTATACAGGATGTTTATAAAATTAACTTGCGATAATTTCGTTAAAATGCTATAATTATTTCGGAATATGAAATTAAATTTCATATTCCGGAGCTGTTGGCTGGAAGCATGGGAAGGGAGTTTGGAACATGACTGCTGGGAACGGGAAGCAGGCAGGGTCGATTTTGGCACAGCTGGAACAGCCGTCCTTTCGCCCGTCCAAAGCAGATCGCAAGCTCATTGCGTATATGAAAAGTCACCCGGAGGAGATTCCGGTGTCGACCATCGCGGCGCTGGCAGAGCATGTCGGTGTCGCAGAGTCGACGGTCACGCGCTTCGTCAAGAAAATGGGATTTGCAAGTCTCAATTTGTTCAAGGTGCTTTTCGCGAAGGAGTTCTCGAAGTACAAGGACCGGCAGATCATCAGCCACGGCATCGAGCACGATGAGCCGGCGCTGGTCACGGGACGCAAGCTGCTCGACGCCTACTACGACACGCTCGATCACACGTATGCGGCGCTGCCGGAGGGCGTGATCGAGCGCTGCGCCGCGGCGCTGCAGCAGGCGGCGCGCATCATCTTCGTGGGACTCGGCAATTCCGGCTTCATGGCGATGGACGCGGCGTACAAGTTTTTCCGCATCGGGCTGCCGAGCGAAAGCAGCGACAACTCGCATGCGATGGTCATGAAGGCGGCGCTGAGCGATGCGGGCGTGACGTTCGTGGCGGTATCGCACTCCGGTGAGACGCCGGAGGTCATCGAGGCGCTGAGGATCGCCAAGGCGAACGGCGCGCACACGATCGTCATCACCTCGGAGCGCACCTCGCCCCTGGCACAGCTCGCGGATACGGTCGTGCCGTATGTCGGCCGGGAGACACTGCTCGAGACGGGGTCGGTCTCCGTCAAGATGGCGCAGATCTTCATCCTCGACCTCATCTACACGCAGATCGTCAAGGATCGCGCCGAGCGGGCCGCGGAGAGCAAGCGCCGGACGGCGCTCGCCGTAGCGCATCTTCGTTGAAAAATCAGAAAGGGAGGCTGAAGATGTTTTCATTTGAAAAACTCAAGGGGCGCCTGATCGTCTCGTGTCAGGCGCTTCCCGACGAGCCGCTGCACAGCGCGTTCATCATGGGACGCATGGCGCGGGCAGCGAAGGAGGGAGGTGCCTGCGCCATCCGTGCGCAGAGCATGGCGGACATCATCGAGATCAGGGAGGTCACGGGACTGCCGGTGTTCGGCCTCGTCAAGAGGAATTACGAGGACTCGGACATCTACATCACGCCGACAGCTAAGGAGGTGCGCGAGCTGCTCGCCGTCGGTGCGGAGGTCATCGCGCTGGACATGACGGCGCGGCGGCGTCCGCAGGGAGAGCAGATGGCAGATCTCGTCGCGCTCGCGCATGCGGGCGGTGCCGCGGTGCTCGCGGATATCTCGACGTATGAGGAGGGCATTGCGGCGGCGCGCCTCGGCGCGGACGCGGTCTCGACGACGCTCTCCGGGTATACGCCGTATTCGCCGCAGCTTCCGGGGCCGGATGTTGCGCTCGTGCGGCGGCTCGCGGCGGATCTTGCGGTGCCGCTCTTCGCCGAGGGACGCATCCATACGCCGGAAGATGTGCGCACGGTCATGGCGGCGGGGGCGTTCGCGCCCATCATCGGCTCCGCGATCACGCGGCCGCAGCTCATCACGGCGGCTTTTGTCAGGGCGCTCGAGGCGTAGGTGTCTTTTAGAGAAGCACCCGGCGGGGAAACAGGGGCGTTCTTTTGTGAAAAGGGGGAGGTTTCATGAGCATCTTTCATGCAAGTAGGAGCAGCGGCGTGTTCGCCGCTGCTCAGAGGTTCGGCAAGTCATTCATGCTGCCGATCGCCGTGCTGCCGGCAGCCGGGCTCTTGCTCGGCATCGGTGGCGCGCTGTCGAATCCCAATTCCATCAAGGCGTATCCGGTGCTTGATATCGCCTGGCTGCAACACGTCTTTACCATCATGGCAGCGGCGGGCAATATCGTGTTCGCGAATCTCGCCATCCTGTTCGCAGTCGGCATTGCGGTCGGGCTCGCGCGTTCAGACAAGGGGACGGCGGGACTCGCGGCGGTGCTCGCCTTCCTCGTGATGAACTCGACGATCAACGCGCTCCTCAAGATCACGGGGACGCTCGCCAAGGATAGTCTCGCGAGCGTCGGACAGGGCATGAGCCTCGGTGTACAGACCCTCGAGACCGGCGTATTCGGCGGCGTCGTCGTCGGCATTATGACATATTATCTGCACAAGCGATTCCACAAGGCGGAGCTGCCGCAGTTCCTTGGCTTCTTCGGCGGCTCGCGGTTCGTGCCGATCGTCTGCTCGTTCGCGGCGATCTTCCTCGGCTGCATCATGTTCGTCGTCTGGCCGCATTTCCAGAAAATCATTTTCGGGCTCGGCGGTATCGTGGACTCCACGGGTTATATCGGAACGCTCATCTACGGCTTCGTGCTGCGCATGCTCGGACCGTTCGGCCTGCATCATATCTTCTATCTGCCGTTCTGGACGACGGCGCTCGGCGGTACAGCGGTCATCAATGGGCAGCTCGTCGAGGGCACGCAGCGTATCTTTTTCGCACAGCTCGGCGATCCGGCGACGCAGCATTACTACATCGGTATCTCGCGATTCATGTCGGGGCGCTTTATCACGATGATGTTCGGACTTATCGGCGCCTGCCTCGCGATGTACCAGACGGCGAAACCGGAGAAGAAAAAGGTGGTCGGAGGTCTTCTGCTCTCCGCGGGGCTGACGTCGTTCATGACAGGTATCACGGAGCCGATCGAGTTCTCATTCCTCTTTGTCGCGCCGCAGCTCTATGTGCTCCATGCGTTCTTTGACGGCTGCGCATTCATGATCGCGCATATTTTAGAGATTACGGTGGGGCAGACGTTCTCCGGCGGCTGCATCGATCTCATTCTCTTCGGCATCCTGCAGGGGAACGCGAAGACGAACTGGCTTTACATCCCGATGGTCGGCGTGCCGTGGTTCTTCCTTTACTACCTCTCGTTCAAGTATCTGATCCTCAAGTTCGATTTCAAGACGCTCGGGCGCGAGGATGATGACGCGGAGAGCGAGGAGAGCGAGGAGGCCGTGCAGGTGACGAGCCGCGCGGCGCAGGTCATCGAGGGGCTCGGCGGCCGTGCGAACATCGAGGAGCTTGACTGCTGTGCGACGCGCCTGCGCGTGACGGTCAAAGATCCGGAGAAGGTCAGGGAGCGTCTCCTCAAGGCGAGCGGTAGCCGTGGCGTCCTCCGGAGCGGTAAGGGCGTGCAGGTCATCTACGGGCCGCAGGTATCTGTCATCAAAAACGAGGTCGAGGAGCTCATGCATCTCGATTTGTAGGGAGGGACTACGATGCGGTTGATTTTCGCAAAGGATTATGAGGATATGAGCTGCGAGGCGGCAAAGATCGTCTCGGGGCAGCTCTACCTGAAACCGCAGAGTGTGCTGGGACTCGCGACGGGGAGTACGCCCATCGGTCTTTACGACAGGCTCGTGCAGGTGCATCAGACGGTCGGGCTTGATTTTTCAGGCGTGACGACGTTCAATCTCGATGAGTATGTAGGGCTTTCGAGCGAGAATCCGGAGAGCTATCATTATTTCATGAAAGAGCATCTGTTCTCGCGCGTGAATCTGCGGCCTGACCATTGTTTCGTGCCGAACGGCATGGCAGAGGATCTCGAGGAGGAGGGCCGCCGCTACGACGCGCTGATCGAGCAGGCGGGCGGCATTGATTTGCAGGTGCTCGGCATCGGGCGCAACGCGCACATCGGGTTCAACGAGCCGGATATCAAGTTTGAGGCGATGACGCACAAGGTGCGGCTCGACGATGAGACCATCCGGGCGAACGCGCGCTTTTTCGCACGGGAAGAGGATGTTCCGCGCTACGCCATCAGCATGGGCATCCGCAATATCATGCTCGCGCGCCGCGTGCTGCTGCTCGCGAGCGGACCCGAGAAGGCGGAGGCGGTCTATGCGGCGGCCTGCGGCAACGTGAGCCCGAAGGCGCCCGCCTCCATTCTGCAGCTGCACCGCGATGCGACCATCATCGCGGACGCCGCGGCGGCAGCGCGGCTGCCGGAGGCGTGGAGGGAACATCGTTCTTATCATTTCTGATCTCTGATCTGAGGTGGGATTCATCATGAGTGGTATCTTAGAAAAATTGCAGAGCATCGGCAAGGCGCTGATGCTCCCCATCGCGGTGCTGCCGGCAGCGGCGCTGCTGCTGCGCCTCGGCGCGCCGGACGTGTTCAATATCCCCTTCATCACGAAGGCAGGCGGTGCGGTCTTCGACAATCTCGCCTTGATCTTCGCCATCGGCATCGCCGTCGGCCTCGCGCGAGAGAATAACGGTGCGGCGGGGCTCGCAGGTGCCATCGGCTATCTCGTGCTGACGTCCGGCCTCAAGGCCATCGACAAGGATCTCAATATGAGCGTGCTCGCCGGTATCATCAGCGGCATCGAGGCGGGCGTGCTCTACAACCGCTTCCACGGCGTCCGACTGCCGGAGTTCCTCGGCTTCTTCTCCGGGAGGCGCTTCGTCCTCATCGTGACGGCGTTCGTCTCCATCATCCTCGCCGGCATCTTCGGCGTGATCTGGGGGCCGTGCCAGGCCGTCATCCATGACGTCGGCGAGTGGATCATCGGCGCGGGCGTCGTCGGTACGTTTGTCTACGGCGTGCTCAACCGCCTGCTCATCCCGTTCGGACTGCATCATATCCTCAACAGCTTCATCTGGTTTGTCTTTGGCGAGTATACGACGCCGGCAGGCGTCGTCGCGACGGGTGATCTCAACCGCTTCTTCGCCGGCGATCCCCATGCGGGCATGTTCATGGCCGGCTTCTTCGTCATGATGATGTTCGGCATGCCGGCGGTCGCGCTGGCGATGTACCGCGCGGCCAAGCCGGAGAACCGTCCGAAGATCGCGGGCGCGCTGGCATCGGTGGCGTTCACGGCGTTCCTCACAGGCATCACGGAGCCGATCGAGTTCATGTTCATGTTCATCGCCCCGGGGCTCTATGCGGTGCATGCCGTGCTCACGGGCCTCGCGCTCTCCGTGACGTACAGTCTCGGCGTCCTGCATGGCTTCGGCTTTTCGGCGGGGCTCATCGACTACGTGCTGAACTGGGGACTCGCGACGAAGCCAGCGATGATCATCCCCATCGGCCTCGTGTTCTTCGTCATTTACTATGTGATCTTCAGCTGGGCCATCCGCCACTTCGATCTCCCGACCGTCGGCCGCGCGGACGATGATACGGCGGAGGAAGAGGAGCATGTGTCCATCGAGGAGAGCGGCTATATCCATGCGCTCGTCGAGAACCTCGGCGGTGCGGCGAACCTGCTCGAGATTTCCTCTTGCATCACGCGCCTGCGCCTCAAGGTGCGCGACAGCAGTGCCATCGACGAGGCGGAGCTCAAGAAGCTCGGCGCCAGGGGCGTCATCGCGAAGGGACAGGCCGTGCAGGTCATCATCGGTACGGAGGCAGAGCATGTTGCCGATGAGATGAAGCGCTACGTCAAGCAGTGAGCTGCTGACCAGCCACGTTCTCTCAGGAAGGAAAGCCGCCCGGCGCGTTGCGGCAAGCAGCAGCGCTGGGCTTTCCTCGTGAGCTCAGGAAAGAGGGGGTTCTTTTGAAAGCAATCAAGAATGGCAGGTGCATCCTGCCCGGAGCGGCGGGCGAATTCGTGACGGTGGAGGGGATGACGCTGCTATACGACGTGGGAAGGATCGCAGGCGTGATCGAGGCGGATCGCTTCGAGGAAGACGGCTGCGAGGAGGTCATCGACGCGGGCGGGCGGTATGTCGCGCCTGGATTCCTCAATGTCCACATCCACGGCTGCAAGGGCAACGATACGATGGACGCAACGCAGGAGGCGCTCGGCGCGATGCAGGCGTTCCTGCCGCGGACGGGCGTGACCGCGTTCCTGCCGACGACGATGACATGTGCCTGGCAGGAGATCGCGGCGGCGCTCACGGTCGTGCGCACGGCGATGCAGACGCCGCGCGCGGGCGCGCAGGTGCTCGGCGCGCACATGGAGGGGCCGTTCATCAGCCCCGCGAAAAAGGGATCTCAGGCGGAGGAGAACATCCTGCGCGCGGATTACGCGCGGCTCGCGCCGTTTGCTGATGTCGTGCGCATCGTGACGGTCGCGCCGGAGGAGGTGCGGGATGCGGCGTTCTTCGCGGCGTGCCGCCGTGCGGGCATCCGCGTCTCCATCGGCCATACGGCGGCGGATTATGAGACGGCCTGCCGCGCGGTGCGCGCCTATGGCGCGAGCCGTTTCACGCATCTCTACGACGCGATGCAGGGGTTCCACCACCGCGCGCCCGGCGTGGTCGGCGCGGCGTTCGATACGGATGCCTATGTCGAGCTCATCGCGGACAACGTGCACGCCTGTCCGATGGCGCAGCGGCTCGCCTACCGCGTGAAGGGGCGGGATCGCGTGATCCTCATCACGGACGCCTTGCGCGCCTGCGGCATGGGCGACGGCCCGTCGGAGCTCGGCGGGCAGCAGGTGTTCGTGAAGGGAGAGCTTGCGACGCTCGCGGACGGGACGATCGCGGGCAGCGTCGCGACGATGAACCGCTGCCTGCGGCTCTTCCTGGAGAACACGGGCGCGAGTATCGCCGATGCCGTCGCGATGGTCACGAAGAATCCCGCGGAGGATCTCGGCATCTATGGGGAGCGCGGCTCGCTCACGCCGGGCAAGCGCGCGGATATCACCATCTTCGATGAGCAGATCGCGGTCTATGATACCATCATCGGCGGGCGGCGGCTCGGGCCGTTTGCTTGATAGTGCTGCCGCG
>Ga0256404_1008029_pt1 | contig 16194 bp, 13 predicted proteins | sample RumenRJG_01DNA_FD_185990 | JGI IMG/M metagenome (GOLD analysis project Ga0256404, IMG submission 185990) | Bovine rumen microbial communities from Lethbridge, Alberta, Canada - RJG_01 | ecosystem: Host-associated > Mammals > Digestive system > Stomach > Rumen | place: Canada: Alberta | collected...
TCGTGATTTCCTTCTCGGACATCTCCGGGATGCCTTTGACCGTGACTTCCGTTCCGTTGACTACCATGGTAAATCCGCCCTTTCCTATGCGAAAGAATCATTCAGCATAAGCCCTGCTTTTCCCCATAGCCCCCCTCATTGAGGGGGGACGGGCCGCGAAGCGGCGGGGGGAGTAGTCGGAAGCACTAGCCAAACAAATTCTTGTGTTGTATCTTTGCTCTGTTCCTGCATTATACAACATCTAGGGGAACGCGTCAACCTGTGCAACAATATGTGGATAAATTGTGGATAACCCTCTTCAGCGTTCGTCCACGGCCGCGTCCCCATGCAGTACCGTCCTTACCGGGAACGGAATCTCGATTCCCTCTTCGCGGAACCTCCGCGTCAGCGCCTTGATGAACTCATGCTTGAGCAGAAACTGCGAGTCGAATGCGCTGCTGTGCAAAATGACTTTGAAATTGATGCTTGAGTCGCCGAACTCCGTGAAGCGCACGAGCGGCTCCTGCTCGACTTTCTTGTCGACGCGCGCGAGGACTTCGCTCGCAACCTCGAGCGTGACTTTTTCCACGAAATCGAGGTCGCTGTCATAGGCGACGCCGACAGGGATGCTGATCGCCATGTCGCGGCGCGGCAGGCTGAAGTTCGTGATGTTCGACGAGGCGATCTTCTGGTTCGGGATGACGACCATGTTGCTCTCGCCGGCCGGGACGATCGTCGTGAAGCGCCACGTGATGTCCGTGACGCGGCCCTCTTCGCCCGTGCTGAGCTTGATGTAGTCGTCGATGCGCAGCTGTTTCGAGAGGATGAGGTGGAGTCCCGAGAAGATGTTTGCGAGCGTCTCCTGCAGCGCGAGGGCGACCGCCATGCCGCCGACGCCCATGGCCGTGAGGATCGGGGCGATCGAGATGCCATAGTATTGCAGCACGACGAGCACGCCCATCGCGTAGATGACGACCGTGAGGATCGTCGAGAGCAGCGTCGTCTTCGGCAGGCGCTCCTGCGAGCGCTCGATGTGCATCGCGACGACGCCGTTCACCGTGCGCGCGACGACGCGCGTGATCGAGAGGATGATGACGGTGAAGAGAATATAGGAAAAAAGTTTTGTGAGAGAGGGCGGAATGTCAATCGTGTTGACAATCCAATAGAGGCCGACGACGAGCGTCAGCGAGATCGGCACGCCCTTCATCGCGTTGATGAAGACGTAGTGCCATGTGCCCTCCTCGATGTCGAGATGCGTCCGGATGCGGCGGTTGATGAGCTTGTTGAGCGTGATGCCGACAGCGAGCGCGCCGAAGAGGATGCAGATCGGCACGATCAAGGGCTCCAGGAAATGCTCCCAGTCGGCGAGCTTCGTCCAGTCAAAGGATGGCAATGGAATTCCTCCGTTTCTTTCAGTCTGCTTGGTGACCTGGTTGCTTGCAGTTCGCCTGCCCGCCTATTATACTATAGGAAACCATGTCACACAATGCATTTTGAAAAGGAGCGTCATCCTATGAAAGAAATCCTCGTCGAGGGCCCGCGCCTGCGCCTGCGCCGCGCTGGGACGGAAGACCTCGATTACATCCTGCAGCTTGAATACGAGCCGGAAAACGTCAAGTTCATCGTGCCATTCGACCGCGATTTCCACACGAAGATTCTCGAGGGCACCGTGCCGGAGTCGATGGACGTCATCGCTGAGGAAAAAGCGACGGGCGAGCGCGTCGGTTACTTTCTCGTCAACGGCCTCCAGACCGAGGCGCATGAGATGGAGTGGACGCACGTCGTCGTGCAGAAGAAGGGCATGGGCTACGGCCACGAGGCGATGAAGCTCCTCAAAAAATACTGCTTCGACGTCAGGAAGTTCCATCGCGCCTGGCTCGACTGCAAGGACTACAACGCGCGCGCGCTGCACCTCTACGAGAGCGAAGGCATGCAGCGCGAAGGGTTGTTCCGCGAGACAATCATCACGAACGGCGTCTACGAGAATCTCGTCGTGCTGGCGATCCTCGACCGGGAATACGCGGCGCGGAAAGCGGAAGGGAAGGAGCTCGAGGCTTTTAGCGGTTGCGGAGGCTGATGATTTTCGCTAAAATAAGAGCAAAGAAGGGGGATGAACTTCATGGCGAACCGCCAGTACAAGGATACTGTCTTTCGGGCATTCTTCAATCATGAACGGGAGATCGCAGAGCTCTATCAGGCGATTCGCCCGGAGGACGATGTCCGTGCGGAGGACATCACCATCACGACGCTCGATGACGTGTTTCTCGATCAGCAGAAGAATGACCTTTCGTTCCTCTGGAAAGATCAGTCCGTCGTCCTTGTCGAGCATCAGAGCAGTCTCAATCCGAACATGCCTTACCGTCTGCTCATCTATAGTGCGCTCGTCATGCTTGCAAGCTTTGCGGACAGCAAGGCGCTATATGGCACGAAGCTCGTGAAGATTCCCGCGCCGCATTTTTATGTGCTCTACATTGGCGACGATATGGAGCAAGACGAGGAAACGCTGAAACTTTCGGCGGCGTTCAAGGAAAAGGGAGCAGACCTCGAGCTCGTCTGCCATGTGTTCAATATTACGTACAAGGAACATCGAACGATCTTGGAACGTTGTCGGCCGCTACGGGACTATAGCTTCTTCGTCCATCGCATCGACGAGGACAAGAAGAGTGGCATGACGCTCGAAGAAGCGATTCGGGAAACAATCACATACTGCATTACGTATGGCATCATGAGGGAGTTTTTGGAAGCACATCGGGAGGAGGTCCTCAAAATGTTTGCATTGAAATGGGACGCAGAAGAAGAGAAGAAAGTGATTCGCGAGGAAAGCCGCGAGGAGGGCGAGGCGGAAGGCCGCGCAGCTTCGGTACGTTCTCTGATGGAGACGCTTCACTGCACGAGGGAAAAAGCGATGGAGCTTTTGAAAATCCCCGCTGACCTCCAGCCGAAGGTGCTGGCGCTGCTGTAAGAGATATAAGATGCCGCAAGCAAAAAGAATCATGATGAAACATAGCGTGCGAAAGAAAGAATTACTTTTTCTCGCACGCTATTTTATATGAGTAAAATATGCATTCAACTCTATATTTTGTAAATATAGAGTTGAATGCATATTTTTATATGAAATACAAAATTTATATTGACAATAAAACGGAAATTTATTACAATACAACTATCAAGAGAAACGGGAGGTGATCGCATGGGGGCAGATGAAAGCAGGCATGAGCGTTTCCAGCGGGTAGCAGAAGCGCGGACGAACAAGATCATTGATATGCTGCGGCTTTTGGGAAATTGCTCGAATCGTACGAATTACGAGTACAGCGAGGATGAGGTGCAGCAGATTTTCGAGGCGCTGGAGCAGGAAATGGAGGAAGCGCGGGCTCGGTTCACGTTTTCTGGAGACAGCGGGCCGAGATTTTCCTTGCGTTCGCGCCGCTGATGCGCGGGAAGTGGGAGGTACATCATGGGATATGCAGGAAAATGGGAAGTCGTGATTGACACGAAGGCATCGCAGGCCGATGGGAGAAAGCCGCTGATGCCGTATCAGCAGGAGGCCATCGATCGTTTGAATGCATTCTTCGATCTGACGGGAAAGGTCGAGGAAAAGCAGAGCGGGATGCTCGTCATGCCGACGGGAAGCGGCAAGACGTTCACGACGGTCACATGGCTCTTATCGCAGGGCGTGGCACAGGGATACCGCGTCATCTGGCTCGTGCATCGGCAGGAGCTCGTCGAGCAGACGTTCCGTGAATTCTGCAAGCTCGCGCCGACGCTTGCGGCGTATGGAGTTTCGCGCGTCAAGCTGCTGCCGGTCTCCGGCAAGCATGCAGCGATGTCGATGGCGGTCGGCGATGACATCACGGTCGCTTCCATCTTGTCCGTGGCATCGAAGAACGGCATGCGCCACATCCGTCGGATGCTGGGAAATCCCGGCAAAGAAAAACTCATCGTCGTCATTGATGAAGCGCATCATGCAGCCATGCCGAGTTATCAAAAAGTTCTGAAACGGATGCGGCGCATCAATCCGCATCTCGTCTTGCTTGGCCTCACGGCAACGCCGAAGCGGATGCAGGACAACAACCGCCTGCTGCGGATGTTCCATCTGGCAAAGGGCGAAGCTGGGGATCGCGGGCCGGTGTACCAGATTAGTCTCGAAGAGCTCATCAAAGACGGCTTCCTCTCCGTACCGCATTATCAGCGCATCGCCACGGGCATCCAGGGCGATACGACATATCAGCTGACGAAAAAGGATGTCGCGTTCTACGAGCAGTTCCAGAAGTTGCCGGAAGGTGTCTTCGACGCTATCGCATCGGATGCCGCGCGCAACAAGCTCATCGTCAAGGAATATCTCGATCACCGCGAGACGTACGGCAAGACGCTCGTCTTTGCCATCAACAAGAAGCACGCAGAGCACCTCGCGGAAGAATTTTGTCAGGCTGGCGTTCCCGCCAAGTACATCGTTTCGGGCGAGAAAAAGAACCGTGAAACGATCGAGCGCTTCCGTCAGGGGGAGTTCCCCGTCCTCGTGAACATCCAGATTATGACGGAGGGCATCGACGTGCCGGATGTGCAGACGGTGTTCCTGACGCGCGAGACGAACAGCGACGTGCTGCTCATGCAGATGGTCGGGCGCGGCTTGCGTGGCGTACAGGCCGGCGGCACAAAGGAATGTTATATCGTTGGTTTCCACGACCAATGGGAAAAATTGCAGTTCTGGTTCCACCCGGAAAAGCTTCGCCTGTTCACGCTGGAAGAGGAAAGCGAGGACAGCGGGGATAAGGTGGAAGCCGAGGTGAAAACGCGGCGTCTGCCGCAGCTGCTGCCGACGACGATGGAAGCCTCCTATCTCGATATTTCGCAGGCCATCCGCGGGACGCTGCGGATTGAAAAGCGCAGCACAATCTGGCCGGTCGGCTGGTACAATCTGAGCCGCATCGAAGACGTGTTCAGCTACATCGTCGTGCTGAACGATCGCGAAGACGCCTTTGCGGACTGCATGGAACTCTTGGATGACAAACTCAAAGAGGAACACATGGAGCTCCCTGCCATCCAAACCATCTGCAAAAAGATGCTCAAAGGCGCGGCAGGAAAAAACGACATCGATCATTTGGCAGAATATGTTTCGGAAAACCAGGCCACACCGCCGTACTTTGACCTGGCAGAAGAAGACGCGGCGAGCCCGCAGAGCGTTGCAGCACGTCTTGATGAGCATTTCGAGTTCGTCACGCACAAACTTTCGGACGAGCAGATCGGCTGGATGCGGTCGCAATACGAAAGCTCGGCACGCATGAAAGCCATTTATAGTACATTCGAGGCATTCCAACGTTCGGTCGAGAATCTCCTCATGCGCCGGCAGTGCGCAAAGTTGGTAGAGCGGGAAGAACGCAAGGAATATCATGTCGATCCAGATGCCTATGACCTCGAAGAACTTTTGGAAAACGTCTATGCGCGTTTCCCGCAGCTCCGCAAGGCGAAAATTCTCGATGTGCGCTGGAGCCGCCACGTCGTCAAGAGCTGGTTCGGTCGTTGCACGGCGCTTGCCGGCGACCGCTATCTCATCGAAATCAACCGTCTGCTGTCGTCGCACGAAGTCCCGCAAGAGGTCATCGAGTACCTGCTGTATCACGAGCTCCTGCATGCGAACGGCAAATGGGCGCATACGCCGGAGTTCCGTGAAGCAGAGTGGCGCTTCCCAGATTCCGCGAGGTGGGACAGCTTCCTCGATCGGATGCAGGAAAACTACAAGCTCGACTACAAGGCGTTGCGCAAAGAAGCGCAGGAACGGAAAGACGGGCGTTTCCACTTCATGAAGAAAGCGAAGGGAGAAACGTACGCATCCACCGTCATCGCCGAAGAAGAAAAGGCGTGGAAAGAAAAGCAGCAGAACGGCACAAATCCTGCTCTTCCAAAATTTTCTTTCGCAACTGGATTGCTCACGCGCGGCTACAACCCGTATTTCAAGCCGGACGCGCCCGGTGTCAAGGTCGGAACGAAATATTGCTGCTACTGCGGCAAGTCAATGCCGAGCGTTTCGACCATCTGCCCACATTGTGATCGTGAAGTCCCTGTCAGGAGGAATGCAAAATGAGAATCCTGTTTGTCAACCAGACGTATATGAAATGGTATCGCGGCGCGAATAACTTCGACCATCCCGTCAATGGTGGGTCGTGGCCCAGAGAGCACGGAGACGATTGCGCTGACGTGTACAATTTCCTCCCGTTCGGGAGGGAAGATGGTGTGCTCCCGCTTCGATTGAATGATGGCGCAGAATTGACGATTGACGGCACGCTGTGCATGGCATATATTTCGACGATGCGGTCGAAGGATGGCACGCCGAAGAATCTGCATCTGGAAAAAATTCGCGACTGCCAAGGCTACGCGAAAAGCAATTATGTTGATGACGTCTTGGTTGTCTTCTGCGCGAAACGTCCGGGAGATGCATGGCCGACCGTCGTTGGATGGTATCACCACGCCTATGTGTTCCGCTATTATCTGGATTTGGTGGGGCCGATGGGAGAATCGATTTACGGCAACATCATCGCGAAAGCGAAAGATGTCGTGCTCCTGCCGATGGAGGAACGCAAATGGCGTGTATACCGTGCTTCCAAGGATGGTTTTGGGTTTGGTCAGAGCAATTACTGGTTCGCGAATGAGGAACAGAGCCCGAAGGTCAAGGGTTATGTCGAGGACATTGTGCAGAAGATCGAGAAGTACGATGGGGACAACCTCATGGATTACAGCCTTTGCCCGAACTGCGGCAGCATCGTGCCGAGGGGCGTGAAATACTGTGATCAGTGCGGTCATAAGATGTTCTTAAACGCTAATGCAGTTTCCTTGGATTTGGTGGAAGCTGGTTCCGCTATTCTTTTGGATATCGCTCGTGCGATTTCGGGGAAAGGCGTGGTCGGCATCAGCGAGGACGAGTTCGAGGCTTTGCTGAAAGGTGTGAAATACACCGCTGTCGCGGTTGGCGTCGGGACGGGGACAGAGGCTGCGCCGGAAGCGGCAGAAGCAGCGATGCAGTCCATCGTTTCCAGAATCACGGACAAGGCGAAAGGCATCCTGCTCATCGTAAGCGGTGCGGAAAAATACCTCGACATGGTGGAACTCAAAAAGGCGCAAGATGCTGTGCAAAGCATCGCCGGGGAATCTGCCCAGATCATTCTCTGCGCGAATTACGACAATACGCTGGAAGGTGACACCATTCGCGTGACCTTGGTGGCGTGCGAATAAAAAAATCCTGCTCACATCACAGGTTCGTGAGCAGGATTTTGAGTGCGATTTTTTTGTCTGGCGGCAGGTCGCGGACGAGCTTCATGAGGTGCTCGTCCACGTCTGCCGCTTCTTCTTTCCAGCGGTGGCCTGAGAGCGTGCCGGTCTCTGAAATCTGTTCGAGGTCTTCGATGCGGACCGAGAGCGCGTTGCAGATCTTGAGCACGTTGTCCATGGCCGCGCCGCCAATCGAGCCGTTGAGGATCGAGAGCAGCGTCGTGTAGGGCATCGAGATCTGCTGCGAGAATGCCTTGAGCGTATATCCATGGGACTTGATGAGCGATTTGATGTAATCTTCGCGTGTCACCTGAGTCCCTCCTTCCCATCTTGATCTTGCAAACGCGATACAAAATATCGTGTCGCGTTTTCGCTGAAACAAGAATAAATCTCCGTGTTCAATTATACACGGCAGGGAATGGGAAATCAATAAAATTTCGTTGACAATCGCAAGAAATTTTGGGGAACCAAAAAGAAAACATAGAAAATAGAAGTGATAACATGTAAACAAGCAATAGAGTTTCGTTTTCAAGATATGAAATCGCGTGTAGCTCAAACAATGCAATTTTTCTGACAAAATCCAGAAATACGAAAAACTATGATTAAAAAATGCAATTTCGTATTGACGGAGCGTTTCTTATCGTGTATCATAGTCCATGTAAACGAAATAACGTTCTCGACCCCATCGAAATGGAACGCAATCATACGAATCGCCACAACATTCATTATCAAGGTTCATTTCATAAAAAGAACAGATCGACAGAACGGGAAAAGGGGAGTTTCACGATGGAAAAAGCAACAGTCGTTGTCATCGGCGGCGGCGCGACAGGTGTCGGCATCCTGCGTGATCTCGCGATGCGCGGCGTGGATGTCATGCTCGTCGAGAAGCGCGACCTCATCAATGGTGCCAGCTCGCGTTACCACGGCCTGCTGCACAGCGGCGGACGCTATGCAGTGAAAGATCAGGAGGCCGCGAAGGAGTGCATCGAGGAAAACACGATCCTCCGCAAGATCGGCAAGAGCTGCGTCGAGGCTTCGGGCGGCATGTTCGTCCGGCTCGACAGCGACGATCCCGACTACGAGAAATCGTGGGTCGAGGGATGCAAGGTCAGCGGCATCGAAGCAAAGCACATCTCTTTAGATGAAGCTTTCCATCTGGAACCGCGCCTTTCGAAGCATGTCGTTTCCGCCTACCTCGTTCCGGATGCCGCCATCGACGGTTTCCGCATGAGCTGGCAGAACGTTGACAGCGCGAAGCGCTACGGCGGCCGCCTCAAGACGTACACGGAAGTCATCAGCATCCTCAAGGATGGCGACGAAGTCCACGGCGTCAAGGTGCGCGACGTCTTCTCGGGCGAGGAATACGAGATTGGTTGCGACATCCTCATCAACGCCGGCGGCGGCTGGGCGGGCAAGATTGCCGAGATGGCAGGCCTCGAAGTCGGCGTCCAGCCGGACAAGGGCACGCTGCTTGCGTTCAACCAGCGCATCGCGAACCACGTCGTCAATCGCCTCCACAAATCGTCGGACGGCGACATCTTCGTGCCGCATGGCTCCATCACGATCCTCGGCACGACGTCGATGAGCATCCCCGATGCGGAAGACACGAGCACGTCGCGCGAAGAGGTCGAGAAGCTGCTTTCCATCGGCGAGCAGACGTTCGAGCACCTGCGCGATTATCGCCTGCTCCGCTGCTTCGCAGGCTCGCGCCCGCTCTACATCCCGCCCGGAGGCGTCAAGGGCCGCGGGGCATCGCGCGGATTCGCGATTGTCGACCACGCCGAGCAGGACGGCCTCAAGGGCATGCTGACCATCGTCGGCGGCAAGTTCACGACGTACCGCCTGATGGCGGAGCGCATGAGCGACAAGGTCTGCGAGAAGCTCGGCAACCACGAGAAATGCCGCACGGCCGAAGAACCGCTCGTCCCGCAGGTTTCGGAAGAAGCCAAGGCGGAGGCACGCAAGTACTTCCCGTCCTATGGCACGAACCTCGCAGCCACGCGCCTCGGCCCGGAGCGCTTCGCCCGCGTCGTCGATACGCTGAAGCGCGAGCCGGAGAAGCGCGAGATCGTCTGCGAATGCGAGAACGTTACGCGCGCCGAGGTCGAAGAGATTGCGCGTGAGCTTTCGAGCTACAAGATCAATGATGTCCGCCGTCGCACGCGCCTCGGCATGGGCACGTGCCAGGCAAACTTCTGCGCGCTCCGCAGTGCCTCGGTTTTCGCGAAATGCGGCCGTGCCGATATCGCGAAGGATTCGCTCGGACAGATGAAGGAATTTCTGCAGGGCCGCTGGAAGGGCATCCGCCCCGTCCTCATGGGACGGACGCTGCGCGAAGCGGAAATGACGCGCGGACTTTATGAACTGAATTTCAACGTCACCGGCGATCTCGTGCTGGATGCTGACGGAAATGCGAAAGTGCAGGAGAATGGAGGGAATGCGAAATGATTCGTTCTGATGTGGTCGTCATCGGTGGCGGTTTCGCAGGCCTCACGGCAGCACTTGCAGCCGCAAAGCGCGGCCAGACCGTCACGCTCCTGACGTATGGTGAAGGAACGCTTCCATTAAATAGCGGCGTCATCGACGTGCTCGGCTATGATGAAAATCACAATTTCGTCGAGAATCCGATCGCGGCGATCGAGCAGCTGCCAGAGACGCATCCATATAAGAAAATCGGCGTGAAGGCGCTTCAGGAGGCTGTCGAGTTCTTCTGCGGCGTTGCGCGCAAGAACCATATCCCGTATCATGGCTCGCTCGACCATCAGATGATGGTGCCGACGGCCATCGGCACGCTGAAGCCGACCTGCCTGACGCCGCATTCGCTCTCGGGCTCTGAGGTCTTCCCCGGCAAGAAGAAGATTGTCGTTGTCGGCATCAAGGGCCTCAAGGACTTCTATGGCGACATCATGATGGAGAACCTTAAGAAGGCGCTCGGCGAAGGACGCGAGTATCAGCTCGTCGAGGTCGATACGGGCCTCACGGGTGGCCGCGACATCACGACGCAGGACGTTGCGCGCTGGCTGGACACGGATGCGGGCACGGCTTCTTTCACGAAGCAGCTCAAAGCCTATGGCGGCGAGACGGACGTGCTCTTCATTGTCCCGCAGGTGCTCGGCACAAAGGGGCACGCCTGCTACCAGACGATTTCGAGCCGCCTCGGCACGGACGTCCTCGAGACGACCTGCCTGCCGCCGTCCGTCAACGGCATGCGCCTCCAGCATGTCCTCGTCGACAGCCTGCGCGAGATGGGCGTCGACATCGTCGAGAATACGAAGGTCATCGGCTCGGAGAAGGACGGCAAGACCGTCAAGGCCGTCATCGCGAAGACGGCGTCGAACGAGCGCAAGTATTACGCAAAGAAATTCATCCTCGCAACGGGCGGCTTCTATAGCGGCGGCATCACGATGCGCGACTTCGAGCAGCCGAAAGAGCCGATTTTCGATCTGCCTGTCTCGTTTGTCAAAGGCGAGGAAAACTGGACGAACAAGGAACTGTTCGGGAACGCGCCGCAGGGCTTTGCCAAGACCGGCATCCTGACGGACGAAGCACTTCATCCGGTCGATGAAAGCGGCACGGTCGTTCTCGAGAATGTCCATGTGGTCGGACGCGACCTCGGCGGCTATGACTTCTGCTTCGAGCACTCCGGCAACGGCGTCGCCCTGGCATCGGCTTACAAAGCCGCCATGATGTAAGAGAGGGGAGTCCGTTAGAATGAGCGATAAACAAATGATTGAGGAAGAGGAACGCGCCATCTACACCGGCGACCACTGCCTCTCCTGCACCTCGTGCATGTCGAACTGCCCCGTCATGGCAGCGGCAAAGGAGTACCGCGGGCCGAAGCTCGTGGCTCCGGCACATGGGCGCATGCACTTCTCGGAAGACGATACCGAGCTTTCCCTCGACTTCTGCTCGAACTGCAAGAGCTGCGACCGTGCCTGCCCGTCGGGCGTCGCGGTCTCGACGCTCAACATGCTCCAGCGTGCAGAATACTACCGTCATCATCCGCATTCCCAGCGCGACGACATGCTCGCGCATGGCGAGCGCATGGCAAAGCGCCTCAACGCGATTCCGCTCGGCACGACGTTCGCCAATTTTGGCATGAGCATCGGCAAGAGCCTCGGCATCTTTGATTCCATGGGCATCGCTGGCAAGCGCGACATGCCGAAGTACGCTTCGAGCACGTTTGCGCAGGAGTTCAAGAAGATCCAGCAGCCGAAATCCGACAAGAAAGTCGTCTTCTATCCCGGCTGCTCCATCAACTACAACGAGCCGCACATTGGCGTGGCCTTTGTCAAGGTCATGAACAAGAACGGCTACGAAGTCATCCTCGACGAGAAGTTCAACTGCTGCGGTTCGCCGCTCGTCGTCACGGGCTACCTCGACGAGGCGCATGAACACGCAGAAAACAACGTCGAGCGCATCCTCTACTGGAAGCAGCAGGGCATCCCCGTGCTGGCATGCTGCACGAGCTGCTCGCTTATGCTCCGTCAGGAGTATGAGGAGCTCTTCGGCGAGCAGGCCATGAAGGACGCGGGCGAGAACGTCTATGATGCCTTCGAGTTCCTCGAGATGCTCGACGCCGAGGGCAAGTTCAACACGAACATCAATGCTGTCAAGGCGCGCTTCCTCTACCATGTCCCGTGCCATCTCAAGACGCAGGGCATTGGCACGCCGGCCGTTTCGATCTTCCGCCGCATCCCCGGTGCGAAAGTCGAGCTCGCGGACGTCGGCTGCTGCGGCATGAGCGGCAACTATGGCTTCAAGAAGGACAAATACGACATTTCGATGAAGATTGGCGAGAAGCTCTTCTCGCGTATCAAGGCAGCGGCCGCCGATGGCATCATCTGCGACTGCCCGACCTGCCGCATGCAGATCCGCCACGGCACGCAGACGGATCCGGTGCATCCCATTGAGGTCTTGGCAAAGGCTTATAAGTAATAGAGACCTGTCAAAAACGAAGGGGGTTTTTGAATGGTACAAGGAAACGTGCGAAGAATCGTGCTGCTGTGCTCGGCCGGCGTCTCGACGAGCATGCTCGTGCGCAAGATGGAGGCGGAAGCCGCTAGGCTCGGGTATCCGTGCTCGGTGAGCTTCTATCCCGTCAACGAAGTGCAGGAGGCTGCGACCTTCGCCGATGTCATGCTTCTCGCACCGCAGGCAGCATCGAACCTGCCAGAGTTCCAGGTGAAATATCCGAACGTCAAGTCGGCGGTCATCCCGAAAGACTTGTACGCGACCATCAATGCCGAGAAGATTCTCGATCTCGCGCAGAAGATTTCCGGGGACTACTGAGGAAGGGACTTCCTCAACATTTACAGGGGCTTTTCCGAAGAAAGCACGGGGGTGGGTTCCCGTGCCGCTTCGAAAAGACAATATATTCTAACAACACACAATAGAAAGAGGTTATTTACCATGGCAAAGCAGTATGTAATGGCTCTTGATGCAGGTACGACGTCCAACCGCGCCATCATCTTCGACCGCAACTCCAAGATCATGGGCGTGTCCCAGAAGGAGTTCACGCAGCACTTCCCGAAACCGGGCTGGGTCGAGCATGACGCCGAGGAAATCTGGAGCACGATGGTCACGGTCATGAAGGAAGCCCTCGAGCAGTCGGGCCTCGTCGCAAGCGACATCGCCGGCATCGGCATCACGAACCAGCGCGAGACGGCTGTCGTCTGGGACAAGAAGACCGGTCGGCCGATTTACAATGCGATTGTCTGGCAGAGCCGTCAGACCGCTCCGATTGCAGAAGCCCTGAAAGCGAAAGGCCTCGTGGAAGAGGTGCGTGAGAAGACGGGTCTGACGATTGACGCGTACTTCTCCGCAACGAAGATTCGCTGGATCCTCGACCATGTCGAAGGCGCGCAGGAGCGTGCCGAGAAGGGCGAGCTGCTGTTCGGCACGATTGATACGTGGCTGATCTGGAAGCTCACGGGCGGCAAAGCGCATGTCACGGATTATTCGAACGCCTCCCGCACGATGCTCTTCAACATCAACGAGCTCCATTGGGACAAAGACCTCCTCGGCTACCTCAACGTGCCGGAGGCCATGCTGCCGGAAGTCAAGCCGTCCTCCTGCGTCTATGGCGAGAGCATCCCGAGCGTCCTCGGTGCTCCGGTTCCGGTTTCCGGCGCAGCCGGCGACCAGCAGTGCGCACTGTTCGGCCAGAACTGCTTCGAGCCGGGCATGGCGAAGAACACGTACGGCACGGGCTGCTTCATGCTCATGAACACGGGCACGGAGCGCAAGCACTCCAAGAACGGCCTCGTCACGACGATTGCCTGGGGCCTCGATGGCAAAGTCGAGTACGCACTCGAAGGCTCGATCTTCGTCGCTGGTTCCGCTATCCAGTGGCTGCGTGACGGCGTCCGCCTCGTCGACAGCGCTCCGGATTCCGAGTGGGTCGCAAAGAAGGTCAAGGACACGGCTGGTGTCTATGTCGTCCCGGCATTCGTCGGCCTCGGCGCTCCGTACTGGGATATGAATGCACGCGGCACGATCATCGGCATCACGCGCGGCACGACGAAGGCACACATCGTCCGTGCAACGCTCGAATCCCTCGCTTATCAGACGAAGGACGTCCTCGATGCGATGGAGAAAGACTCCGGCGCGAAGCTGAAGTCCCTCAAGGTCGATGGCGGCGCTTGCGCCAACAACCTTCTGATGCAGTTCCAGGCGGACATCCTCGAGTGCCCGGTCGATCGCCCGCAGATCATCGAGACGACGGCGCTCGGCGCTGCGTACCTCGCAGGCCTCGCGGTCGGCGTCTGGAGCAGCAAGGACGAAGTCAAGACGGCTTGGAAGCTCGACACGCGCTTCGAGCCGACGATGGAAGACGCAAAGTCCAAGAAGCTCTACAAGGGCTGGCAGAAAGCCGTCAAGCACTCCATGAACTGGCTGGAAGACGGCGAAGAAGAGTAATTTTGTGAACTGAGCCATCACCCCGGCCGCACAGGCGGCCGGGAGGGTGGCGTCCGATATCATCCTATTTACTTAAAGGAGGATTTCTACCATGGTAACAGGTACGGAAAACCTTTTGGGCGAGTTCGTCGGCACGATGGTGCTGCTCGTCTTCGGCTGCGGCGTCTGCGCAAACCTGACGCTTGAGAAATCGAAAGGCCAGGGTTCTGGCTGGGTCAACATTGCCATCGGATGGGGTTTCGCCGTCACGCTCGGCGTCTTCACGGCGACGACGCTCGGCGCTCCGCAGGGTGACCTCAACCCGTCTGTCACGTTCGCGAAGATGCTCGTCGGCATCTACACGTTCCCGCAGTTCATCATGACGTCCATCGTCCAGATCCTCGGCGGCATCGTCGGTGCAGCCATCGTCTGGCTCGCTTATCTCCCGCATTGGGAAGTCACGAAGGATCCTGCTGCAAAGCTCGGCATCTTCTGCACGGCACCTGCCATCCGCAAGATTGGTCCGGCGTTCCTCTGCGAGTTCATCGCGACGTTCTTCCTCGTGTTCGTCATCTGGATGATCTTCTCCAAGAGCTTTGCATACGGCTTCCCGGGCGGCGTGGCAGATGGCTTCGGCCCGTACATCGTCGGCGTCCTCATCTGGGCTCTCGGCCTTTCGCTCGGCGGCCCGACCGGTTATGCTATGAACCCCGCCCGTGACCTTGGCCCGCGCATCGCGCATGCCATCCTCCCGATTGCTGGCAAAGGCGGCTCCGACTGGGGCTATGCATGGGTTCCTGTCGTCGCTCCGCTCTGCGGCGCAGGCTTTGCCTATGTCGTTGCAACGGCACTCGGTGCTTTTGCATAATGATTTGATAGCTCGATCCATATCGGATCTGCTATAGATTCCAGTTTCACATCTCCCAATTTCGGGGACCAACGGGTTCCCCAAGGCTTGATTACCCCTCTTTTATCCCTTGTTGTTTGGAAGTTTCCTGATTCGTCAGGAAACTTCCTTTTTTCTTTTGGAAATCGTTGGCATTCATGATATAATAAGAACAGACTATTTTGGCAGGTGAAAACATCCATGCAGAAAAAGTATATTCTGGCACTGGACTCGGGGACGGTCAAGAACCGGTCGGTCATCTTCAACCGCAGCGGCGAGATGATTTCGTATGCGGAAAAGAAGATCAGCACGTTCACGCCGCATGCGGAGTGGATCGAGCAGGATGCCGACGAAATCTGGAGCACGCAGCTCTGGACGGCGCGGGAGGCCATCCGGCTCGCGGCCATCGATTTCCGCGAGATCGCAGCCGTCGCCGTGACGAACCAGCGCGAGACGACGGTCATCTGGAACCGCACGACGGGGCGGCCGCTCTATCCCGCGATCAGCTGGCAGTCGCGCCAGACGGAGCCCATCTGCGAGCAGCTGAAGCAGCAGGGGTACCAGGAGGAGATTCGGCAGAAGACGTCTTTGGTGCTCAACCCGTATTTTTCGGGCACGAAGATCGTCTGGTTGCTCGAAAACGTGCTCGGGGCGCGCGAGATGGCGGAGCAGGGAGAGCTCTGCTTTGGCACGATCGACACCTGGCTCATGTGGAAGCTTTCGGGCGGCGAAATCTTTGCGACGGATTATTCGAATGCCTCGCGCACGATGCTGTTCCACCTTCGGCATCTTTGCTGGGATGACGAAATCCTGGAGCACCTGCGCATCCCGCGCGCGATGCTGCCCGAGGTCTATCCGTCGAGCCATCTTTTCGGTTACACGGACGCAACGCGTTTCGGTGCGGCCATTCCGATTGCGGCCTGCATCGGCAACCAGCAGGCCGACCTCTTTGGGCAGGCATGCTTCTCGAAGGGCGATGCGAAGAACTCGTATGGCGAGGGTTCGTTCTTCCTGATGAATACGGGCAGCGACATCATCCACTCGCAGAACGGGCTCATCACGACGATTGCCTGGGGCATCGGCGACGAGGTCACGTATGCGCTTGAAGGGTCGATGCTCGTCTCGGGCTCGAGTCTCGAATGGCTCAAGCACGGTCTCGGCATTTTGAA
>Ga0256404_1008030_pt1 | contig 16194 bp, 17 predicted proteins | sample RumenRJG_01DNA_FD_185990 | JGI IMG/M metagenome (GOLD analysis project Ga0256404, IMG submission 185990) | Bovine rumen microbial communities from Lethbridge, Alberta, Canada - RJG_01 | ecosystem: Host-associated > Mammals > Digestive system > Stomach > Rumen | place: Canada: Alberta | collected...
TTTTATCATTATATATGTTTAATAAGCATCTAATTAAATTATGATTTTTAAGTACAACATTATTATTCTTTAAATATTCAATTATTTTATTACAACCAATATTTCTAATTGCAAAAATATAATCACTATCTAACTTACCTTCAAGATAATATGGCATTAAAGATAAGGCTTTATTTAGTATATAAGATTCTCTATAATTAGATAATTTAATCATTATATATCCAACTCTAGCACCATAATTATCAATTATTCTATTGATGTTTTTATAAAAAATATCATTATCACATATCAATTTTACAACATCATGGCTATCTAAATATATAGATAATTCCGTATAATTAGGCTCATCAAGTAATAATTTATTAATCCTATCCATAATACCTCCATTTAAAAATTAGTTGGTAATATCATCATCAACTAATTCGCATTTAGTACCACTTGTTTTAACTTCATATATATATTGATTTTTTTGTTTACTAATATTTACAAATGTCTCAGTATTAGAAAACTCTTCATTATTTTTAGGATTAATTACTGATGAATCAATATAACCTAAATCTTTTAAATATCCGAGTGTGACAGTAATACAAGAATCATCAACTGGTAATTTAAACAAATTATCTGCTCCCCACGCTTTCGCACTACCTTCAATATTTTTAATCTGGGCATTATATAATGTTTCTTTACTATTACCCATCTGTTTAGATATAGCAGGAAGCGCAATAAGTGCTAGAAGCGCAAGTATTGTAATTACTGCAAGTAATTCTATAAGTGTAAATGCTTTATTCTTCACTAGTATCACCGTCCTTAAAATCTACTATACTACATAACTCTTTCGAATCATCAAACACTTCATATTTATATCTATTAGTCTCTTTAGTTATATTTACAAATACTTCATCATCTTTAAATAATTCACCAGTATATGTATTTTTGATATTAATATCTACATAGCCTTCATCCTTTAAATAACCTAAAGTAAGAGATACACAATCACTAATACTATTTAATTTAACCTTATTATCACTACCCCACATTTCAGCTGCAAGTTTAATATTATTTAGTTGTGTATCATATAGTTCATCTTTACTATTCTTAAACTGAATAGATACAGTAGTTACAGCTAATAAAAGTAAAAGAGATAATATAACTATTACAGCAAGTAATTCTACTAAAGTAAAACCTTTTATTCTTTTATTCATATCTACTCCCTATATTCAAATTCATAATCTAATATATATATCATATCACCATTTTTCGCACCCAAGCGTCTTAACTCATCTTCAATACCCATCTTCTTTAATTGATTAGAAAACCTACGATAAGTTTCATCAGATGCAAACCATGTCATTCTAAGTAATTTCTCTATTTTATCGCCCTTAACTCTAAAACCATCTTTTTCTCTAAATACTTTAAATGGTTTTTCTTCTTCGTATTTATATACTACATGACTTTCTTCTTTGGTATCAAATAGTGGTTGTTTTTTAATTGTATCTAGTTTTTCTGCAAGTGCTTCGATTACTTTATCAAGTCCTTTGCCATCTAGTGCAGAAACAGGATAAATTGGAACATCTACTTTACTTTTAAACTCTTCTAAATTATTATCAGACTCTGGCATATCCATCTTATTTGCAATAACTATCTGAGGTTTATCCATAATTTTCTTATTGAATGCCTCTAACTCTTTGTTAATAGTAAGATAATCTTGATAAGGATCTCTACCTTCAATACCAGATATGTCAATTACGTGTGCGATAACTCGAGTTCTCTCAATATGCTTTAAAAACTTATCACCAAGGCCTTCTCCAAGGGAAGCTCCTTCAATTAGTCCAGGTAAGTCTGCTACAACAAATGAACGATTATTACTTGCCCTAACAACACCTAAATTAGGCTTTAATGTAGTAAAATGATATGCCGCAATCTTAGGTTTAGCCGCACTTATCTTAGATATTATGGTTGACTTACCAACACTAGGAAGTCCAACAAGTCCAACATCAGCAAGTAGTTTTAACTCAACTTTAACCTTAATAACCTCACCAGGTTCACCATTCTCACAGTATGCAGGAGCAGGATTAGAATGAGTTGCGAAAGCCATATTACCACGTCCGCCACGTCCACCATGCGCAATTACAACTTCATCATCCTTTTCAATTAAATCGGCAATAACTAAATTAGTATCCATATTAGTTATAACTGTACCAATTGGAACTTTAATAACTAAATCTTTAGCATTTTTCCCATGCATTCCTTTGCCTTGACCATGTTCACCATTATCTGCTTTATATAATTTCTTATATCTTAAATCTATTAATGTATTCAAGCCTTCGTCTACTTTAAATATGATATCAGCACCATTTCCACCATTACCACCAAATGGTCCACCCATCTCAACATATTTCTCACGGCGAAATGCCATACAACCATTCCCACCACGTCCAGCTTGTAATTCTAATATTGCTTCATCTACAAACATGTAATCACCAACTTTATTTTAATTATACTATAAAACATAAAAAAAATATAGTAATTAACTATATTTTTTTAATTCTTTAGTATCGGTGAGCAACTTCTATAAGTTTATCTTTTAATGTAGCACTTAAGTTATTAAATGCATAAGCCGGATACTCTTCTATTTCAGTTAAATTATTCTCATAAATCTTATAAATATTTCCGTCATTTGTATCAGATATAGCATATATACTGTAAAAATCTATATGTTTAGAAACATTGTTTCTAGTATAATTTATTACAACTGTAGGCACACAAGTTCCTCCAAGGCCACCATGTGTATTTTTGTCACTGTTTTTCATTTCTGATAGTATTGTTGCTACTTCACTTGATGAAAATTCATATTTTCCAGAATAAGCTGTTGATTTTTCATAATCTTCACTTGTACAATACATTATATACATTGATACATCATCTTGTTTTTCTATATATTCAAATATATTATTATATTTATCAACATCTACATCAACTGTATAAGTTTTGCCTTCTAATTTCGTAGTATAAGTACTTTCAGCAACTCTATCACCATTTTCAACGTCTTCGGACTTGTCTATATTTTTTTCTTTCTTATTCTCCACAGTATTATGTTCTTTCTTCTCTTTATTACCAAAAACTTCCTTATCATATGCAATGTATGCACAAAGTCCTAATATTATTAAGATTAAAAATATAACTATTACTATAAAACTTTTCTTTTTCATAAACTCCTACCTTTCTGAATCTATGATAACATAGGTATGAAAATGGCACAACCTTTTTTATCAAAAACAAATCCATTTTACATATAAAGTGTAAACCAGATTTATTTTTTAAATATACTAATAATTTTAGCCACAATTCTAATTATCTTCGTGCTATTTCTCATAGCTATATTTTTACCTATTGCTTTACCGGTTATCGTAATTGTAGAAAGTAATCCCATGATTATTAGTGACACTAAAAGAGTATTAGTGCGCGCTATTGATACTATGCCTACAATAATAGCCGCACCAGTAGATCCTGTAATAACTCCGCACACATCACCTATTACATCGCAGAATATTGATGATACTTTATCTTTATTTTTAATAAGCATCAAAGCAGTTTTCGCCTCACGAATTTTCTTAGATGCCATTGCATTAAATGGTTCCTTACTTACTGTAGATATCGCAACACCTACCATATCGCAAATAATACCGATAAACACTATTAATAGTGTTATTACTATACCTATTATAAGTGATACATTAGATATAACTGTTTCCGCGATAAATGTAAAAAACATTGCAAGTAAGAATGATAATAAAAATACTGTAAATATCCATTTGTAATTTGTTTTCATAATTCCTCCTAAAATACAAGAAAAAGGACTCTAAGTCCCCTGAATACAATTGGCTATTAACAAGGTTAACTTTACGTCTTAGGTCAAGTTGGATTTCCCCAAATCATACTTACCGTTACCAGTAAGCGGTTCCCCTTTAAATGATAAGATATAGTGTTACCAGCTATATGACTTGATTACCACTTAGTACGTACTGTAATCCCTTACTAATGTCACTCTAGGAGTTTTCCTCACCAATCATTTATTATTAGTCTTTTTTGCAGTAAATGTTTCATAACCACAAGAATCTCTAGCTATAAGATTTTGTTTACGGCTAATCCCCAAGTACCACTCAAGGCAAGCTACACTATCCATAACTTTCGCCACAAATAGGTTTAATCCTAAGTCGTATCTAGTCCATCAGTTTTCACGTTTAGGCTAAACACAAAAATAGGTCTCCACGAATGGTGGGTCGGAATCGTATGCCATTACGAGCGCCCAACACTCTCATATCCAGCACTCACCCCAAACTGGGCGTAAGAAGCAAGCACCAGACGTTTCACAGATGTGCTAATGTACGGTTTTTTAATCCCGTCTTCATAATAAATGTAATTGACTAGAATAATGCGCCATCACGAGTAAAATTGTATCATATTTTTGAATTTGAGTCAAATTGATGATTTAGTGGTTTTTTATCGTTCAACCGTTCATTTTTTATATAAATATTATTATTCTAAAAATTTCTTTCTTGTTATAAAGTTAAATATCATAACAATAATTGTAGCAATTACTTTAGATATAAGATAATAAATATTAAGTTTATCAGTTAATATATATAGAATTACATTATTAATAATTAAACCTACTATACTAAATACAATGAATAGTATAAATTGAATATTCTTATTTTTTTTCTTATTTACATCAAATACCCAAGTAATACTAGCTATATAATTATATGTAACTGATATTATAAATGATAATGTATTTGCAAATATTACATCGATATTTAAAAATTCTTTAAATATATAAAGAAAAGCAAAGTCTATTATGGTTGCAATACCACCTACTACACTAAATTTAATTATTTTATTTACTATCTTGTTCACTGATATCATCTCATTTAACTGTCCAAATAACTTATAAACTCATTCAAATCAGTATCACTAAATATACTCATTCTTCTTAGTTTATAATGATCTGTTCTATCTTTATAAGAGTATCCTTCAGTATCATATTGACCGATAAATGCTAATTTAAAACCAGCTTCTTTAAGTAATTTAATTGCTCTATCATTTACATCAAAGAATGGGTAAGCAAAATATGTACTACCACCTAATATATCTTGACTAGTTTTCAAGTCATTTAATACTTGTTCTTCTGGCAAACATAAGATTCCGCCACCCTGCATTCCATATCCAGGACACTCATATTGATTATGCATATTATGTGTATGTGATTCTAAATCTAAATAATCTGATTTTAAATCATCAATGTTACTTACAAATGATGTTATAACAAACATAGTTAAATTTACTTTATATTTTTCAAGTAATTTAATAGCATCTAAATCGAATACTGTTCCATCATCAATAGTAAGAACTATACTTTTTTCTGGAATATTTATCTTACCATCTAAATACATTTCTAACTCATTTAACTTCATTGTAAAATAATTATTATCATTTAGATACTTGAGTTCTGATTCAAATTGTTCTAAGGTATGACATATATCTTCTTTACATTCTGATTTTTCAGGGTTATAAATAAAATGATATGTTAGAGTTCTAATTTTATCCTTATTTGTTTCACCGTTATCGTTATCATACATGCTATCTACATTATCTTTATGAATATAAACAAGCCTATTATTATATTCAACACCATATTTATCTGTATCCATAACTAGTACTTTAAAATCAATTGACTCATCAACTTGATATATATAATTATCATTGTCATCGTAGAATACTGTAGGACTGCTTGTTTTAATATTTTTATTAAAAGGAATATAATTTTTATATCTACTATCTATTTCAAATTCACTAATGGCCTTAACATCTTTAGAATTAATATAATAATCAATACCATCAATTTGGTAATACTTATTTTTTGAATTTTCTTTATCATCAGATAATATTAATTTAACGTCTTTATTAATTTTACCAACCTTATTATACTTATTATCATCTTTTTTATACAATTCAGTTTCTTTTACAACAGCTACATACTTACTAAATTTTTCTATAATATCTTTAGTTTTAGAATTACTATTATTTTTAGATTTATGAGTGCTATCTTTTACATAACTAATTATAAAAAAAGATAGCGCAAAAGATAATACTAAAACAACAATAAACACTATTTTATTTTTCATTTTTATTCCCTTCTTTATTTATTTTAAATATTTTTCAATTTCTATATCTATTTTTTTAATAAAGTTAGCATTATTACTTGTATATTTTTTAGGTTTAAAGTTTTTTAATCTATTAATTATATCTTCAATTTTATCACATTCATCCAGTTTTAAAATATAACCAGCATCAAAAAAATTATCAACTATTTGTACCTGATGATCATTAGTATGTTCTTTATATTTTTTTAATCTAGGTACAGCTATTATTTTTTTATTTTCTTTTAATCCAGTAATTATTGATCCTACTCCACCGTGTGTTATTAAAATATCACATTCACTAATAAGTTTTTTAAATTTATCAATTGAAACAAGATTAAGTATTTCCATATCATCACTTTTATAATCAGATGAATATCCTGCTTGAACAATGACTTTATCTTTAATTACACCTTGTTTAATTGCATTCTGGACAATATCTAACAATCTATAAAAATTTTTATCTTGAGTTCCAAGTGTAACTAATATCATTAATAAATCCAACCTCCATATATTGCTTTAGGATATAATTTAAGCATTGATTCCCACTGTACTATAAATGTATCCGCAATAGGATAAACTAATTTACCAGATAATGTTTTTGTCTTACTATTAGCTATTGTTTCTATATAAATAATTTTTCTAAAGAATAGCTTTCCAATATAACACATAGGAACTGCCGTATGGGTTCCTGTTGTAACTATAACTTTAGGTCTTATCTTTATAAAAAGAATTAATGACTTAATTAAATTATAAATAAACTTAAAAATATATGACATTATATGTTCTTTTGTCCCATATACTAAATAATTTACATTTGAATACTTATTTTTTAAATCAATAGTAGATTCCGTTTTTTCAGTAATAATATAACTATCATATTTTTTAAACAACTTTTTTAATTGCAACAATTCATCTAAGTGACCACCTGTACTTGATATAAACAATACCTTTTTATTTTTCAAAAATATCAACCCATTTCTGTTTTATATTTTCAGATAAATATTTTTTAGAATTCTCTAATGCTTGTTCCCCCAATTGTTTGCATTTATCTTTATCATTAATTAATTCTAATATTTTATTAGCCATTTTTTCTTTATCTCTATTACCAATTAAATAACCATCTACACCATTATTTATTAATTCTTTTGCACCATTCGCGCTATCAAAGGCAATACAAGGTAGTTTATGACTCTGTGCTTCCAATAGTACAATTCCAAATGATTCACTAAATGATGTCATAACATATATACTTGAATCATTATATAAAGTTGATAATGTATTAGAGTCTTTATATCCCAATAATTTTACATTATTCTCAATTCCTAATTTCTTTATTTTTTCATTAAGATAATCATACTGACTCCCTGTTCCAACTATATTTAAAAACACATTTTCATTCTTAGAAACAATCAATTTAAATACATCTATCAAATCATCATAGCCTTTAACATTCTCCAGCCTTCCAACAGATATCACATTATTAGATTCCAATTTAGAATAATTATTAGGAAGTTTTTCAATTGAATTAGGAATATGAATAACTGGTATACTAAGATATTTTTTGTAATCATTAACCATCTTATCAGAAACAACAACAAAATAATCTAAATTCTTGGTAGTTTGCGCAATCTTCTTTATATAATTTGTAGAATTAACATCATTATGTTCACTACCAATTTTTAATATCGCATCTTTACCATATTTACCTAACCATTTGTTATGAATATCTCTTGTACTAATAATAATATCACTATCACATTTTTTTATATAATCAATCATTAAATGTTTTTTTAAATGAACAATCTTTATACTAACAAACAATTCTTTTATAAATTTAATAAATCTACATTTTTTTAAACTATCTTTTAGTATATGTTTATTAGGTTTTAAATCAGTAATTAAATACTTTACCTCAATATTCTTATTTAAATCAAAAAATGGCTTATCTAATAATTTATATGTAGATACAATTTCCACATCATATTCATTACTAATGCTATTTGCTAAATTAGTAATAAATCTTTCAATACCTCCATAATTTAAATGAAGAGCTAATATTGTTATTTTTTTCATAAAATCACCAACAACAATCTATATTATTTTATATTTCTTGACTTTAAATAAAGATAAAACAAAAATCCTAAAGGTAAAACTAATACCGTTAATAAAGAATGATTACTTTCTTTTATAATTTGCTTTATTTTTCTCTTCGCAATTAGCGAAAATCCAATATATAAAATAGCATTCTTAATTCTAATCGATAACTTAAACCTTTTATCCATAAAAACTTTTGAGTTTTCTAATGATCCAACAGGACACTTTATTCTAGAATTTAGACAACTATTTGATAAACCATCCTCTAAGTATTCACATACATATATAGGTTCGTTTATATATACAGTATCATAATCAAAAGCAATTCTATTCCATACTATCGCTTCACTTAAAAATCTTTCTCCATCATACACAGGAAAAGGATATTTCTTTATAACATCAGCTCTAAAAACTTCTGCCATATCACCTAATAATCCCTTATTATATCTAAATGTAATATGATTAGATATAATTTCTGTACCTTCGTATTTTTTCGCAATTGTCTTTCTATTTTTTAGTTCCCTTAAAAAAGAAAGCCCACATATTTTTTCATTATCACAATATTTATTCCAAAAAAATTTAATTTTCTTTACTGCATCATCTGTTAAATAATCATCACTATCTAATATTAAAACTAAATCTCCCTTTAAACGCTTTATTCCATAATTAAGAGCTGTATGCTTTCCTCCATTTTTTTTGTAATAATATCTTATCTTTATTTTATTTTCTTTAATAAATCCATCAACAATTTTTTTTGTATCATCAGTGGAACCATCATCTACAATTAACCATTCAAAATCTTTATCTTCCTGACGAACTAAACTATCATATGCCTTTTTTATTATATATCCTCTATTATAACTAGGTGTTAAAATTGTAATCATATACCTCTCTCCTTAAAAACTATTCATAAACTGAATTTATTTTATTAATATAATTTTTAATATCTACTGCATCTGATATAATTTCTTTGCATGATTTAGAGTAATATTCATTTCCGTCCAATATTTGTTCAATTTTATCACAATAATCATCAACACTTTTACAAAAGAAATCTTCATACCCTGCAAAAAATGACTTTAATCCATCAACACCACTATTTAAAACAGGAACATTCAAAATCATACATTCAATAACAGACATAGGTAATCCTTCATGTTTAGAAGGTAACATTGCAACTTTAGAATTTTTCACATATGGGAAAGGATTACTCTTAAATCCCAACATTTCGATATTATTCTCTATATTATATTTTTTTATCAATGAATTACATTCTTCTTCCAAATCACCCTTGCCTATAATTGCAGTTTTTATTTTAGGATTTTTTTCTGCTAATTTTCTTGTAACTTCTATTACAACCTGTGGATTCTTTACATCACATAACCTACCTAAATAAATTATATCATATTTATCTGTTTTTAACTTTTCACTATTATCTAATACAGACTTTTTATCAACAACATTAGTAACGACCCTAAATTTATCTTCATGTTTTTTTACAAATATAGAATCATTATATATTTCATCAGAAACAACTATAACTCTATAAAATTTTTTAATAAGCATATTATAAATTACTGAGTATAAAGTCCATTTCCTACTAAAATCCCAATTAGCATGAATATGAGATATAATCTTTCCTTTAAATCCACTTAACGCTGCACAAAAGCTTGCTTTATAATCATGTGCGTGTAATATATCAATATCATTTTCCTTACACACCTTTTTAATACTTCTTGGCGAAAACTTCTTTAATGGAATATATTTTATTTTTTTCTCTTTAAGAATTTTTTCTATTGGACCATTTGGACAACAATAATACATATCATATTCTTTATCATTTTCTATTATTGTACAAGCCACATTCTCTGCTCCAGAAAAAGAATTAGTTGGTAAAACATGTAGAACTTTTTGTTTTCTCATTTTTCTTTTCCTCCTTCACATTTAATAACATTATTAAGTAAATAACAAATCTTATAAACATAGTAATCGCATACGAATAAACTCCACCAGTAATTCCATAATTCTTTACAAACCATACACATAATATATATGCAGCAATACTTAATATAATATTATACACAAGCTGTGTTTTTAGTTTTCTAAGTGTTATAAAAATCATAGAAAGAATAGTTGATATTGTATAAAATGTACATCCAAGCATTATTATTAAAAACTCTTTCATATATTCATTTAAATCAAAATTATAAATAATTTTGTAGAGAATAGGTCCAAAGATATATCCACCTAACATTAATAATAATCCAAATACTAATAATACTATTATTATTTTAAATGAAGATTTTTTAATTTTTTTCATTTCATTATTAGAAAAATCAACAGAAATATTTACTAATATTGGATTGATTATAAAACTTCCAATCAAAGATACTGCAGTCGCTGGAAGTAATAAAACGTTAAATATTCCTTGAATTTCATTACTTAAATAATTTCCCATTACATATTTTGAACAATTAACTAAGAATATAGATAAAAACAATATTAAACAGATTATTAGATTATTTTTAAAATACTTTTTATAATAATCCATTTTATTTATCTTTTCAATTTTTTCTAATTTTCTAGCTTTTCTCCTGTCATATAATATCAAGAACAATAAATTATTTAATAATATTAAAACAACAGCTAATAATAATGATTTTGATAATAATATAGTGATAAAAAACAATAGAATATTAATTATAGATTTAAAAAACATTGACTTTCCAACTACATATAAATAATCATGTTTTTGCAATACACCATAATATACATCACTTAATTCTTCACAATACTTAAATAATGATAACAAAAAAATTATAATAGCTTTTTCTAAATCAAAACCTTTAAAAAGAATAAATGCTATAGTTAGAAAAATAGTTATTGTAACAGTAATATACCTTGAAGATATATAAACATATGTAGGTATTTCATTTTTAACATCAGTTACTTGATAAGTTCTTCCACCAAAAGATGCAAGCGTAACTGTTGTGCAGGCTAAAGCGAAAGAATAAGACCATATCCCAGTAATATTTAAATTACAAAGCCTTACTAAAATCAAAGAATAAATAAATGATGTCAACGAAATAGTAAAAACACCTATGGTATTCCATAATACATTTTTTCTCATGTTATTTTTTTTCTTTTTCACTTTTCAACTCCAATATCTTTCAAAATTTTATCTGCAACTACTTCCCAAGAAAATTTTTCTTTTACATCTTTATATAATTTGTTAGACAAATTTTTAGCAATTTTATTATTTGAAACAATAAGTTCCATTGCATCATATATACTTTTTTCACTACCATCAACAATTATTCCATTTTCGTCATTAACTATCTCACAAATCCCTCCTTGATTTGTTACCACAACACACAACTTCATAAGTCCAGACTCTAATATAGTTGATGGAAGACCTTCAGGCCACAACGGAGTATATAATAGCACATCTGATAAAGAATAATATTTCAATAAACTTTGAAAATCAAGTTTACCTAAAAATTCAATATTTTTACTTTTAAAACTTTCAAAATAAGAATCATACTCAGGTCCATTTCCCGCGATAAACAAATGCACATTATTATATTTCTTCTCTAATTCACTAAAAGCATTTAGCACGTTCAAAACGCCTTTTTGTTTAATTAATCTACCTGCATATATAAAATTAATCTTAGTATGTTTTTCACGTTTAGGAACCTTTTGTCCATACTCAACAGCATTATACCATACACCAGAGGCATTAATCTTTATTCTCTTTAACCACTTATTACAAGCCTCTGAAACACCATAAAATCCAGATATTTTATTTTTTATCTTCCAAGTTAAAAACCTTTCGTAATTATTAGCAAAAAAATCTATAAACTTATTATCTAGTGTAACATAATTAGATCCATGCTCAATTAAATAAACAGGAATATTATGTTTTTTTCCATAAGCAGCTCCAATATGAGATGTTAAATGAAATCTTGTATTAACAATTATTGCTTTAAAATTATATTGTTCCAATTCTTTTAAAATATTTTTATATACTCTATTTTTTTTAGGAATTGGATATCTTTCTTTAAATATATTAAATATAGGTATTCTATAAATAGTAACACCATCTATCATTTCTTTATCTTTCAAATTTTGATGATTAGATGTAACTATTACTGGATTATATCCCTTTTTTACTAATTGCTTTGTAAAACCATTAATATATGCTTCTATACCACCTAAGTGTGGAAAAAAATACCCTGTAAAAATCAATATAGTTTCATTTTTTTTCATGTTCATCCACCTTTTTTTGCAACATAGATACTTCCTGTATCAATAAACGTATCTTTTCTGTTTGACCAGATACAATTATCGTTAAAGAAATACATATAAAAAGAAGAATTGCTATTAAAATTGCAAATATCATATTTGACATTGTATGAAATCCAAGAAGTTTAGATATACTAGTCATAAAATTAGGAATGATTGCAACAAGAAATAAAAGAAAAATCGATATTAGCCAAACCAATGAATATTTTATAGATATTCTTCCTCTTTTAACAATTGTAACAATTATAATTAGCATTGCTATTGCAAATACTAAAGTTTCAATAATTAATTTTAAAGTCATTTTTTATACCTCCTCAAAGATGCAACTATAATTGAAAGTAAAACATTAACCATATAATATACGTTTTTCCAAGAATGAATTGACGATACACCAGTTGTTCTTTCATTCATTTCAACAGCAACTTCCGATATTTTATATTTTAGTTTTAATACTTCAACAGTAGATATTGGCTCTGGATATTCAGAAGGATAAAAAGATGAAAATCTTTTAATAATCTCTTTATCGCAAGCTCTAAATCCAGAAGTAGTATCATATATTCTTTTTCCAGTAAACAACTTTATACAAAATGAAATAGTATTTATACCAAATCTTCTCATTGCAGTTGACTTAAATTTACTTTTTTCTTCAATAAATCTAGAACCAATAACCATATTTGATTCATTTGCTATGATTGGTGAAATAATATTTTTTACATATCTAACATCGTGTTGTCCATCACCATCAAATTGAACAGCTATATCATAGTCATTATCAAAAGCATATTTATATCCTGTTTGAACTGCTCCACCTATTCCTAAATTATGAACTAAATTTATATGAGGAATATTATTTTTTTTAAGAATATTAGCTGTATTATCAGTAGAACCATCATTGATAACTATTACATCATAGTTAGAACTATTTTTTTTATTATAATCTAAAATAGTATTATATGTATTTAAAATACAATCCTCTTCATTATAAGCTGGAATAATTAATAAAACTCTCTCTTTTTTCATCTAACAATTATTGAGCAATAAGCCCAACATTCGCCTCACTTCCTATTTTAATAAGTCTAAACATATTAAATCTTCTAACTTTGTATATAAATCTATATATTCCCTTATGTTTTCCAATTTATATACCACTATAATTATACAATAAAAAATAACTCTTATCAATATTTTAAAGAGTTATTTATCAATCTAATTAAAAATGAATTACATTATTTATTACTATTTCGTTTAAAAATCTTATCTAAATTTAATATTAACATTAATAACAAGCCAAAAAACGTTAAGTAATTAATATACACATATCTTAAATCCTGAGCAATATTTATCAAAAGCAATGATAAAGTATTTAGAATCATTGGCAATGAAAATAACCATATTTTTTTACTATATACTTTTACTGCCAAAATAGCCGTTATAATTATAGATAAAAATAGTATTATTGATGGTTGATAAAATAGGACAAACGGCTTACTTAAACTTGCATCTATTAGACGAATATAAAAACTATCAACTTGCTTTAAAACAGGTTTAATCCTGGTATATTCTGGTAAATATACCAATTCTGGAAATGGATAAACATAAACATATCCCTTAATTGATGCAACAGGATTAATTAATATCGCATCAGATTTTGAATAATGTTTAACAATAGTTAAAGGATTTTTCAGGCTGTAATCAATAAACATTTTTCTAAATTTACTATCATTTTTAACCAAATATTCTTTATCCAAATGTGGCGCTGAACCGATATTATTAATTAAGTATGCATTATATGCATTTTTCCATTCATCAAGGGGAATAATATTATTTAAAAACATTTTATCATCCCTATTTTTTATATTATTATCAGTTATATGTGCCCCCATCATCCATAACATGTACCAATCTACAGTTGAATATGTAACCTCATTATTTTCTAACTTTTTATCACTATCATTAAGCATTATCTTTTTGGGAATTTGTATTACAGAAAAAATTATAATAAAGGCAATTAGAGTAAAAAAACTTTTTTTAAAATTGTCAATTGTAACAATTTTTTTTCTATATAAATGTACACACAATACATAAAACGATAATAGTATCAACACCGCAACAATTATTCCATTATGCCTATAACTAAATACCATAGCTAATAATACTCCCAATACAGAATGTTTCAAAACGCTAAACTTATAATTATTATTTGACCATTCATAAAGCATAATTGCACAAAGAAATAAATAAATTGTGTATATTATATCTTTCCATACAGTTATTGTATACATACTAACTAATGGTATTAGCATTACTATTATTGTGTAAATATATATAATCCAAACCTTAAATTTTTTATCTACATTAATTGTTTTACATAAATATGTCCAACTAAATGAGAAAAGTAATATCTGATAAACAATAACAACTGTTATATTATTCCATAATTTAGACAACAAATACATAAAAAATGTACTAAAGAAAGGATGTTCATTTGTAATAAGCCCACTTTGAACTTGCATCCACTGATTATTTCCATCATATGGTATAATTCCAGGAAAAAAGCCCAGTAAAATTATTAATAAAATAGTAATTGAAATCAATAATAGTAGCACACAACGTTTTTTATTAAGCATTTTCATACTTCTCCCATCATTTTACAGGTACTAATTTTACTTTATTTTTTGTACATTCAATCTTAAATAAAGAATACTTTTTAGCATTTATATAATCATCATACATAAATTTTGTTTCTTCAAAAAATTCTGAATCCTTAGAATAAAGAAAAACGTAATCAAATTTGAATTTTTTTAAATGTTCAGCCCACTCTTTTCCGGTTAAACCCCAATCCGACAAATCATCTTTGTTCTTTTTTGTTCTTATTTTCCAGTTAATTGCTGCTGATGATGCATTGTTTTTTCTTGGAAAAGCATAGTATCTCGTATACCACATTGCCATAATTCCATCTTTATCTTTTTGATCTATAACATATATTAAAGAATCTTCTGGTGTATAATCGTTAACAATTTTGACTTTCTTACTACGTTGTACACTTACATTATAACTTTCTGATTTAATTGGATTGCTTATAAAACCAAATATTGTTGAAAAAGGAATACATAATACTATATATAGAACAAATAATAGTTTAAACGCAAAATTAGTTTTATCATTTAATTTCAAAACTAAAAATATATTAAACAATAACATTGATACGTTGTACCAATTTAAATACCTATCAAATGAAGCTAAAATACTTGCTTCATATAAAGACATTGCTACAAACATTGATAAAACTGTTACAAAAAAGAATACTACGTAACTGACAATAAATGGTAATGTTTTTATTAATGCCTTTTTAAAATTATTAGTTAATTTATAAAAAATTAAATACATCATACTAAATGACAATAATAAATATTGATATAATGTTAAATTAATTAAGCCTCCAATATATCTTTTATCGAAAGAAAAATATACTTTTTTTACAAAATCATATATAAAATTATAATTTAATTTATATTTTAAATCACCTTTTAAGCTAAGTGGTAACAATTCAAAATCATAATAATCATGAGTAATTTTTGATGTTATTAGTAAA
>Ga0256404_1008031_pt1 | contig 16192 bp, 19 predicted proteins | sample RumenRJG_01DNA_FD_185990 | JGI IMG/M metagenome (GOLD analysis project Ga0256404, IMG submission 185990) | Bovine rumen microbial communities from Lethbridge, Alberta, Canada - RJG_01 | ecosystem: Host-associated > Mammals > Digestive system > Stomach > Rumen | place: Canada: Alberta | collected...
AATTACCCAGACAAAGCACGGAGGGCGTCGGATAAATTCTCTATTGACATATAATCCTTATTGATATATTATATCAATAGTTCAGAATGACAGCGGCACCGGAAAGAAACGATATGACAAAACGCATGACGCTCCAGAAAGCATTCATCTTCGACGCGGTCCAGAAGCTGAAAAATCATCCGACCGCGGACGACGTCTACCGCGCTGTGTCAGCTGTCTATCCGTCAATCAGCCGCGCGACAGTGTACCGGGTTCTCAATGAACTGGCCGCGGACGGCAGAATCAGCCGGATCCACGTCCCTCAGGGCGCGGACCACTACGATTTCCGCTGCCATCCCCACCGTCACTGCTGCTGCACCGTCTGCGGGCAGGTAGCTGATGTGGATGTAACGAACGTGCCGGATCTGCTGGGCGCGGTCACGGATCCCCACGGATTTCTGATCACAGGATATAACCTGACATACGAGGGCATCTGCCCCTCATGCAGGGAGAAACAGGAAAACCGCAACGACAGAAAGGAAGCATGATAATGGGAAAGACGAACAAATATGCAGGCACACAGACCGAGAAAAACCTGATGGAGGCGTTCGCCGGCGAGAGCAAGGCCAGAAACAAGTACACTTACTTCGCCTCCGTGGCAAAGAAGCAGGGCTACGAGCAGATCGCCGCGCTCTTCCAGAAAACCGCGGATAATGAGAAGGAGCATGCCAAGCTCTGGTTCAAGGAACTGGCGGGACTCGGCGACACAGCCGAAAACCTCGCGGACGCAGCCGAGGGCGAGAACTATGAGTGGACCGATATGTACGACGGCTTCGCCAAGACAGCCGAAGCGGAAGGCTTCACCGAGCTTGCGGCCCGCTTCCGTCTCGTCGCCGCGATCGAGAAGCATCATGAGGAGCGCTACCGCGCGCTGCTGCACAACGTCGAGACCGCCCAGGTCTTCGAGCGCAGCGAGGTAAAGGTCTGGGAGTGCCGCAACTGCGGTCATATCGTGATCGGCAAGGAAGCGCCGGAAGTCTGCCCGACCTGCAACCATCCGCGCAGCTTCTTCGAAATTCACGCAGAGAACTACTGATTCAAAAACAGCACCATCTTCCTCCATACAATCCATACGCTTCCGGGCCGCCCGCAAAGCGGACCGGCCCCGGAAGCGGACAGGCAGAGCGAAAAGCCGGCCGGCGTCCTTAAGGCGCCGGCCGGTTTTTCGCCGTCTCCGAATACCGGAAGCGTATCCGCCCGCACTGTCGTCTGACCGCATCATCGATCCTCGGCTGTCATCGCAAAGGGGCGCCTCCCGGCAGTCCGCACTCCGCCTGCAGCTTCCGCCGGCCATTTCCCGGAGGCGATCGGCGCTGCGGCCTTTCCGTTTCATTTTCCGTTTGCTCCGCCTCTGCCATATGCCGGATTGCCGGTTGCCATCAGCCGTCCCCTCCTGTAAGATTTCAGGCAGAGCGCGCGTCTTATTCCGTCCGCTCCTGACGATACTCCATACCGATCAATACTGATAAGGATCTGCTCCATGAAACTGCCCGATTGGATCCGGGACACACGCTTCCGGCAAAAACTCAATCAACTGATGATCCCGCTCTGTCTCCAGAGCCTGATGCTCTCTTCCGTCGCCGCCTGCGACGCGATCATGCTCGGCCGTCTCAGCCAGAACGCGATGGCCGCCGTCTCGCTGGCGACCCAGATTCAGTTCGTCCAGAATATGATCCTCAGCGCAATCACCGGCGCGCTCCAGATTCTCGGCGCCCAGTACTGGGGGCGGAACGACCGCGAGACCATCAACGATCTCTTCTGTCTGAGTCTCCGCCTGTCCGGACTGGTCTCATCCGTCTTCTGTCTGCTCTGCCTGCTTCTTCCGCAGCCGCTTATGGCGATCTTCACGAACGATCCGGAACTGATGCGGATCGGCGCGGGCTATCTCCGGATCGCGGGCTGGTCCTATCTTCTGACCGGCGTCACCGAATGCTATCTGACGACCATGAAGGTGACCGGTCATGCGGCAAGGAGCAGCTGGATCAGTTCCGGTGCCGTCGTGATGAACATCGTCTTCAACGCGGTTCTGATCTTCGGCCTTTTCGGCGCGCCCGCGATGGGCGTGCGGGGCGCGGCGCTCGCCACACTGCTCTCTCGCGTGATCGAGCTGGGATGGGCGGTCGTCTCCTCTTGTCAGAAAAGCTTTATCCGCCCGGAGCTGCGGCTTCTCCTGAGGCTTCGGAGCCGCGTCGCCGGCGATTTCCGGACCTGCGCCCTGCCTCTGGCCGGGGCCGGTCTGTTCTGGGGAGTCGGCTTCACATCCTACACGGCGATTATCGGCCATCTCGGCGCGGATGCCGCCGCAGCCAACGCCGTCGCCGCGGTGATCCGCGATCTGACCTGCTGTCTCTGCAACGGGCTCGCCGGGGCCGGCGGCATTATGGTCGGAAACGAGCTGGGTGCCGGCCGCCTCGATCTCGGGAAGGAGTACGGCATCCGGATGGCGAAGATCGCCTTTGCCTGCGGTTTCTCTGTCACTGCTCTGGTCCTGATCCTGATCGCCCCGCTGCTTCGCTTCATCATCCTGACCGACCGCGCCCGTTCGCTCTTCATCGGGATGATGATCATCATGGCATTCTACATGATCGGCCGGTGCGTCAACACCATCATCATCAACGGCGTCTTCGCCGCCGGCGGCGATACGCTCTTCGACATGTACTCGCTGGCCGTCTGCATGTGGGGCATCGCGATCCCGCTGGCGCTTCTCGGCGCCTTCGTCTTCCACTGGCCGGTTCTGATGGTGTACGCCTGCACCTGCGTCGACGAGGTCGGCAAAATTCCGTGGGTGATGATTCACTTCAGAAAATACAAGTGGGTGAAGAATCTGACGAGGTGAGAAGGAACCGGACGCACGCACAGACAGCTCCGTTACGGCGTTGTGCTCGGCGGCATCTCCGTCCGCGATTTCATCCCTACACATTTCTCTGCATGCTCTGCCTGAGCATTGCCCTGATTCGCATCTTTCTCTGCATTGACCTGTTTCACGTGGATGATGAGATCCGGGAAAAACACTCAACACTCAAAATTTCTGATTCTTATGCCTGGTTCTGCATATTGTTCCAGTTATTCAGCTGCTGTCAGCTTCTGATACATCCGCATCAGTTCACCGACACAGTCTGACTCGCTCATCTTCGTGCTGAATCCATAAGCCTGCATAACAGCGATGTCATTTCGTGTATGCGCTTTCCTCAGTTCCGGCGGCATGGTCAGCGGATCGTAAAGATCAGCAAGGGAAGAATCCGGATAAAGAGCACGGGCATCTAAGATACCTTGTGCGGTCTGGGAAATCCGGTTCTTCTGATCTTCCGTCGGTGTCGGCCACGGGAATGTGTTATAATCAATCGCGCCGGAATACTGATAATCGCTCTTGAGCCGACCGGTCACACATCGCACCCATGCCATGTGAACATTTGAAGTCAAAACTCCAAAATCATAGCAATCTGCATTTTCGACAATCAACAGCTTATTAGTGAATGCTCAATAAATAAAGTCCCTTTACTCAAAGGAAAATGCCGAAAAATATGATATAATCATTGCAAAGATATTCGCAGATCAGTTCGATTCCCTTGCACTTTTGATATATTCGGGGCGGTGTGGCATGTATAAATCTCTCTCGGAACACCAGATTTCGATTTTTGATTTTAACCAGAGTTGTGGCACACCGCTGGATCAAAACAATGAATGGGTCAGACTGGCAGATGCCATCGACTGGGCCAGCCTTGAAAAGATGTATTCTTCTCTTTTTCCCTCTTCAAGAGGGCGCAGGGCTTTCTCACTGCGTATTGCTCTGGGCGCACTGATCATTCAGAAGCGCAAAGGATTCTCCGACCGGGAGTTGGTGAAAGAAGTCGCAGAGAACCCCTATTACCAGTACTTTCTTGGTATGAAGCAGTTTTCGAACACCTGTCCGTTCAAAGCGACTGTCCTGGTGTATTTCCGCCGCAGACTGGATACGCGATTTCTGATGATGGCGAATGAAGAGTATCTTGCTACGGCAGCGCCAACACTGGAGCATGCTGATGATAAGCCGTCAGAATCCGCTGACGGGGAGAATGCAGGGACGTTTATTCTGGATGCCACCTGCTCTCCATCCAACATCAAATATCCCCAGGACTTTGTCCTCCTCAATGATGCGAGAGAGAAGCTGGAGGAGATGATTGACTATTTCCATCATCAGTACCATCCTTGGAAGAAGCCAAGGACTTATCGGATAAGTGCTCGGAAAGAATATCTTGCTATGGCCAAAGCTAAAAAGCGTCCGACGAAAAAACTTCGGAGCCTGATCCGCAGACAGCTTGGCTGTCTGAACCGTGACCTCCGGTATCTGGAGGCATACATGACGGAGGGATATGCTCTTCCGCAGAGGTATATTGATTACTACCTGACTATACAGAAGCTTTACGAGCAGCAGAAGTACATGTTTGACAGCCGCACCCATCGGGTAGATGACCGGATCGTCAGCATCAGTCAGCCGTATATCCGCCCCATCGTTCGTGGCAAGGCAAAAGCTCCGGTAGAGTTTGGCCCGAAGTATGATGTCAGCATTGATGAAAAGGGGCATGCCCGCCTGGAGAAGATCCAGTTCGACCCTTACAATGAGAGCACGATTCTTCAGGATGCAGTGGAGCGATATAAAAAACGTACCGGGCATTATCCTGCACGGGTGCTTGCAGATCAGATTTATCGAACAAGGGCGAATCGTGCGTATTGTAAGGATCACGGAATCCGAATTTCCGGGCCAAAGTTAGGACGGCCTGCAGCTGAGCACAAGTCTGATGTGGATGAGTATAAGGACAACACGGACCGGATTGAGGTGGAACGCTTCTTCAGTGTAGAGAAACGCTGTAACGGTGCCGGCCTCATCATGACCAAACTGGCAGAAACAACGCTGGCGTCCGTCGCCTTATCAGTTTATGTCACCAATCTCTTCGCGATCCCAGTCGGAAATATTTTTTTGCTTTATCTGATGGACTGCGGAGATGAACCGGAAAGTGTACAGTTCATTGAACTGGAGGATGCAGCTTATGATGTTTCGATAAAGTTGAGGTCTACAAGCCGCCGACGGGCGGCATCAGGGTAAGTTTGCACCTGGGACGATATTAACCGCGTTTTTGAGCAGTCACTTATTAGATGCAATCCACCCTTCTGGCAAAAATCCCATCGGAATGTATCTTCTTCTTTGTGATGAAACTTCTGGAATAGCAAGATACCGAACATCCTTCTTCTGCGGAGCGGAAAAGAATAAATATGGCGTTTCAGCTGCTTGCCTAGTTGGTATTGATGAAATCCCTTGATCCAACATACTGTAGAACAGGAAGACCAGGCGCACGCAAAGTGCGTTCAGGCTGCGAAGCTTGTGCTCCCGTTTTTTCTTCTCTTCTTCCGTTTCGTCCTTTGGTACAGTCTCGCTTACGCCATACTGTTTCAGGAACGCATCGTAAATCAATCCGACTATATCCCCTGCCTTGATGGAAACCTCCATCTCGTGGCTAAGCTCTTTGACTACCTTCTTCACAAGAAAGTCCAGGAGCGGGTATTTCGTCTGGAGGTCAGGCAGTTCGATCTTTTGCTGTTCCGGGACCGTGACATTCATGTCATAGACCCAGATGTTCAGGAAATTGCAGGTCACGATCCATCTGGCCTTTTCATCGAACGGAAGATTATCGTTGTACCGCTTCGCCTGTTCATATGGCGTGAGCATTTCCCCGCCGGACTGCGGCTCCTTCTCATCCAGCGGATGCTTTGACCCCTTCTGTTCGATCAAAACCTTCACATCGGAAATATACCCGTCAATGTAGCGGGTATGAATTTTCCCATCGCCTTCACGAAGCTTCACCGGTTTTTCGAACTGAATATATTCCGTGGCATTTTCAACGCCGAGGATGTTCTGAAGCAGCTGGATCCAAAATGGATGGCAATCCTGCTTCTCATCTCCTCCGTCTCTCCATTTGTTGATAAACTGTCTCGCAGCTTCCCTCTGCTGGGCATCTGTCATCTGATTCACCACTCTCTATATGAAGAAAGGGCCGGAAAGCGTCTAAGCTCCTGCCCTTCGAACATTTACCCTGATGCGCTGTTTCGCTTCTCCCATCTTCCCATAAGAAATTGCAGACAGTCATCCGGTTTTCTTCTTCGGAAAAATTACACGCTCCCAGTCGTTTTCTTCGGCTCAAAGGAGATGTGCAACACCATACCCATGCCATCCGCAAGCCTCTGCAGAAGCTTAATGGACGGATTTCTGGTTCCATTCTCCAGCTTGCTGATCTCCGCCTGGTCAATTCCGGTGCGCTGCGCGAGTTCCTTCTGCGTGAGGTTCTGAGAAGCGCGGGCATCAACAATCGCCCTCACAACATCCATCTCCGGCTGCACTTCGTCATAAGCTTTAGCAAATTCCGGATCCTGCATTTTTATTTTCTTATATTCCTGAAGAGTCATTTCCGCTTCTCCTTTCTTTCGATATAGTCCTTTCGTCTCCTCTTCGCCAGGTCAATTTCTGACGGAGGCGTTTTCTGTGTTTTCTTTACAAAGCCGTTCGTCATTACAATCGTCGCTCCATCGTAGAAGAAGTATAGCGTCCTTGTAATGTTTGAGCTGAATTTGCAGCGAAGTTCAAAGATTCCGTCGCCCAGATGCTCACTGTATGGAAGTCTCAGCGTATTGCCCTTCTCTTCCAGTATTTCGAGCATTGAGAACACCTTTGCCCCCATCTTGGGTTCGAGAGAATCGATAAAATCCTGAACCGGGCATTTCCCATCGGCTGTCTCATAAAATTCTACGGTAAACTTCATAGGCCTCTCCTTGTTATAACCATATGAGATATATCCCATTCTGTCAAGAGCCGGCGGGATGCTTTTTTCGATCTGTACTATTGTTACGTTTACTTGAAATCGTAACAACGGTTCAAAACGTAACAAGGGTGCTCCTTTTTATCCGGCTCCATTTTCCCAAAGCGGCCCTGTCTCCTCTTAAACAGCGCATAAAAAGACGTCCGGGTAAACGCCAAAGTGCCCGGAACGCCTTGTTTTAAGCCACTTTCTGTGCCTGAACCCTTGTTTTACATTGTATTGTTTTTGGAGTGCCGATTTCATCATCAACGGCGTCCTCGCCGCCGGCGGCGATACGCTCTTCGACATGTACTCGCTGGCCGTCTGCATGTGGGGCATCGCGATCCCGCTGGCGCTTCTCGGCGCCTTCGTCTTCCACTGGCCGGTTCTGATGGTGTACGCCTGCACCTGCGTCGACGAGGTCGGCAAAATTCCGTGGGTGATGATTCACTTCAGAAAATACAAGTGGGTGAAGAATCTGACGAGGTGAGAAGGAACCGGACGCATGGATGCAGACAGCCTGCTGCGGATTTGCAGAAGACGTCAGACTGGCTGCGCGTGTACCAGCCTGTGTAATCGCCCAAAGCAGGGACAGATTCTGGAGCAAATGGGGCACCGGATCCGCACGGTGCGGCAGAGACGCAAAATCTCCGTCAACCAGCCTGGTGGCGGAAAGAGCAGGATTCTTGAATCGACTGCCGGAGAGATCGTCCGGGACATGCAGATTCAAATCAGAAACAGCGGGAAAACGATAGCGGCCCGCTTCCACATTTCAGAAAGGAGCATCCGGTATCGCCTCAGGAACGCTTCAACGCATTATAGGAGGCATCTTTATAATCAGCACGATTGGCGGCGCGGTCGTCAACATTATGCTGGATCCGATTCTGATTTCCGTTGCAGGGCTGGGAGCGGCAGGCGCAGCGATCGCGACTGTGATCGGATACGGCTTCACTGTCCTGTACAGTCTTTTTATCGTCAAAAAGAAAAGCTCCTGGCTATCTGTTTCTGTCAAGGAAATCAGTATATCCGGCACTTTCCAATGGCAGATTCTGTCTGTCGGGCTGGCCGCGACCGTTCCCAACATCATGCAGAGTTTTGGTGTGGTGTTTCTGAATCAGGCGCTGTTACCCTATGGAAACGATAAAATCGCAGCTATGGGAATCGCCATCAAGATCAGTCTGATCGTATTGATGATCATCCCTGGCCTTACCTTCGGCGGTCAGCCGCTCTTTGGATACTATTTCGGTTCCCGGAACAGAGACTGTCTGCAGCTGCAGGTAGTGTCCATGGTTCTTGTCGGTCTTATTATGCTGGCCACGATTCTGTTTCAGTCGGTCGGAATGGCCCTGCCTGCACTGCTGCAATGAAGTTGAAAGACGCTTTTCTCCAGGCCGTACAGAAGTCCGTTTTCACAGTGGTACTTCAGATGATTCAGTACGCGATCTGTCAGCGAGGCATTGGCTGCATCGGAGCAGACAATTGTGAACAGCTTTTGAGATAACACGCCCACCAGGAAATTAAGGAAACGGACATCATGCTTTAATGCATCCCCGTATTGCGCCAGAGGAATGACGATACTCACCGTTTCGGTCATGGCCTCTGCAAAAAACAGGGGCGGCGACGGCTGATAAAATTCCATATCCCCCAATAGAAATACACCGCTTCCCAGCGTCAGCGAATATTTCGCTCCATCATCCCGGATATGATAAATGCTGACCTGTCCCTCCACTACAATTTGCAGATGCTGCTCTTCTTCACAAGGCTGACAGAATATTCTCCCTTTTTATATACACAGCCAAAGAAGCCGATCTTATCGGGATCAAGGATCGTGTCAAGATGCGCTTTCTGACAAAGCTGCAGCAGAACCAGTTTGTCAAAAGTCCTTTTCACAGGCAATATCCTCTCTATTGTCGTTATTGGTGCCATATGGGGGTGATACATTTCGCTGCAGCCCCGCGCCCTTCGGGCTAAAAGAGACGCCGGAGCGGCGGTGCCTGAATACTTTTCAAGAGCAGAGGAACCGGCCGCGATGCCGGCTCCTCACCCTTTCTCCCCTCCCAGCTCCCTTCTCATCTTCACATGCGGGATCCCCGCTTCGATGAAATCCGCCGAGACGGCCCGGAAGCCCAGCTTCTCGTAGAAGCCCTCCGCGTGCTTCTGGGCTTCCACATATACCCCGCCTGCGTGAAAGGTCTCCGTGGCGGCGCGGAGAGCCGCCTCCATAAGCCGGCGGCCCAGCCCGCCGCCGCGTCTCCGGGTCAGCACCCGTCCGATCTGAACCGTGCCGGGTTCCTCCTGTTTCGGAAACATGCGGAGGTATGCGGTCACGGTTCCGTCTTCGTCCCGGCTGAAGATATGGAGGCAGTCATAATCGACGCCGTCCGCATCCGGATACAGGATCTTTTCCTCTCCGACAAAAACATCCGCCCGCGCGCGGAGAATCTCGTACAGCTCCCGCGCCGTCAGATCATCAAAAAACTTTGTCTCAAACCGCATGGCATGTTCCATTCCCTTCTGATTCTGAACCGGATAAACCCGCACCGGCCTTATCCCGCCCTCGACGTAAGATTCGAAAAATCAAAGAGATCCCCCATCGTCACCGGAGACTCTTCTTCGAGACCGAAAGCCCGGCGCACGTTTTTCCGGAACCGGCCGAACTGCTGCGGATCCCCGGCCATCCGATAAAGATCCGCCGTACTCCTCGCGTCGTTGAGGCCGTCGTGCGCCCGCCCCGAAAACTCAAGCCCGGCGATCAGCACGGCCTGTGACAGCGAAAGCTTCTTTTCAAAAGGAAGAAGCGCGCCGAATTCCGCCTGATAGTCGTGCCAGCAGCCGAGCATCTCCTGAAGGGCAGCGCTCTGCCCGATCCCCTTGCAGTCCGTCTCCTTTATGATCTGCCGGCTGTCCGCATCGCTCCAGCTGTAGACCTCGCAGCCGTCCCCGCACCAGATCAGAAAACGGCGCAGGACGTCTTCCAGCGGCGGCGCGCTCTCAAGCTGGTCAAAATGGATATTCGTCAGCTTCTCGACAGCCGGTTCCATCGCGTCCGAAAGCTGTGGCTTCACGAACTCACGGAAACAGCCGGTTTCCTCGTTTTCGTCATTCAGCATCACGGCTCCGATCTCGATGATCTCCATCCTGAGGCCGCAGCGTTTCCGTATCTTCCAAGGAACGCCGTTCATCTCCAGATCCAGAAATATCTTTTTCACGACTCTGCTCCCCTTTCCCTCGCTCCGGACGTTCGCTTCACCGGCCCGGGCGGCTTTTCCATCTGCCGCCATCTTATCGCACCGGCTGTACAAATTTTTGTCCTTTTGATGATCGGGACATGCAGACCGCCGTATCTCACAGCACCCAGAGAAGCCCCTTCGCGTACAGAACGCCGAGTTCCATCTTTTTCTCCCCTTCGCCGAACCGGACGGTGATCGTCCGGTCCTGCACCGCCGTGACCGTTCCGGTTCCGAACCGGCTGTGCTCCACAAGCTGGCCTTCGGAAAAAGACTGACAGTACGTCTCAAAGGCGGGGCCTTCCGGTTTTATCCCGGATGCGTCCGCCGTCTCTTCGCGTCTGAAAGAGCCGGCGGACAGGCCGCCGCGGGAGCCCGTCCGATCTCTTCCGTTCCGATCCGCGCGGGAGCCGTGCGTTCCCGCGCTCCGCACCTCCGCCGTCCCTCCCTGCGCCGTCTGCGCCGGCTTCACCGTTCCCACAAGGTCGTCCGCCAGCGCGGAGGAGGCGAAACGGAACAGGTTCAGCTCATTCTTCGCCCGCGTCGCCGCGACGTAGAAGAGCCGCCTTTCCTCCTCATAGACCGCCCGCTCCTCCTTCTGGGCGAAGCGGCCCGGCACACGGTCGGGGAAGATTCCGTCCGCCACATCCATCAGATAAACCCGGTCGTACTCCAGCCCCTTGCTGCCGTGAATCGTCGAGAGAAGGAACAGGCAGTCCGGCCGTTCCTCGTGCTCCCGGATCACGTCCCGCAGTTCGTCCAGACGCGCAAGAAAGCTCTCCATGCTGCCTTCGCGGTCCGCGATGGCCGTCAGGATCGCGATCTTCCCGTCCGAAAGTCCGGCCTTCTCCAGATAGTCCCCGTACCCCATCCGGCTGACAATCCGGCGGACCGCCGCGCCGCCCGAATCCTTTGTCAGCTGGTACAGCTGATTCTGGAGCGTTCTGCAGCTGGCTTTGCTGCCCGCCGGCACCTTCCTGTCCCGCTGCACGGCGGTCAGCACCGGAAGGCCGTGAGCCGGCGCGGCGGCGACGCGGACTGCATTTTCCCGGCTGAGATAGGAATTCAGCTTGTAGTAGATCTGAAGAAACAGCGCGGCGTCCGACGGATCCAGCGCGAAACGGCAGATATTCACGATATCCGTCACGACACGGCTCGTGAAGAACGTCAGATCCGCGCTGCGGATCCGGTACGGAATGCCCCGCCGCTCCAGCAGATCCACCAGCGGCAGCGCGCTCTCGTTGTCACGGTAGAGCACGGCGGTCTCACGGCGGCAGTCGGCCGCCACTTTGGCAAGATACGCGTACTGGGCCGCCCGGGAGGTGAGCGTGACTGCCCGGACCGCGCTTCTCTCCTGCCCTTCCGCAGCGCGAGACCGTGTATCCGTCTTTCTCGCCGCACGCATATGCTTCGGATGACGCAGCGCGTTGCGCTGGATGAAGCGGTCCGCTGCGTCGACAATCGCGCCGTCCGATCGGTAATTTTCCTCCATCAGGAGGACCTTCGCGCCGGGATGCTGCTTCTCAAAATCAAGCAGGGCCTCCGGATACGCCGCGCGGAAGCCGTAGATACTCTGGTCCTCGTCGCCGACCATAAACAGATTGTCCCGCTTCCCGGCCAGCAGCCGGATGACGGCATGCTGGATCTTCGACGTGTCCTGTGCCTCATCGACGCAGATATAAGGATACTGTTCCTGAAAATGCAGCCGCGTCTCCGGACTTCTCCTCAGAATGTTCCACGCGTAGGTCATCTGGTCGTCAAAATCCATCCATCGCTCCGCGCGCTGCCGCTCCACGTAGCGCCGGTACACCGTTGAAAACGGATACCCCGCGTCATGATCCATCGCCTCGATTTCCTTGCCGGTCATCATGCCGTTCTTGACGCAGGTGATCCTCGCCCTCAGATTCGCCAGCTCGCTCTCGGTGAGATATTCCTGCGCCGTCTCGCGGTAGATCTCCGCCAGCACACCGCCGATCTGCCGGTCGTCGGTGACAAGCCGGTACGGCTCCCGGCCGATCATCCGGCCGAAGTACCGGATGATCCGGAGGCAGAGGGAATTGATCGTCCGGAAATCGGGGCATGGCGCGTCCCCGAAATACATCCGGTACCGGGCCTCCATGTCCTTTGTCGCCGAGACGGTGTAGGTCAGCGTCAGGATCCGGTCCGCCGGGATCTTTTTCCCGAGAATCATATAGCCGAGCCGGGCGATCAGAACCGTTGTCTTGCCGCTTCCGGGCACGGCAAGCAGCAGCACAGGTCCGTCGACGGCCCGGACGGCCGCCTGCTGCTGGGGATTAAGCTGAATCGGAAGAGAATTCTTTGTCATGAGAGGCATCATACCACGGCACGGGCAGTCCGGGCAACGATACCGGAAGCGGTTGGCAATTGCGCTTTCTCTCCCGGGGGACTACAATAACAGTATCTTTGCACTCATTTCATTTCACGGAGGGAAACATGAAAAAACTGATCATCACGGACAAGAACGCATGTCAGGCATGTCTCGCCTGCGAAGCAGCGTGCTCCACGGCCTTTTACAAGGAATTTGACCCTGACAAATCCTGCATCCGGATCACGGCGAAGCCTGACGGCTCCCCGCTGCCGAAAGTCTGCCTGCAGTGCGGCAAGTGCGCGCGTACCTGCCCGAGCGGCGCAATCAAGCAGAACGCGAAGGGAACCTATATCATCGATAAAAAGCTCTGCACCGGCTGCGGCGAGTGCGTGAAGGTCTGCCCGATGCATGTGATGGTCAAGGCGCCGGACAAGCCGTACACCTCCAAGTGCATTGCCTGCGGCATCTGCGCGAAGGCATGTCCGATGGGAATCCTCGCTGTCGTGGAAAAATAACAGGCACCCGTCAGACGTCAGGAGAAAAGGAGCATGATGCAGGCAGTTTCAAACTTTATCCATGCATTTGACAATCTCGTCTGGGGTATCCCGATGCTGGTTCTTCTTCTCGGAACCGGCATTTTTCTTTCCGCGCGCCTCGGCTTTCTTCAGTTCCGCCGTTTCGGCTTCATCATGAAGCATACCGTGGGCCGTCTCTTCGGCTCGCGGAACGCAGACAGCCGGGACGGGACGCTGACGCCGGTTCAGGCACTGACGACCGCGCTGGCAGGAACCGTCGGCACGGGCAATATCGCCGGCGTGGCCGGGGCCATCGCGCTGGGCGGACCGGGCGCCATCTTCTGGATGTGGGTCGCGGCTCTGTTCGGGATGTGCACAAAATACGCGGAGATTCTGCTGGCGGTTCATTTCCGGAAGAAAAACGTCCGGGGCGACTTCGTCGGCGGTCCGATGTACTATATCGAAAACGGACTGGGCGCCCGCTGGCACTGGCTGGCTGTGCTGTTCAGTGTCTTCGGGATGATCGCCGCGCTTGGCACAGGATGCATGACGCAGATCAACACAATCGCCGCGTCCATCGGATCCGTCTTTCAGTCCTTCCGGCCCGGCCTCGATGACGGCACGCTGACCTTTATCTACGCCTTCGTCGGTGTGGCCGCCGCCATCCTCACGATCCTCGTCCTGTTCGGCGGACTTAAGCGGATCGGATCCGTCACGGAGCGGCTCGTCCCGGTGATGGCGCTGATCTACATTCTGGCCGCGCTGGCCGTCGTCTTCACGCACCTCTCCTCCGTCGGCCCGGCTTTCGCGCAGATTTTCAAAGGCGCCTTCCGGCCCTCCGCCATCAGCGGAGGGCTCGCCGGTGTCGCGATGCAGCAGGCCATGAAGGCGGGATTCGGCCGGGGGATTTTCTCAAACGAGGCCGGTCTCGGCACCGCTCCGATCGCCCACGCGGCGGCGGACGTCACGCATCCTGTGCATCAGGCGATGTACGGCGTCTTCGAGGTCTTCGCCGACACGATCGTGATCTGCACGCTGACCGCACTTTCGATTCTGGTCTCCGGGGCGGCCGCCGGCCACTACGGCCGGGCCGCCGGCTCGGAGCTTACGATCGAAGCCTTCGGCGCCACCTTCGGCCCCCGGCTCGCCTCCGTCATCGTCGCACTCTGCATCACGATGTTCGCGTACTCGACGCTGCTGTCATGGAGTCTCTACGGCGGACGCTGCATGGAATTTCTCTTCGGTGCCCGCGGGATGGCAGTCTATCAGGCGATCTACGTCGTCTTCGTCGTGGTCGGCGCCACAGTGGAACTGGATCTGGCATGGCAGATCGCGGACAGCGCCAACGCACTGATGGCGATTCCGAACCTGATCGCGGTGCTCTTCCTCTCGCCGACCGTCGTCCGGCTGACCCGGAACTATTTCGGGCAGCACGCGCCGGACGGACGCCGCGCAGAATAAATCACGCCGCGGCCGGGCCGCTGCGGCGCGTCAGACCGTATTTCATCTTCTGCGCCGTCAGACGGCGCACCGCATCATCCGGAAGGGGGCTTTATCATGCGGCTGGAACGGATTCAGAAGTATCTGAAACAGAAGGGCTGGGATTACGCCTATGGGGAGGAAAACGGCTGCGGCAGCATCGATTTCTGGCATAAAGGGCTGTCATATCACATCTGGGAATACCCGCCGGAGGAACCGGGCTGTGAGAGCAACGTCCGTTCGGTAGGCCGGCAGGAGGAGTTCGAGGGGGACTACGAGCAGCAGATCCTCGATATTCTGAAGACGTGGTGAAGGCAGCTCCCGGAGGCGCCGGAACGATCTCATCAAACCTAATTTATAATTCTTTTCCCGATTCTTCACAAATTGATGTGAAATCGTTCACACATGATACATATTCGGCCTGTATAGTACCAACCATAAGATATTTAATATATCTTATACAGAGCGCATTGCTACAAGCTTTTTCTTTTTCATACTGTCGGTGATCTGTTCTGCCAGACAGAGAACCGGCGACTCCTTCCCTTTTTGAAAGAGACGTCCGTCTGCCAGCGGGCGTCTTTTTTATTCTGTTCTCCCCGCCATATGCTGTTCCTTCTTCCTTATTCTGCTCTTTCTGCCCTCTGACAGAAAAAACCCGGCCGGCCCGCGCCGTTCTGCCGTCCTGCGGCAGATCCGTACGGGCCGGCCGGGTTTTCATCCCGATCCGTTCAGTCTCCCACTTTTCTCACGATCAGATCGTAGGTTCCGTCCCCGTTGTCGATCAGCTTCAGGATCTGGTGCCCCTCTTCCTTGATCGAACGGGGTACATTCTGCACCGGTTCGCCGTCATGCATGTGAACCGAGAGGACCTGACCCTCGTCCAGTTCCTCCAGCGCCACCTTCGCCTTTACGAAAGTCACCGGGCAGACGACATCAGTGATGTCTACGGTTTCATCGACTGTATAGCTCTCCGCCATTTTATGCTCCTTTTCCGGCCGGACCGCTCCCTTACGGAGCCGTCACGGCTTGTCCTTATGCGTGAAATCCCCGTTGTACGGACGTCCCTCAAAGGCGTCCCAGACCACCTGATTGAATCGCTCCCGGCCGATGCGGTCGATGGTGAACTGCAGCCGGTCGCCGGGCTCGGCGTTGTCGTCGAAGAACTGAACCACATAGTCCGCGATCCGGAACAGCGTCTCGCGGCTGCTGACGAAGGGTAAGAGCTCCGCGCCCCGGTGGATATGATTTCCGAAGAGGCCGCCGAAGGAGAGCAGATACCCTTCTTCCGCCTCGAAGGATCCGGTCGGGCATGCCTTCTCACAGCGTCCGCAGTACGTGCATTTCCCGGAATCGATCGAGATCTTTCCGTCCTTCAGCGTAATCGCGCCTTCCCGGCATGCCTTGACGCAGACGCCGCAGCCGATGCAGGTCTCCTGCTTCCATGTCACCTTCTCCGCGCCCTTGATTCCGAAGTCGTTTTCCTCCGTCTTCAGGCAGTTGTTGCGGCAGCCGGTGACGCCGAACTTGAATTTTCCCGGAAGCTCGCGGGCAAAATACCGCGCATCGATTTCCTGCGCCAGCGCGTAGGTGTCAATGCAGGCGGAAGGACAGGTCCGGTTTCCCTGACAGGCCGTGGTCGTACGGACACGGGGTCCGCAGACCGAAGGGGTCACGCCGCCCTTCGCCAGCGCCTCCTTCACTTCCTCGATGTCCTCCAGCCGGATCCACGGGATCTCGAGTGACTGACGGGCTGTGAGGTGCACATAGCCCTCGCCGTAC